>Ga0153941_1001173_pt1 | contig 10598 bp, 8 predicted proteins | sample TSNJ025MetaG_FD_104733 | JGI IMG/M metagenome (GOLD analysis project Ga0153941, IMG submission 104733) | Attine ant fungus gardens microbial communities from New Jersey, USA - TSNJ025 MetaG | ecosystem: Host-associated > Fungi > Mycelium > Unclassified | place: USA: New Jersey, Brendan T. Byrne...
GGTAGTTTTTCTAATTTCTTCCAAAGGTATATTTAAGACTGCGCTTAAAAATCCTGCTCTTATCTGCTCATCCTGCATAAGCTCTTTAAAAGCATAATCCACCTTTGGACTCATAATAAAATCATTTTCCATTAGGTTATCCTCTCTAATTATAACTTATAGCTTAATTTTTCGCAACAAATAAAATGCTTTTTCGTTTAGCATTTGCGTTTGGCAATTTGGTAAGCTTTCTTGTGATGGAACGGCATCCTCCTTTAATCCTTCGGGAATATTGTGAAAATATTGATATTTTGAACGAAATAAATATAAAGATAATAAGAAATATGAAAAAATAAATAAGGCCTTAACAGCATTTAAAAATACCGTAAGGCTATAATAACAAAAATCTGTCTATGTGTCAATTAAAATGTATCAATTGTACTGCACAAAATGACGCGAAATGCGAAACACGAAAGTACTGCATGGGCTTCCCACTAACAGGAGTCAGATGAATAATACGAATGTATAGCCTTTACTGCACTTCAACCTCATTACATGCACTCTTCAATTTTTCTATAGTTCTGCATAGAGTGCAGTGTAAGTCTGTGCAGAACAATAACTTGTGCAAATTTGCTTCAGAAACGACCAAAGGCATGGTTATTTCAGTCAATATAGGCTTTCCGTATGGTGCCGGAGACAAATGTGGGGACACTGAGTTGATGTTCTCTGTGGGTGACAATAATGAGTTTTTACAAAGAAAGAAATATGTCTCTATCTGCCACAACTGCCAGACTGGTTTCTCTTCTGTTTCTAATTCCAATCATTGTAAAATATCTTTTACAATGCCATTGTTCTTTAAAAAAGTAATAGCAAAACACTTCTTTCCGGCATCCTTGAACGATGCCCCAATATGATATGCTTTATCCTCATCTATGATAAGGAAGCGGTCATGGAATTTCACTTGTTTCTTTCTGAAAGCTTATCTGACGCATCTCCATTTCATTAACCCGCTCATATAATAGAGTTGTATTGGTCATATATTTACGCATCTCAACAAAGGTTTTCATGATACGGATACTTATCCGAACAACTACATCGCTCCGTAACACTGCCGATAACATTGCAATTCCCTGCTCCGTAAAAACAAGCGGTAAGTACCGTCTTCCGCCTTTTCTATTATCATCTTCTTTTGAGACCGCAAATTGCGACCTCAAAGTCAGGTACCCCACAGCAAGCCAATAGCAGGCAAACTCGCTTTGGTATTTGACTCTGGCAGGAATGAAGCAACTATTGTTCTTCCTTATATATTCACTGCAGCAAGCTTAATACATTCGCCTGATTATTGTTTGCCTGTGTCAGCATAGCGTTGGCAGCCTGTATTAAAATATTTTGCCTTGCAAGTGCCATGGATTCCTTTGCCATATCTGTATCGCGGATAGCCGATTCGCTTGCCTGCAGATTTTCTTCCATAATATCATTCACACCCCTGACATGTTCCAGCCGGTTCTGCAGCGCGCTAAAATAAGAGCGTATGCCAAGAATCTTGTTAAGTGCCTGATCCAGCCTGTCCAGTGCTTTCGCTGCATATTTGGGCTGGGTTATGGTGATGGAGTTGATTCCCAAAGCGGTGGTGGTTATCCGCTGCTTAATAATTGCCATGGAATCTGCTGCGTCACCGGATAAATGCAGCTTTACGTCATTATCGCCGTTAATCTGACCCTGTTCTTTATAAAAAAGGTCTCCTTTCGACAGGCCTGTTACGGAATGTATTGTATTATTCCCAAATTTAGTAAAGGAAAGCTTCAGATTATCACCGCTGCATATGGCTAAAATATTTGGTTCCCCCAGGGTTTCATCTTGAAACAGACCGTTTAGCACATCAATGATTTCTTCTACTGTGTAAGCTGCTTCGGGAATTGTGTATTCGTACTTCACACCATTGGCAACAAAGGAAAAGGTATTATTATCGCTTCCAATTACCACACCCTCTGATATATCAGCCGAACCTTGAATATAATTAGGAACAGGGAAACCGTCTGATTTATAAAACATATAAAAAGCTGCGCTTCCGGAGATTCCGTCAATCTTATATTCCCCTTCCTCAGGCATCAGCATATCTGTGGAAAGGCTGAAAATCAGCGCATTCTGATCATTGTTATTAACCACTCCACTGTCAAATCCTCCGATGGATGCCTTAACCAGACCAGCGGATAATCCATTATTTGCCAGTGCCTCATTTAGTTTGCTTTGAATATGGTCAGCAAGGGCATCCCCCTGATAGCTTCCGGCATCCAATGTCATCTCAAGCTTGTATTCATTACCGGCTATTGTCAGGTCTGCTGAAAGCACATCATTAGAGCCTGCAATGATTTCAACGGCATTATTTTGCACATCCTGCCGTCCGATTGCGTAAGCCGGACTGACTTTCTGGGTACCATCAACGTTTGTGACAGCTTTTGTGGAAGTATTAACCGTGCTGCCGCGGATAATATATGTGTAGAATCCACCGCTGAAGTAGGTGGGGCTCATATCGTATATTGAATTGGCTGCCTGCGCTGCTTCCAGCCGGACGCCAGATGCGCTTACCGTAACATTGAGGATACCTTCTCCTGTCTTATCATCGATCTTTTTCTGTAATGCTTCCTGTAAATCTGCATGGCTATAAGTACCTGTATCAAGCGTGAGCGTGATATAAGTTGACGAACCAAGGCGGAAGGTTAAATCTTTATTCAGGTCAGTTATCTCAACCGTATCGGAAAGGTCACTTCCATCAATATAGGCTTTTCGTATCGTGCCGGATACAGATGTGGGGGAAACCGAGGTGTTGTTCTCTGTGGGTGGCAAAAATAATTTATTCGCACTGCCGCCGTATGACTTAAAACTAAGACTTTTATCTGTACCCGTGTTATTCCCTGTCAGACTGATCTGCTTCCCATCTGTACTGAGGGAAGCAGTGATTCCGCTTACATACCGCTCAGCAGTTCCGAAAATGGACTGCATGGAACTTCCGCCGGTAGCATAAGTCATATAGAAGCTTGAGCCTGATCCTGTTTTTGATACTGTTTCAAACACAAGCTGATTGGATGCGTTCAAGGTGACGGTTGCTTTACCGGCTAACTTATTATTCAATTCCTGAGCAAGCGTTGCCGGGGTATAAGTTCCGTTACTCAGTGTCACGCTTACATCCGATCCGTCAATGCGGCAATTAAAGGTATTCGAACTGGAATCAATGGTAATACTGTCTTGCACCGAAAGTGCTATGGTACCGGACGCTACTCCAGGCAAGCCGCTAAAAATGGCATTGGCACTGCTTCCCATGTTTGCTGTGCTGATCGACACATTGGCACTTGCACCTTTTTCATCTGTCGTAAGGCGAAGATAATAGGAGCCAGATGAATAATATGAACTTGCGGAAACACCCAGCCCTGCGCCGGACAGAGCTGCATTCAGCACAGTAATAAAGCCGTCTCTGGAATATGATCCATTTGCTATGGTAACTGTCTGATCCACATTATTTAGTGTAAATTTAAATTCATTTGTTGTATTATCAATCGTTATAGTACTTTTCAAAGCCCTGCCGGATGTTAATACTGCCGCATAATCTGAGGCGCATAAATCGTACAGAAAAGTCCCGTTTACGCTGTTGGAAAACTGAAACGATGATGCAGATCCTTTCTTAACAGTAGTAAAAGTAAGCCGGTTACTCCCATCAAGACCCACCTCTACACCACCATGAAGGCTGTTTAGTGAATTAAACTGGGTATGAAGCTCATCCCTTAATTGCTCCGGTGTATAATTGCCATGAGTCAAATTCAAAATCAAATCATTCCCATTAACCTGGCAGCGGAACTGTGCGTTGCTGCTGTCAATGGTGGTAGTTGCAGAGAGTGCCACCGGTACGGTATAGGCTGCTGCTGTCAGGTCATCACCCTGTGTGGTTCCCTGCTGTACGATACCAGTGCCGTAAACTGTTGTATTGATGATTGGGCTGATGGTAACTCCGCCGACGGCGCTTGAGGTAGAATGGCTGCCGGAACCAAATACATTGACATTTGTGAACGTTCTGTTATAGGTAATGGTATCCCCTAAACCCAACGCATTATTTATTGCGTCTATGATGCCGTCTGTATTGTCGGCAGTAATCTCTCCATGATCCAGCTTGACCGATTTGGATTCACCGTCTACCACTACTACGAAGGTATCATTGCTGCTGTCTATCACAGTGCCAATGGGAATATCAAGGGTTATCTGCGGTGCCCTGGCGTTGGTACCGGAACTGGCGGCAGTCCTTTCTGTATAGGTTGTATTCGCTCCCACAAACAAGTCCTTATATCCTGTATTGCCTGAGACCGCCGACAAGCTTAAAGTGGATATCCCGCTGCCGGAAACAGGCGTAAAGCGTATATTGCTGCCGGAGGCGGAAACAGTTGCCTTATCCTTCAGACCTGCCGGGGCATTGATCCCGTTTATTTTATCATCTATCTCAGTAATGAGATCCGAAAGACTACTATATCCGCGCTGCTCTAATATATCTTGGAATAGCGCTGTGCTGTCATTGCCATTATATTATTCTGGATAACCATTGTAATCCTCTCAGGTTAGAAAATAGTACTTAACAAACCACCAGATGTTATATAATCGGGTTAATCTGATATGCTCAACTAACTCCATCATCCAGTCACTGTTCCTGATTTCATCACTCCAGTAATGAATTTCCGCAAGCGGAGGAACGTTATTGCAACAAACTTATTATCCCCTGGGGAGTCTGATTTGCCTGCGCAAGTATGGATTGTCCTGCCTGACTAAGAATGTTATAGTTGGAAAACCGAACCATCTCCTCTGCCATATCGGTATCACGGATTGCAGATTCGGCAGCCTGTGTATTCTCAACAGTATTGCTACCGGAAGGTGACACCGGATTCGGCTTATTAGAACGGTCATCATAAACAATTAGATTCTTGTTGGCTTTATCTGCAACTATTTTGGTAAAGTGATTATTAGGATTTCCGGCAATTATACAATCCAGTAAATCATCCACATTACTTACACTCTAGATGCCTACTTTATAAATGTAGTGACTTCCACTTTGCTCCGTATTATTAGTAGACTCATCTACAAATTCAATACTATAATGACTGTCGCAGGTACAACAAGTAGTGTAAAATCCGCTGCCAATCAAGTCATTAATCTTAGCTGCTGAGGCATCAAACTGGTTGAAATCCAAAATGGCAGCCTCGTGCGTAATATTTTCAGTTACATCTGTACCAACATCGTTGCCAGTACTGTCTACTTATATATATTTTACTGTTGTCGTGTATTCTTCATTCATAAATCCTGCCGCCAGTGTACTCCCCATATCCACCCAAGACGGCATGGAACCTCTAAGAGCTATATCACCTGCAATATTATAGTCCTGAGCCAGCAATACCGGTATCTCATTAAAAAGAGTTTTGACAGAAATACTATCAATCTCTTTAATTATTTGATCCAATTCCTCTATATACGCACGGTCATCATCCGATAAGGTTCCATTGGCTGCCTTGATACTTAGTTCTGTCCCCCTATGCAGCTATCATGTATCTCTGACATCGCTCCATCAGCAATCTGTACTAATGAAATACCATCTTGTGCATTTGACGACGCCTGTCGCAAACCCCTTATCTGGTGTCTCATTTTCTCAGAGATGGCAAGACCTGCTGCATCATCTGCAGCACGATTAATTTTATATCCAGAAGATAATTTTTCCGTGGATTTTGCTTTCGATTTATCCGTTATTCCAAGCTGGCGTTTGGTATTCATGGCCATTAGGTTATGACTGATGATCATATCTTAATTCTCCTGTGCTCTACTCGCCTCCATGCGTGGCACATGTAAAATATATCGGCAAAAAAGAACGTTTCCAGCTTCGCCGCAGCAGTATATGCCACTGTTAAGATATCCACAGCGAGGGAGGAATTGGGGAAATATACTCTTTTGAAAACAGCATTTTAGCTACCCTATTTAAGATTTAAGCCGTTATATTAAATATGCAAAGCTCCTAGCCATATAGCATATATGCTAACTTCTTTGTGTTACGATGCCAGTCAAAGTGCTTATTCGCGTATAAAAGAGCTTTCGATATGTGCTTTTTCAGTTTCTCATTATCAGCTTGTTCGCTCAGCTTCACAAGCGAGTTCGCAAGCCCGTCAATATCTCCACACTTATATTTTAAACCAAGTTCACCAAAATTCGTAATATCGTCCGCTGCGTCAATATCCGACGTGATAAACATGCATCCATGAACCAATGCTTCGGCATACACGTTAGGAAAGCCCTCTATTTGAGATGTTAAAGCGAACAGTTTTGCCTGCGCATATTCCCTATACAGCTCGGATTTATTAGTGATAGCACCTGTGAATGTCACCTTGTTTCTCATGTGGGGGAAAACCTTGAAATACTTGTCAATAAATGGTCGAAAACTCGGTTCGATTGTTCCGACCAAGCGCAGTTCCCATCCTGGCATTTTTCCATAAACTCTTTCAAAAGCTATAAGCAACTCACCGTTGTTTTTTTGGTTAGTACCAATTCTTCCAACAGTCAGTATTATATTCTTTTTAATTCTAGAGTCAGCAATAACCGTTGTATTAAACGGGTTTAAAAAACCATTCGGAATCCAACGACATGGAAAGCTCACTTTAGGGTTGCGGTTAAGAGCATCGCGCAAAGAACGGCATGATGTTGCTATAATGTCACATTGTTTGGAAAAATTCGTTACTGCCACAGAGTCCCAGGTTATCTTTTCCATCCAGTATCCGTTCATATCAAGACCACAATATACTTTACCGTCGGGGCGATATTTTCGGTATGTATCAAGATATCCAATTGTATCGTTATACATACCATGAAGAATAAGTATATCCATTTGCAGATGTTCTTTGTGCAGATGCTCGAAATACACACGGGAATCACCTGCCTGGACATCGGTATAAAGGATCTCAAGTTCCGGCAAGAGATCCTTATTCGCATATTCCGCTGGATTTGTGCCAAACATCATAATCGGACGAGTGCCAAGTTCTTTCGCTAGCATGTAACCAGTCAAGCCTTTGTCTTTCAGTAATTCAACATTTCCCCACCTTCTGTAAGCATTTATGGCGGGAGTGTAAATACCATGTAAATCTATTTGTCCAAGGGAAGAACTAATGTCAATTATCTGTTCTAAAATCCTGTCAAGTCTGTCACACAGTATAACCCGAAGTTCAGTGTCAATTATTTCAATATTTTGCGTAGCTGCCATTGCCGCTGTCTCATACATTGAATAGATTTCAATGGCGGTTTCTTTTAACAACTCATTAACTCCCTCTATAAGCGGTTCGGTTTCTGCTATGAAATCACTAAGATCCTGTAAAAAAGACGATTTCATTATTCGCTCCTGTCCTTTCAGATATTATGTTCATGCGCTATTATTAAGTATGATTAAAACGACTAAAGGGTATGTGTATACTCCATTATGAATTTTTGATGGTTTCAATGCCTATTTGCTGCATATTAAGTCAAACGTTTATAGGCATGGATATTGCCTCCGCAAAATATTCTCCAATCCTTGCAATAAAACCAAGCATATCCTCCTGTAACGCTTCCGGAAATGAAGTCATTACCGGAGCGGTCTCAAAGCTCAGCACCTTATTAAATTTAATATTACGCATACCTCTGATAAATCCATCCCAATCCGTAGAGGGCTGGTTCTCTCTTGTCCTGGTAAAGGTAAAAGGTATCTGATGTAAATCTCTTACTCCATCATTATCATGAATATGTAATATTTTCAACCTATGATTCAATGTTGTGATAAAACTCTCAAAGTCAAGTCCCAGCAGGTTAGCATGACCTGTATCAAAGCAAAACCCCAATACCTCTGCATGGTATCTGTTGTTAATCCGGTCAATCCGTTCCACAACTTTTCTTGCATCACAACATGGTCCCTCTATCAGATGCCCTCCTATGCTATCATACAGATTCTCACTACAAATGGTAATTCCCATTTCCTTTGCCATAGGTGCAATGGTATCTAAAAATAATTCTGTCTGTTTCCATTCCTCTACTTCTGAGCCAAGAAATCTTGCAAGCTTGAACCCGTGAATGACTATATACTGACATTCCAAAAACGCACAAATCTTCATACTCTTTGGTGCCGCCTCATTCATGAGATAATCATTCAATGCCTTCTTTCTAGAAGGCATATAAATGGGATAGGGCATATGCATCTGATGAATTGCAATACCTGAAGCTTTTGCACCTTGTTTATGCGGCATGAAGAATTGCTCTAACTCACATAGGGATTGGTCAAAGAATTTATCTCCATCAGGTTGGCAGATATCGTTGTCTGATACATATCTGTTTAAACTAAAATCAACACATGAAAAACCAGCCTTTTTCAACATGGTATAGCCTTTCATCGGATTCGTATCATCAACAGCATTTTTTGTCTGAACTCCTATCTGCAACATGATGTCTCCTCCATGTCTTCCAGTCTGTCGAAATAGAATGTAGGCATATACTCATCATTGAAATAAGCAATTGGATTCTTTATGCCCATATTATCAAGTTGCTGTTTTATTTCCCGATAATAAATATTACAGATAAAGATGGCACAATCTTCCGGTAATTGTTTCAGATTCTCCGGCGGTTTCACTTCCAGTCCACAGAATTCTGTTCCCCACAGGGAATTGTTGTTATCACAGGTGTATAATGGGGGATATTGCTCTCCATAGCACTTCATATAGTTCCTGCACATATTTCCCGCACCAAAGAGAACTCTGGACTGGTATTTCTTCAGCAGTCTTTCAATCTCTATCTGCCATTTAAAGTAATCCGCTATTGATTTTGCCATTTGCAACAGACCCGGTCGAAGGATTGGTGAAATTGCTGTCGCTGTATCTGCCAGATTCAACATCAGGTTTCCGGAAAATTCTATTTGCCGCAAACCGCGGATCAGATTTAACCAGTCTGTCTGTGACTGGCCCTGATCTACGCAGGTAAAAGGCATCATTGCTTTTTCTCTGTCGCCATCGCAATCACGTAAAACCACTGCTTTCAGCCTGTCTCCAAGTGCCACGCTAAAATCATACATATTCTGGCCACAAAGATTGCATACTCCCACATCCATACAAAAACCAAAGCACTGCTCTCCGATTTCTTCATTCAAACTGTCCACCCATTCAGCTGCTGTATGACCATCAGAGCAAATGCCTCTCACCAGATGTCCGTTTACATCCTTACATTGATTTTCCAGTAATAGCATCACATCATGCTCTATTGCATAGGAAGCTAAGTGCAAATATAATTCCCGATTTACTTTCCATAATTCTGTATCTGCTATTCCAGCAAACAGTGATCTGACAATTAAATATTTGCAGCCTGCTTTTCCGCATATTTTCACGCTTTCATCTGCAAGTTGACGGAGGGTATTATTAAAGTCCCCGTGATTGGTATCCCGGCTTAGGTATGGTGCTATTGCTACAGAATGCTGCATATTTGTTCTGATGCATTGATCCAGCAATGGCTTCAGATATCCGGACAAAATCTCCGGATGGTTAATTATCTGCATACCTGGGCGGTATCTCTGGCTTTTCTTCCCCATATCTCTGAAGGAAAGCGGATTGCAATATAAAGAGATATCAAGGACCATATCCGTAAAACCGGCTCCTGCAATATCCATGATTCCCTGACTTGGGTGTTTTATATCTATAATACCCGTTGAGTAAAGCATTATGTTCATACATGGTTTCATTGAAATGATTTATTCTCCCTGTGAGATCGTGGGTATATCCTTGTTGTGATGTTAGTATGGCGAAAAACTTATCAAACACCTTATTTTAATATGTTACAGTAACATTAGCATAATGCTTTTTCTATTATTCCTTTTATCTTTGTTGAACTGGTACCTTCCGTATAAGGAAAAAACACTAAATCTGCTCCTTGCTTCTCCAGAAAAACTTTATCTCCAAGCCAATCAGGATTATCCATATAATCGCTGCCTGAAAATTGGCAGTCAAAGTGATACATTTGATAGGCATCTCTGGTCCCTGCATAATTAAGCGGTATCTCCACCGCTTCGTCAACATACTTACAGCAACGGATCAGTTCAAGTCTCTCATCAAAGGGAATAACTGGCTCTGTTTTTTTATACTTTCTGACACCTTCATCCGTTACTACACCCACAATCAAATAATTGCATTGCTCCTTTGCACGCTTGAACATATTCAAATGGCCTATATGGAATAAATCAAATACGCCTGCTATATAACCGATATTGTACTTCTTGAGTTTGGAATCAATATTTTTTATAACAGCTGGAAATGATTCCTGCTTCCTTGGATATTCCACATTCTTATCATATATGCAATAATCCTTAATCCCCATATTCTGTAACTGATTCACAATGGCAACATAGTTTTTTACACAAATGATAATCCTGCGTTCCTGCTCCGGTATCTCCGCTACGGATTTAGGTGGTAGTATAACAATTCCTTCCAGTTTGGTTCCCCATCTGGATGAATTATTATCAACTATGGCATAAACAGAGTACTGCTTCTTAAACTGAGCAAGAAATCTATTTGTAAAGTTTCCTGAACCAAATAAAATAA
>Ga0153941_1001174_pt1 | contig 10595 bp, 13 predicted proteins | sample TSNJ025MetaG_FD_104733 | JGI IMG/M metagenome (GOLD analysis project Ga0153941, IMG submission 104733) | Attine ant fungus gardens microbial communities from New Jersey, USA - TSNJ025 MetaG | ecosystem: Host-associated > Fungi > Mycelium > Unclassified | place: USA: New Jersey, Brendan T. Byrne...
CTATTACGAGAATTGCACCTGGGTAAACGCCACAATGAAGAAGCACAGCCAAAGGCTGGATAAGGCCGCCCATCGGCGGTTGAAGCAGTACAAAGGTAAGCGGATTCCGGCGAGCCAGACGCAAAATCTTGTGAATGTACATCAGAATTACGAAACCAAGATACCCTCAATCAGATTCAGGGATATATGGATAGGCGTGACACGGCTGGACTTTTGCAGATGGCAGGAGCCATACCGCAAGATACAGGCCGAAACGCCGTACACGGAAGAAGGCAGGAACATCTATTTCAAGCGAACCAAGCGGAAACGCCAGAATGCGCGGTTTGATGAAATCCTCAGTGTAGAAACCTCGGAGCTGGTGGCAACCGGACAAACCGGAAGCCGCTACAACTTTGAATTTTACATGAACCGCGCCTACGCGCTCAACCGCGACAGGCTGAAATGCCGGGTTTGCGGACGGTGGCTGCTCACCGGAAAGCTGTGTACACACCGCATAAATCCCCATCTCCCGATACAAAAGGTGAATAAAGTCAACAATCTCGCCTCAATGGACAAACAATGCTTTGAGCTGGTCAACAATCCAAACGCAAACATCAGCCACCTTGACACTAAAACACGCGGAAAAGTTGAGAAATTCAGGAAACAACTGGTTCATCACATGGGAAAACCGACTGTATAGATGGAACGCCGTGTGAGGGGAAACTCTCATGCACGGTGTGAAGCGGGGGAAAAGCCCTCTGACTGCTCGTTTGGGAACATTCCAAACGAGTAAAAGATGTGGCTTACCTATCGCTATGGCTGGTGGGAGTTCGATTTTGACAGATATAACGCCAGCTTGACGGCCTCTATGACCATCACGCCGGACGAAAAGAACCCCACCGCGTCCGGCAAGACGATGAAAAGCGGCTATGGAATCAACCAGACTGTCACCGCCAATGTCAACACCAATCAGTCTTCGGCGGTAACGGCGGCACAGAACGCGGTGACCTACTTTCCAGAGTTCCGCTACGAGAGTTTCTGGCGCTTGCTGGAGCGGATCAGCAGCGGGTACAGCGCCAAGTTTGAGTTTGCCAAGAACAAATACAGCACCTATAACCGCCGCACCCACTTCACACCCATATGGATGCCGGACGGAAATTACAAGTCCTACACATGGCTCATTGACTGCTGGACACCCACCGGCATGCTGAGTATGAACCTCACCGATACGGTGACCATCAGCGGTAACCTTTGGATGGATTGGCACATCGCGCCCCAAAAGCCCGATTAAAAACAGAGAAAGAAACAAGGCCGCAAAGCGAAAGCAATGCGGTCTTTTTCTTTTTCCTATGATGAAAGGTGGAATTTTATCATGAAAAAGTACAGGAAATTCGCAACCGTCCTCTGCCTCGCCCTTGTGCTGACAACCCTGTTCTGCGGCACAGCTTATGCGGCTGGAAGCGGCGATGTGGCCGGAGCTATTGAGGGAACATGGACAACCGCGTCTGCTCAGATCAAGACGGTGGTTAACAAGGTTGTGTTCCCCGCCATCGACCTCATACTGGCGGTATTCTTCTTCGCCAAACTCGGAACGGCTTATTTTGACTATCGCAAGCATGGGCAGTTTGAGTGGGCGGCTCCGGCGATTTTGTTCGCCTGCTTGGTGTTCACGCTGACGGCTCCCCTCTACATTTGGGGCATCTTGGGGATATAGCCGGTAGCCCGATACCGCCACAGGGAAAGGAGTGGTCACAAAATGTTTATATGGGATTTCATCGCGGACATCGTCCTCGGTCAGATCATGGACTGGATATACGCGCAGATTGTCGGCTTCCTCGGCGACTTTTTCGCCATGATGGGCAACATGGGAGCCGACCTGTTCAGCATGACATGGGTGCAGGCGATTGTTACCTTCTTCGGCTATCTGGCATGGGCGCTCTACGGCACAGGGCTTATCGTGGCCTGCTTTGAGTGCGGTATCGAAAGCCAGAGCGGTCGCGGAAGCATCAAGGACACCGCCCTCAATGCCATTAAGGGCTTTATGGCGGTCAGCCTGTTCACCATTGTGCCGGTGGAGCTTTACAAGCTGGCGGTAGATCTGCAGGGCAGCTTCGCCTCCGGCATCACTGGACTAATCGGAAGCGGCGGCGGGATCAGCACCATGTCGGTCGCGGCGCTGGCTAACATCGGCAGCTTCGGCATCAACCCCATCATGGGGATTTTTGTCGTGATCCTCATGGGTTATGCCGTGATCAAAGTGTTCTTCGCCAACCTCAAAAGAGGCGGCATCCTGCTGATCCAGATCGCCGTGGGCAGCCTCTACATGTTCTCGGTTCCAAGGGGATACATTGACGGCTTTGTCTCATGGTGCAAGCAGGTCATCGGGCTATGCCTCACCGCGTTTTTACAGGCCACCGTCCTTGTGGCGGGGCTGATGGTGTTTAACAGCAACATGCTGCTCGGCCTCGGCCTCATGCTGGCAAGCTCGGAGATACCGAGGATCGCCGGACAGTTCGGGCTGGACACCAGCACAAAGACGAACCTCATGAGCACCATGTACGCCGCGCAGACGGCGGTCAACATGACCAAAACGGTGGTACAGGCGGTGGCGAAATGAGCGGTATGAAAATGGTTTACATCGCCTCCCCCTACGCCGGAGATATCGAAACCAACACCAAAATGGCAAGGGAATATTGTCGCTACGCCGCCGAGCAGGGCGCGGTTCCGGTGGCCGTCCATCTGCTGTTCCCGCAGTTTTTGGATGAACACAATCCCGCTGAACGCGCTTGGGCATGCGAAATGGGGCTGGAGGTACTTTCCCGCTGTGACGAGCTGTGGGTGTTCGGTTCGCGTATCTCCAGCGGCATGGCGGCTGAGATCGCCGAGGCCAAGAGACTCGGCATGAATATCAGATACATCCATACCATCGAAGCACTGCAGGAGCCGGAGCTGACCGAAGCTCCATGCTCCGGCATGAGTATGAGCCTGTAAAGGAGGGCTGATTTATGTATATTTACCCCGACAATCTAAAGGCGAAAGCTGTTCTGTGGCTGTGGGAGCTGCGGGATATCGGTATCCTCGGCATCGGCTGCCTTGTGTCTGTTTTTGCGCTGACGCAGCTCGGCTTCATCGTGCCGCTGGTGATTACGGCGCTGTACGGATTTCTGTCCATACGCTTCTCAGATACCAGCATCCTCGACTTTATCAGATATGCCTGCGCCTTTTTTCTAACCCGCCAGCAGCTCTACGAATGGAGGTACACAGCGCATGAGTAAGAAAGAAAAGCAGAAAGAAAAACAAAAACTGGCCACGCGGCAGCTCATCGGCACCAAGGCCGTCACCGACTACAGCCTGCAGACCTACGACCACGGCGAGCTGGTGTTTTTCATCATCAAGCCGAGCAACATCTCGGTGTTGTCCGAGGCCAGCCTGTCGGCGCGGATTTATGGGCTGATGACCGTCCTCAAGGGCATGACCGAGATCGAGATGCTGTGCCTCAATTCAAGGGAAAACTTTGAGGACAACAAACGGTTCCTGCGCAGCCGCATGGAGCAGGAGGACAACCCCACCGTCCGCAAGCTGCTGCAGGCTGACCTTAACTTCCTCGACCGGATACAGGTACAGATGGCCACCGCCCGCGAATTTCTTATCATCATCCGGCTCAAAGATGAGAAGCAAAGCGAGGTGTTTCCGTACCTAAACCGTATTGAAAAGACCCTGCGGGAGCAGGGTTTCTCGGTCAAGCGGGCTGGCAACGAGGACATCAAACGGCTGATGGCTGTTTACTTTGAACAGAATGTCACCACAGAAAAGTTCGAGGAATTTGACGGCGAAAGGTGGGTGATTTTGAATGATTAAGGGCATGGCAAAGGGCGAGCTGATGAGGCTCGCCCTAATGAACCTTAGTTTGCATTATTTATATCAAATACATATTTTTTGAGAATTTTGTCTATTTGTGATATTACATCGTTCACTTCTTTATCTTTGATATTGGTATTATAATTCTTCCTCTGGATACGCCAGTCTGGTTCAACTGGTATCATAGATATGTCTTGAAAGAAAAAGCACAAAGTGACTTGCCATTTAATCGACATCTTATCCCCTCGGTTCGTCCCCTTGACGCTATTCTTTGGAACTGTCTTTATAAAGTCAGACACATCAAACTTGGCTTTTTCATGTTTTACTATATTATCAATATGTTTTATTCCAGACATAAGCGCTCTTTCGGAGGGTGATAAAGCAGCTTTATCTAATTTGTCATACATAATAACTGTCCAATGTATTACCTCTCCTAAAGCAATAAAGGGTTCAATCCCCGATGCAGTTTCTACTGAAAAAATACCATTGGTGGATAAAGATACATATTTGTTATTGAACTTTATATATTCATCAATAAAGCGTAAACAAGCCTTTTTATATGCTAATTCTGCTGCCTGATCCATCTCTGTCAAATAAAACACCCTTCCTAATAGGTTATACGCACCATGCTCAATATTTTTTATCATACCGTTTATTGTATAACCAGTATATCATAAACCCAAGTCTCCGTATAGGACTAATTGCCCAAGGCCGCCACTAAACTGGCGGTTTTTCTGCGTTTAAAATCAGAAAAAGAAAGGAATGATCTCATGGCCAAAGCCAAACGCCCCCCTGCGAACGAGGCTGTCCGCATCCAAGACTTTCTCGACATGATCGCGCCCTCGGTGGTCAAATTCAACACCGACCACTTCATCTGCGGCAACACCTACCGCTGCGTATGGGCGCTTCGGGAGTACCCGACCGCCACCGATGAGCAGGCGATCCTGCGTCATTTGGGCGAAAAGGACGGCATTACGCTGAAGATTTACACCCGCCATGTGACCCCTGTGGAGGAACGGAAAATCATATCAAACGCCGCTAACAAGAACCGGATGAAGCAATCCAGCACCAACGATCTCCAGCAGACCGTGGAGGCGCAGAGCAACCTCAACGATGTGGCCTCCATCGTGTCCGCCATGCACAGAAACCGCGAGCCGCTCCTGCACTGCGCCGTCTACATCGAGCTGACCGCCCACGATCCCGACCACCTCAAGCTGCTTCAGACCGAGGTGCTGACCGAGCTGATCCGCTCCAAGCTCAATGTCGACCGGCTGATGCTCCGGCAGCAGCAGGGCTTTGTCTGCGTTATGCCCTCCGGCTGGAATGTGTTCGGCGACCAGTTCGAGCGGGTACTCCCCGCCAGCTCGGTGGCCAACCTCTATCCTTTCAACTACAGCGGCAAAACCGATGGCAACGGCTTCTATCTTGGCAGGGATAAGTTCGGCAGCAATGTGCTGGTGGACTTCAACAAGCGAGCCGATGACAAGACCAACGCCAATGTGTTAATCCTCGGCAACAGCGGTCAGGGCAAGAGCTACCTTCTCAAGCTGATCCTCTGCAACATGCGGGAATCCGGCATGAGTATCGTGGCGCTCGATCCCGAAATGGAATACGAGGAACTGACCAATAACCTCGGCGGCTGCTTCATCGACCTCATGTCCGGCGAGTACATCATCAATGTTTTAGAACCCAAGAGTTGGGATGAGAACGGCAGCCCCGATGACCATGACGCGCCGCAGGCGTTCCGGCAAAGCTCCAAGCTCAGTCAGCACATCAGCTTCCTCAAGGATTTTTTTCGTACCTACAAGGATTTTGACGACCGGCAGATCGATACCATCGAGATCATGCTGCAGAAGCTCTACGACAAGTGGGGCATCACCGACCGCACCAATTTCGACCGGATGAAGCCCACCGATTACCCCATCCTGTCCGACCTGTACGCGCTGATCGAAGCGGAATACAAAGCCTTTGACGAGAGCCAGCGCCAGCTCTACACCGCCGAAATCCTCCAACAGATATGCCTCGGACTCCACTCTTTGTGCAAAGGAGCGGAGTCTAAATTTTTTGACGGACACACCAATATCACCAGCAGCCGCTTCGTGACCTTCGGCGTGAAAGGACTATTGCAGGCCAGCAAAAACATCAAAAACGCCCTGCTTTTCAATGTGCTGTCCTATATGAGCAACGAGCTGCTGACCAAGGGCAGCACCGTGGCCAGCATCGATGAGCTGTACCTGTTCCTCACCAACCTCACCGCCATCGAATACATCCGCAACTTTATGAAGCGCGTGAGGAAGAAAAACAGCGCCGTCATCCTAGCCTCTCAGAATCTGGAGGACTTCAACATTGACGGCATCCGCGAGTTCACCAAGCCCCTGTTCTCCATTCCGACCCACGCATTTCTGTTCAATGCCGGTAATATTGACGCGAAGTTCTACATCGACAGCCTGCAGCTTGAGCAGAGCGAATACAACCTCATCCGCTATCCGCAGCGTGGTGTGTGCCTCTACAAATGCGGCAACGAGCGGTATAACCTCATGGTTTCCGCGCCGGAGCACAAAGCCAAGCTGTTCGGAACCGCTGGCGGTAAATAACCTGTTGGAAAGGAGGAGGGCGAGGTGAAAACACAAAAGTTCGGCATCGAAATTGAGATGACAGGTCTCACAAGGCAAAAGGCCGCCGAGGTTATCGGCGCGTATTTCGGCACCACCGCCGAGTACACCGGCGAGGGTTACAGCACATGGACTGCCCTCGACACCCAAGGCCGCAAGTGGAAGCTGGTGAGCGATGGCAGCATCCATACCGAAAGCAGGCGCTCCAATCAGCCCGCCGAGGCGGTGGAGCTGGTCAGCCCCATCTGCGTATACGATGACATCCCGACCATACAGGAGATCGTCCGCAAGCTGCGCAGCGCCGGTGCCATCTCCAACTCAAGCTGCGGCATCCACATCCATGTGAACGCGGCTCCCCACAACGCCAAGACGCTGCGCAACATCACCAACATCATGGCGGCGAAAGAGGACTTGATCTACAAGGCGCTGCAGGTCGATGTGGCGCGGGAGCGGCGGTTCTGCCAAAAGACGGACATGCGTTTTCTGGAGGATTTAAACCGGCAGAAGCCGCAGCGTTTGGAAGATGTGCAGCGCATCTGGTACAACGGCAGGGATGGCAGCCGCCAGCACTATCACGACAGCCGGTATCATTGCCTCAACCTCCACAGCGTGTTCAGCAAAGGCACGATTGAGTTCCGGCTGTTCAATTCCGACATCAAGCATGCCGGTAAAATCAAGGCGTATATCCAGCTCTGCCTCGCCATCAGCCACCAAGCTCTTACCCAAAAATGCGCCAGCCGCCGCAAGACGGTCAGCACCAACGAGAAATACACCTTCCGCGTTTGGCTGCTGCGGCTCGGACTGATCGGGGATGAATTCAAGACGGCTCGGATGCATCTGCTGGAGCATTTGGACGGCTGCATCGCGTGGAAAGACCCCGAACAGGCGGTGCGCCAAAAGGAGCGCCTGCGGGCGAAGCGGGAACAGGAGCGGGCGACTGCGGCACAGCAGGACGCTGTGCCGCAGTCGGAACCGGATGAAGTAAATGACGAGGATATGGAGCAAACCGAGGACGATCAGAGCCTCGGTTTTTCTATGTCTATGTAGAAAACGAGGTGCGAATATGAACAGAAACACGTTATACATCGCCTACGGCAGCAATCTCAATCTGCGCCAGATGGCGGTGCGCTGCCCCACCGCCAAGGTGGTAGGGGCGAGCGAGCTGCAGGATTACGAGCTGCTGTTCCGAGGCGGCAGGCGGGGCGCGGTGGCGACTGTGGAGCCGAAAGAGGGCAGCAATGTGCCGGTGCTGATCTGGAAGCTCAAGGAGCGGGATCTGCTGGCCTTGGATCATTACGAGGGCTGGCCGAATTTCTACCGCAAGGAAATCCACGATGTGGAGCTGGGCGGCAGGAAGATTCCGGCAATGGTCTATATCATGAATGACGGTCACGACCTCGGCGCTCCCTCGGCCTATTACTACAACACCATCCGCGAGGGCTATAAGAGCGCGGGCTTTGATACGGAGTTTTTAGACAGAGCCGTAGATAACTCCGTCCGGCTTGCCGAGCAGCAGCTTCTGCTGGAGCTGGAGGAACTGGAGGCAATGGAGGCACAGGAGATGGACGATGATGAGCCGGAACAGGGCAGCCTGTTCGATTTGAAATGGTGGTGAGATAGATGGCCGATCCCGCAACCATTACCCTCGCGGTCAAGGCCGCTGTCGCGGCGGTGACCGATCCCAATGCCCGTAAGGTGGTGGGCGGCATCATCGCCGCCATCCTCTCTCCGCTGATTTTGATTGTCGTAATCATTGTCTGCTTGCTCTCCGGCACCGCCGAGCATAACAACGCCGCCGTGGATCTGTGCTTTAACGGCGGCTACATCTCCCCTCAGTTGCCCGCCGATTACCGCCAGCACATCGCCGATATGCAAAGCAGCTTCTCGGAACTGGACAGCGCCATTTCCGATATTTCCTCACAGATTGAGGATGGCGACATCGACAGAACAAGAGTAAAATCCATTTTTTATGCTCTGTTTTTCGGCTCGGAAAATCTGCGAATGGGCGCTGACGATTACCGCGCATTCGCCGACTGCTTCGTCCGCTACGAGGAACGCACCCGCACTATTACGGATATAGATGATGACGGCAATGAGTACGAATACGAGGAAACCTACATCGTGGCGATCCCGCTGACCAGCCTGCCAGAGATATATTCTAATCTCGAAAGGAGCCTCGGCAGAACCATCACCGCCGAGGACAGAGCCAACGCCTCGGAGATTTACTACCGCGTGTTGTATGGCGGCAGCGTCCCGACCTACGGCGCGGACTTCGATAGTTGGTCGGACGGCCTGCCGCTTTCGACCGCGCCCTTCATTGGCGTGGACGGCTTCTGTTCTCCCCTCGGCGAGAACTGGAGAAGCATGGTGACCTCGGAGTTCGGATACCGCATTGATCCCATAACCCATCAGAGCGCGGGGCATTCGGGGCTGGACATGGGAGCGCCCAAAGGCACACCGATCCGAGCGGCGCTGGATGGAACGGTATATGTTGTCCGCTACTCCGCCACCGGCTACGGCTACCATGTGATGATCGACCACGGCGGCGGCTTCGTTACCCTATACGGTCATTGCTCCGCTATTTATGTGACCGAGGGGCAGACGGTCAGCGCGGGCGATGTCATTGCAGCCGTGGGTACCACCGGCAGATCGACCGGAAACCACCTCCACTTCGAGGTGAGAATTAATGGCCAAAAACAGAATCCGCGCTCATATTTACCGTAAAAAGGAGGACAAATTCATGCTAAAAACCAAGGCCATATTCAGCCGGAAAGAAAACGATTTTGAACCAAAGGACTGCGTCATCGAAAAAGTAATCACACTCGGCGGCTCGGAATACGACAGGTTTGCCTCCAACATGATCGAGGAATATGACTTCATTGCGGAAAACAAAGAGCTGATGCGGCAGGACGCGCAGGGTGTCTTCCACTGCCTGCTGGTGGTCGGCGAGGACAGGGCTGACGGCATACTTGTGGAATCCGAGGGCGCGTCCTACGCCCGATATTCCTCGTTCATGCCCAACGCCGCCGACTTTTTGCAGGCGCGGGATATGAGCCTAACACGAAAATCCGAGATACTGGATAACATTCTGGAGGCCATCGGTAGCCGCTATGAGGGTGAGGAATTGTACGAGCGCCTGCGTGATGATTTCCAAATGACCGATGCTGAGATCGAGGCGGCGGACTTTGGTTTGGAGGACAACGCACCGGATATGACCATGAAATTATAGGGAGGTAACCGCAATGAAAAAAGCGACCATTCAAATCAGTTTTGACGCTGAGAAGCTCAAGGCAATCCAGAAATACATGCAGAAAAAAGACATCAGCCTGCAATCCGAGCTGGACGATGCCCTGCAAAAGCTCTATGAAAAGCACGTTCCCCCCGCCGTTCGGGAGTACATCGAAAGCGATGCGCAGGAGGCGCAGGCCGCAGCCCCAAGACCGCCCCGCCCCCGACCGGCTGCTCCCGCTCATGCTGGCGGCGATGGCTCCGCGCAATAGGCAAAGCCTTGGGCGCGTCTTTGGCGGCTGTCAGCCCCTGTGTCGCCTTTTGGCAGGCGGGGGTGGCGTCCATATACCTGTCGACAGCTTAAAACGCCCTGTCGGGGCGTTGTGGCGAGGCAGCGAAAACAGGGATTTCATCCTGGCATTCCTCTCGGTTTGAGGCTATACCATAGGGTCGAAAACAGTGCGGGTTAAAGGAGCGGGGTCGCAGAGCGCCCCGCTCCGGCTCACATCAGCCCGCAACGCGGGCTGAAAGGCGTTCACGACAGGGGTCGGAATTGGGCGCTTGGGGTTGCGGCAGGGGTCATGAAAAGCAAAAAGCCCGTTTGCACAGGCTTTTCACAGGTGTCGTAATCGGGGTTTTGGGCTGCATTTACTTTTTCGCCACCGGCACCTGAACCTCGGTCAGCCAATCGGCATCGCTTTCCTTGTTCCAGATACCATCAATAAAGCTCTCTCTCGGATGGTCGGTAGCGGTGTAGCCGTTCTGCTCAATCCAGTTGAAAACATAGGCGTAGGCAGCCCCCAAGTCACGATAAGCGCCTTTGTGCATCACCGACACTGCGGTGATAGCCGGTGCGGTTTTGAACACGATGCCGTCCGTTTCCACGCCGAAGCCTGTAACCGCCTCGCATACTTCCAC
>Ga0153941_1001177_pt1 | contig 10576 bp, 9 predicted proteins | sample TSNJ025MetaG_FD_104733 | JGI IMG/M metagenome (GOLD analysis project Ga0153941, IMG submission 104733) | Attine ant fungus gardens microbial communities from New Jersey, USA - TSNJ025 MetaG | ecosystem: Host-associated > Fungi > Mycelium > Unclassified | place: USA: New Jersey, Brendan T. Byrne...
AAAATCAATAAATTTAATATTAATAGTATACCTGATTTTTTTATTTATTATTGATTCTATATTAATTTGATTTGATTCAAATGCTTTAATTAAGTTTTGATGTTGTATAAAATAGGTTGATAATTGTGAATGTAATAAGTCAGATATTTTCCAAGTATTTATTTTTATTTCTTCTTCTGTTATCATAAGAATAAAGTCACGTCCTTTCTTCAAACGTAACTTTATCTTATCATTTTATGAGAACTTCATCAAATTAATTGTATCTTATTTATTTGTTTTTTGACCATCGACCCAATGATCGTGTCCTTTTGGATTATCAGAATCTCTATAAGAATGTCTACTGTCATTTTGGTCGATTCTAGTAAATCCTTTACCATCATCATGATAATCAATACTCTTACCCCTATCACCCATTGAATGATAAATTTCATCAGCAGTGGTAGAGCCTACAACATTTTCAGTCCAATCTTTGTCGCTCATTACTAAAACCCTCCTTTAAAATTTTTAAAATTGCGTTATGTATAGTAACTTTCCATTTCATACTATCATTAATTCAAAATAATACAATTGGCATTTATTATAGTATTTTAATATTTTAACGAATTCTTTTAGTAGTTTTTTCAAGTTAAAAGAGATTGCAGAATATTTATCTTTGCAAGGCATGAGTTAGAACCAAAAAACAAACCCCTGAAAGGTTCATTTTTTGGTTCTATGATTTAAGTTGATATGATTTTTCACATTACTATTTATATTAGTCTTTTGTTCTAATCCTTATTCTTTTCTTTGGCTTTATTTCGTCTTTTATTTTACTGAACGGTGTATGTTTTTCATAGTCTGCTTCAAATTCTCTCCCGTAAATACTTAAATATTCATCAACCATTGCTGGCGTAGAATGTCCTAAAGCATTTTGTAATTTCTTTGAATTGCCATTTGTTAAAATCCACGCTTTAGCAAAAGTATGTCTATATAAGTGAATACTGGTCTTTTCTACTCCCCTGCTTAAATTATATTTTCTTACAACAGTCTTCAATCCGTCCGGCGTAAATTGTTTTCCGTAATGGTTGCAAAAAAGATAGTCTTCTGGTTCTCCGTTGCGTATCTTCAAATATTCTTTTAAAATTGGAAGATAATCCTTATCAATCGGCACTTCATAGGGTTTATTATTTTTTAATTCTCGCAATAGAATTATATTGTAATTAAAATCTATATCCCTAATTTTAATATTTATCAATGTATTTAGTCTGATTCCCGTAGCACTTAGGTGACACGCAAGAACCCAGTTTCGATATTCGGCAAAACTACAAGTTTTTATGTCTGGTTTCGTCAGTAATTTAATAAGTTCATCATCCGTATAAGGTTCTTTTACCTCTTTTTTAGCCTTTATTTTTTTAATCTTGAAATGATACAGATATTCTTTTTCCATAAAGTAATATAAAATAACTTTGACTGCTGTTATATAAGTATTGATAGAAGTATCTTTGATTTCCGGATTTCTTTCACGGTGATAGTTGATATATTCATTTATCAGGGTTGGTGTAATACTCTCAAAATCCTGTATTCCTTTTATGTCAAGAAACTGTTTAAAAAACTGCCAGTTATTATAATAATATACTATAGTCATATCTCGCATGTTTTCAGCTTTCTTTTCACTGATAAATTCCAGAAAAGCTTCTTCCAGTGTTATATCCCCACTTCTCATGCTGATTTTTTTTCTTTTTTCATTCTTCATTTTTTACCGCTCCCATTCTAAAAAATATGTGAGCCTAAATCAAAATAGAACCCTTTTTACATGCAAGGTTAGACCACTTGACTACTAAAAAAAGACCCTGATTTTATAAAAAATCAAGTGGTCTTATTTGGGTAAAAAACTAATAATAAAAGATGGACAAGCCCACTATTTATGCGGACAAGCCCATCTTTGATTAACAATATGGTGGCTCGCCTGGGATTCGAACCCAGGACCCTTTGATTAAAAGTCAAGTGCTCTACCACCTGAGCTAATGTCCCATATAGCAGGGCTAGCTGGATTCGAACCAGCGAGTGCAGCAGTCAAAGTGCTGTGCCTTACCGCTTGGCGATAGCCCTTTAATGACACCAAGCATGTCACCTTAACGCATAAATATAACTTTATCGGAAATCACCTTTTCAATTTCCGGTAAAAGGCGGTGTTCTTTCCGCAAATCTGATTATAGGAACATGCTCTTTGTAACTATAATATGGGAAAAAGGGGTGGATAAAGGGATTCGAACCCTCGGCCTCCAGAGCCACAATCTGGCGCGCTAACCAACTGCGCTATACCCACCATAATCTTGAGAATAATTGAATATCATATCACTTTCATTCCCAAATGTGCTCGAAGGGATTCGAACCCCCGACCCACGGCTTAGAAGGCCGTTGCTCTATCCGACTGAGCTACGAACACATATACTGTGCCTGCATACAAAAAAACTGCACCGACGAATGATATTCTATCGTAAAAATACGCACTTGTCAACAGTTTTTACAATTTTATCCTGACTTTTTTTGCATTTTTTTTGCAATTTGTTCCTAACCTTTTTGATTGCGCCGTACTTTCGTTTGATCGGGGAAAACTATGCAATTTCAATATTTTATGATATACTGTATTTAACAAGTAGAACAAAGCGTTTCACATGCCCCTGAGAAGGGCTGTCTTATCATCACCACAGATGATGGTATTACCTGGATTATTGACCTTACCTGCTGATGAAGATGTCTTTTCAACATCCTGATTTATATGTGCGCATGCTCAATGAATTGAGCTTTGGTGCACAGATGGGAGTTATTATGAAAAAAACAACTGTGATTTTTGCTCTTTGTTTCATTGTTATTTTAACATTGTCCGCTTGCAAAACTGTGAATCAGCTGCCCGATGCCGAAAACGACACCGCAGAGGTTAAATTGCGGTCAAGGGAAAAGGTGCAGCCTTCGATCCCTTCCCCATCACCAGGTGATACCGTCATAAATTTTCCCGACGATAACTTCATGGCAGCAGTACGGGAGATTATCGACAAACCAACGGGAGACATCACCCTGGACGATGTGGCGGAGATTGAACTTATTAATGTGAGAAATAGCAATATCGCCGATTTATCAGGCATTGCGTATTTTACATCTCTGACAAAGCTGGATTGCAGTGCTAATGAACTGACATCAATTGACGTAACCCAAAATACTGCTCTGCTCTACCTGGATTGCAGCTTCAACAATCTGACATCGCTTGATGTAACTAAAAATACCGCTTTAACATACCTTAGTTGCGGCCACAACATTCTGTCATCGCTTGATGTAGCCGCAAATACCGCGCTGACTGATCTTAAATGTGATGTAAACCAGCTGGCATCACTTGATGTGACCACAATTACCGGGTTGCTATTGCTTGATTGCAGCAATAACCACCTGCTGGCATCACTTGATGTAACTCAAAATACCGCTCTGACATCACTTAATTGCGGTCACAACCGAATGACTTCTCTGGACGTGACCGTAAACACTGAATTGGAATACCTTACTTGCGGCGCGAACCAACTGACAACGCTAGATGTAACTGCAAATACCGAACTGATCTATCTTGAATGCGGATACAACCAGCTGACATCGATTGACGTTGCTGCAAACACAAAGCTTACACATCTTAATTGTTTCTCTAATCAATTGACTTCTCTGGATGTGACCACAAACACCGAGTTGATACACCTTAATTGTGAAGATAATAGTATGCGTAATCCGTCGGCTGTTATTGGAGTTGATAAAAGCAAGACGAAGTTTATCTTTTACCACCAGTAATTGAGTGGTATTGAGTGGTAAAAATACAAGGCAAAAGTAAGGTAAAAGTATGAGTGGCATCAAGGGTAAAAGTATATTGACAATATTTGTAATTATAGTATAATGCAAAAGGTAGTAATTATTTGCGTCGTCAGCATGTCGTCAAAAATTACGAGATACCTGATAAATATCGGCAGATTCTGACAGCCAGTCTGACTGTATCAAGTTGTCCGGGGTTCGGGTCCTTGATGCCTCATTTTCTAAATTATACGAACGAATAAATATTAGAATTACATTATTTTTTTTTTACTTTTTTTTATAGATACTGTGAATAAGACGAATTAAAAACATGAGGAGATTATATGAGAACTGAAAATAAGATGGGTGTAATGCCTGTTAATAAGTTGTTGATTTCGATGTCGCTGCCTATGATGATATCAATGTTGGTGCAGGCATTATACAATGTTGTGGATAGTATTTTTGTCGCCCAGATAAATGAAAGTGCACTGAGGGCTGTGTCGCTGGCATTTCCGGTGCAGAGTCTGATGATTGCTTTTGCAGTAGGGACATCCGTCGGTATTAATGCGTTCTTGTCCAAAACTCTTGGAGAGAAGAATTATGAGAAAGCCAATATCATTGCTGCTAATGCCGTATTTATTGAGTTGATTTCCTATTTTGTGTTCGCATTGATTGGTTTATTTGCCAGCAGGCTGTTCTTTCAAACGCAGACAGATGTAGAGCTTGTCCGTGAGTATGGTGTAACATATTTAACCATATGCTGCGGCTGCGGGATTGGTATCTTTATGCAGACTACATTTGAGCGCCTGCTGCAATCAACAGGCAAGACTGTATACACCATGATAACCCAGGGGACTGGTGCTTTGATCAATTTGATTTTGGATCCGATATTGATTTTTGGTTATTTTGGTTTTCCGGAATTGGGTGTAGCAGGTGCTGCCATAGCAACTGTTATAGGGCAGATAACTGCCGCCTTACTTGCGATGCTGATACATATAAAGGTAAATAAGGAAATCCGTATTTCAGTCAGGGGATTTCGTCCCGACGGCAGGATGATCCTTCAAATTTACAAGGTTGGGGCACCTTCGATTGTAGTACAGGCGATTGGTTCTGTTATGACCTACGGTATGAATCTGATTCTTGCTTCTTTTGGTACGGCACAGACAGTGTTTGGAATTTACTATAAGCTTCAGAGCTTTGTCTTTATGCCTGTATTTGGCCTGAATAATGGTATGGTTCCCATAATCGCTTATAATTATGGAGCAGGGAACCGGGAGCGGGTAGTAAGAGCAGTGAAAAGCAGTATAATATTTGGGGTAGGGATCATGCTTGCAGGATTGGCAGTCCTGCAGATCTTTCCGCAGCAGCTGCTTAATATGTTCAATGCCACACCGGAGATGATTGAAATTGGAGTACCGGCTCTGCGTACGATCAGTCTGAGCTTCCTTTTTGCAGGTTATTGTATTGTGGTGGGGAGTATGTTCCAGGCATTGGGGAATGGTGTGTATAGCATGATTGTCTCCGTAGCCAGACAGCTGTGTGTATTGCTGCCGGTGGCGTATCTGTTGTCCTTGACAGGTAATGTGAATTTCATCTGGTGGGCATTTCCTGTTGCGGAGCTTATGAGTGTCTGCATGAGTACCTGTTTCCTGATACGGATCAACCGGAACGTGATCAACCATATAGGGGAGTTCAAAGCAGAGGATGACGGGCAGCAGGAAATTAAGGCGGCAGAGCAGTAAATGCGTTGTATTGTACTGTTCGGTATTTCCGTCTACCTTTGCATTTCCTTGCCTTGTAAATATATTTGCTACTATCTTTCGTATGTGACGTTACGAAAAAGAAGATCAAACTCTATTTTAAGGTATAAAAAACCTCGTAAACATTGGGGTTGGCCGAATAAGGAAGTAGCTCCTCGCCCTCGTCATTTGTGGGATAACCGCCTCAGATAATCCTGCTAATTAAGCAGCAGAGCAGTTTTGAGCCGCACATGGCAGTTTGCTTATTAAGTGTGCCTTTCTCGATAATTTATATTCTTCATATACATCTTTTATATACAGGTTCCGTTGTACCTGAAAGGGTTACAGTTTGAGTAAATTTTTCGAACCCAAATTTCTCATAAAACCCTTGTTGACTGCTGATTAGATATACAGCATTAAATCCAATTGAGTGAGCGAAATCAGAAGCAGCTTTGAGAAGTTTTTCACTCAAGTGTCGTCCGCGAAATTTTGGGTCAATGTATACAGCGGTTATGAATGGTGTGAGTTCAGAAGCGATGTCTGTTCCCCAATCGTCCCTCTTTTCAATAATGCAAAACCCTGCATACTGCTCATCAACGGTTAATGCTAAAACAGTTTCCCAATCTTTGAATTGATTATTGGTTAAACGTTTAGCGACTATTTCACCAACACCCCAATCCCATGTTTTTGCCCATTGAATTATGCCAGAGCAATCAACTGTTTTATTGCCAACAGGCAATGTAACTATTTTTAATGTTTGCTTTGTATCCATAAATATATTTCTCTCCTTAATTTTTCGGAGAGTTAAAATATAGTCACTCTCCGAGTGTTTAGCTCCCCCTATAACCCCTTCAAAAGCTGCGAAAGAAAATCTGAATTAAGCGCGCAGAAACGCACGACGGCGCAGATTTCTCCGCGCCGTCGTGTATACTTCCTTGTCCGTATAATACCTTGCGTTTACAAGGTTTTCTTAGAGTGCGGATAACAGGACTTGAACCTGCACGTCGGTGGACACCAGAACCTAAATCTGGCGCGTCTGCCAATTCCGCCATATCCGCTCACACATTGGATAGAAAATCTGGATAATCATCTTTATCAATATAACCGATAAACTACCGCTCATGATTATTAACTCCTTGAATAATATATCATGCTAATATTAGTATGTCAAAGATTATTTATAATTCCAACACAAATTTTTAACCAATTTTTAACGATGTCAGTATAATGTGAAATAATCTCCTGCCGCAGCATGACCGTTACTCTCAGGCAGAGAGTATAAGCTGCCTGTCGAATAATCAACAAAAATATATTAGACATTTTAAAGGTTTTGCTATATCCATTAATCAGACAAAAGTCTTGTAATAGATGACTAAGGTCTTATTATTGTTGACTTTTATCTCGGCAGATGGTACTATTATTTTAACAATAAGCCTGAAGTACTAGAAAGGTGGTGAATTTGAAGATATTTGATTACAACAGGCAAAAACAATCAAAGGAGAAAAAATGCAAAAAAGAAATTTACTAAAACTTAAGAGTACTATTGCTCTATCGCTGATACTGTCTATGTTTGCTGGCAGCACATTAATAGGAAATGCTACAACATTAAAGGATGTATTTAATCCAAAACACTATTCTGAAAACTACACTGATTTGCAAGCTGCATATCAAGAAGATGCTATCGCACTTTATCAGCACTACATTACCTATGGATTAAAAGAAGGCCGGGATATGAATGGATTCTTGAATCTATCTGTTTATAAAGAAACATATCCTGATTTACAAGCAGTCTTTGGAGATGATTGGAATGCTTACCTGACCCATTACCTTACCTATGGCGTAAAGGAAGGCAGAATAACGGGTACTGATTTTAACGCTGCTGCTTACGCAGAAAGATATCCTGATTTGATGAAATCATATGGATATGATGCCGTAGCATTATATGAGCACTATATTACATTTGGAAAAGTAGAAGGACGTAATGCGGAATTATATGTTGTTACCAACAAGACAAGCTCTTCTTCAACTACAAATAATACAGACACCACGACAGATAATGATACAGACAATAGTACCGGTGAAGATACAACTACTGAATTTAGGGCTGAATATTCTAGTTATTATCTGGGCGATACTGATGTGTTATGTAGTTCAATTACTTTTATAGGAAGTGGTGATACAGTATATTTCACCTATTCAGATGATAGTATTAATTGGATTTACTACACAGATGAATATGTCAGACATGAAGACCCCATTACAGGAGAAGTTACCGATACTAATCAGGTAACGAAGGAGTATCAGGAACCTTCTTATGAATGGTATTATTGTGAAGAATTAAGCATTGATTTGAATGGAGAAAAAATAGTAATGATTCCAGAAAATAAATGGAGCTGGGGAGATGTAGACCCTACTGGCGCTCCGGGATCTGTACTGCATCTTCGTGTTTACTCACCAACATCAGGTTTAATTAACTTAAAATTAACATTTGGAGAAGGTGTTACAGTTGTTTCGGATGACTTTACTCTTTCTGAGGATGAAATTGAAAGTTCAAACAAGCTCAGGGAAGAGTATAGTATTTATTTACAGGAAAATTCAACGAAAATTGCGGAGTTATTGTTTTCTTTATAAGGCAATATAATTGTTAGAAAATACAACAATAGATAAGTATTATTTTTCTATAGGAATAAGTATACTAACATGCTTAAAAAGACAATCAGATAATCAGATTGTCTTTTTAATGCTTTATCTATACAAGTTCGTTACCTTCTGCATATGGGCAGGCAAATAGCTTTCTTGTCATTTTATTACTTTTCATGATAAGAATCAATCACAGCTTGTACAACAGCTATTTGCTTTGGCGAAAGACCTTTTATGCTAATAGAAGGTTCTTTTTCGAGTCCAAGGAGAAAATCCGTAGAGACACCATATAATGTTGCCAACTTTTTCATGGTAACTAAAGACGGTTCACGGATATCAGTTTCATAAGAAGAAATCATTGCTTTTGATACTCCAACTAATTCCCCGACTTGTCTCTGGCTCAAATTTTTATTTAATCGTAATTCGCGCAGCTTACTCCCCATATCAACCATGTTATTTTCCTTTCTTATTGATGTACTCACTTACTCTTTATAATAGCCGATTGCAGTCTTATATATGCTGACATGTGGCTTATAGCGGTTGACATACAGGGAATAAAGTGCTACTATTTTATTTAAACCTACTGAAGAGTGGTTTTTAATTTTATATTGTAATTACAGGTCGCCATATGATACAATATACCCATATTGAGAATAGGAGGAAAGACCCATGAAAAAAAAGAAGTATTTAAAAAGAATTGTAGTATTATCATTATCCGCAGCAATGGTGCTAGGCACTGCTATATCTAGCAATGCTGCAACGGTAAAGGAGGTGTTCAATGCAAAGTACTATTCTGACAGCTATCAGGATATAAAAGATGTGTTCGGCGATAATGCGGATCTTTTGTATAATCACTATATTACATATGGTCTGGATGAAGGCAGAGATATGAATGGATTCTTAAATCTTACAATTTATAGAGATACTTATAAAGATTTGCAGGATGTATTCGGTGATGATTGGGATGCATATCTAAATCATTATCTTACCTATGGCATCAAGGAAGGAAGGGTCACTGGTACGGACTTTAATGCCAGTGCCTATGCAGAAAGATATCCTGATTTATTCGATGCTTATGGGTATGATCCTGTTGCATTGTATGAGCACTATCTGGCACAGGGTAAGGCAGAAGGACGTGATGCTACGGTAGAAGTCAAACAAACAGCCTCAAGCAGCAGCTCAAGCTCAAATAATAACGCAAACTCTGATGTAAGTGACGGAGATGCAAATACAGATACTAACACAGAAGATAATGGTGAGGAAGTAGCAGATCTTTCTTCATGGTATGATACAGAATTTTTGTATTATGAATATAATAATGGAGTTGGCGGCGTGTATACATTTCCAGGTATTCATTTTATCGGTGCCAGCGATGTTTTATATATAACATATTCAGCTGATAGTAAAGCTTGGCGTTACATTGACAGCAGTACTTGGAGAACAGTATTTGGCGAATACAGCGAACCTACCTATGGTTGGCAGTTGATGGAGGAAGGTGGTTTTAACGGAAAAGTCCCTCAAAACACATATGTAAATACTGACCCAAGCAAATATCTGGATGGAATGAAATTGCATATCAAAGTATACTCTCAGGCTGACGAGTTATTATGCAGCTATATAGTGACATATGGTGTGGGCATAGAAAAAGTTCCTAATGATTATGTTTTATCTCAAGAAGATATTGATGAGTCAACCAGAATAAGGGAAGAGTATCTTGATCTATGGAGATAGTTATTTAAAAAGGTAATTGTGGCTGGGTATTTATTATTGGTACATCTGTTATCAAAAAGGCAATCTGATTAGTCAGATTGCCTTTTTGCACCTTGTTTGTACCTTGTATGAACCTCGTTTGTATCAAAGATGCGGAAGTCGCAAAAGCTCAGAATAATTCCAAAATGTAATTTCAGGACTGTTTTAGGAATTGGCTCGACAGAAAAGATATAACTGCTTTCCTTCAAAAAAATAAAGTAAGTGTCAGATAAAATATTGACATTAGGTTACCATTCACGGCCTAACCGAATAAGCACTACTGAATAAGATGTTCATAGAAAGAGGATACCTACTGCATTGTAGGTGTCTCTTTTTTTTAAGGTAATAGTGTATATTATTTTAAATATGTACACTATTTTGCTTGACATATCTTTTGAAATAGTGTATAATCAAATATACACTATTTTGGAGGTGGAAGCGTAATGGCATGCATTGTATTTCAAACAAATAAACAGACTGGTATCAAATATGCCTATGAAAGTATTTCTTATTGGGATAAGGATAAAAAACAAGCCCGCTCGAAACGTAAGTATATTGGCAGGGTGGATCCTCAAACCGGTGAAATCATTACATCTGAACGTAAAAAATGCAGCACTGCTAACGCTGTACACAATGCAGAGGATACT
>Ga0153941_1001180_pt1 | contig 10561 bp, 10 predicted proteins | sample TSNJ025MetaG_FD_104733 | JGI IMG/M metagenome (GOLD analysis project Ga0153941, IMG submission 104733) | Attine ant fungus gardens microbial communities from New Jersey, USA - TSNJ025 MetaG | ecosystem: Host-associated > Fungi > Mycelium > Unclassified | place: USA: New Jersey, Brendan T. Byrne...
AAGCTTTGACGACTTGGTTGTCTCATGAAGTTTGACAGGAACGCAAAGTCATCATCATTTCAACAGTACGAAGCAGCAAAGAGTTCGTGTCCTATGACATTCGTCACACCCTTGGATTCATCGCCAGTCCGAGACGCTTCAATGGTAACAATACGTCTCTGACCTATGGCGTGAGCTGAACGTCAATTAGTCTCCGTTACCAGGGCCAAAGCTCTCCTTATTATTATCGGTGATCCCAATGTTCTTGGGCTGGACCCTCTTTGGAGGGAATTTCTCAACTACATATACAACAACGGCGGTTGGAAAGGACCCGATATTCCATGGGATCCTTCCGAGCCTGTTGATAAGGCTGGTGGGTATGATGTTGCAGCTAGAGATACTGCAGTTCTAGATATGAATGACTTCACTCGCCGATTGGAAAGCCAAACAATGGAAGGTGTTGAAGAGGACTTGGATGCAAACGTCGATAAACCCTGGCGTGAGATGGAATAGGCCACTTGCTCAGGTTTGCACAGATATTTACATAATGTATTTCTATTTCTTGTACAACAAAATATTGACTTCAACGATCGCAGCGCTCGTTCTGATCAATGATGCCAGTACAATCACGACTGTTACATAATACTTCAATTTGCATCTTGTTTATTCTTCCTTCAAATCCAGGTTGCACCTCGAATGACCCAGTCACGTATGAAAAAGGCGTATGAGATATTCGGTCATCTCAAGAGAAATTTTCAATCGACATCGCAGCAGAACCGGATGTACCCGAGATATTTTGTTTGCTTCTATTGGTCCGGCTAATTCCAGATTTGCGGCAGAAAAATACAGCGTGGGATTTTATGTACCGGTTTGTGGCGCTCTCAGAGCCCTTAAAAGGTTGCTGATACTGGTCTTTGTTACTATCACTATCATGTAAAATTGCCCCAACATTATTGCGTCTGGCTGTTGTCCAGACGCACGTTGTATTTTCAATCATAACATACCAACCTGTGATCCTTGCGGTTATTTAGCCTCTAATCCCCATGAATACTAAACTCACTTGCAGAGCAAGAAGCATAAGAAAGTGCTCATGGGCAATATCCATCAGACCTGGTATTGTCATATTTGCCAGCGTCCAATCAATTCTGAGTCATGGATGCAACATAAGAACGCTAAACGACATCGTAACAAGGCGAAACTCAGAGGGCTGGACGCTAATCTCGAACCTGACCCTGTAGTCCCTTCAAATACTCACACCTTCTGTACAATTTGCCAACTATCGATCGCAACCTTTCGCTGGCACTCACATATCCACGGTCGGAGCCATTGAGCAAAGGAGTGATATGCATCATTCAAGAGTATCCTGGACGAGGCTGGAAAAAGAGAAGAATGGTGTGGCGATTGAAGGTGAAGCTGATCTGGGTATCTTGGAACCAGCGATAGCCGCCATAGGAAAGACGACGACCCCCAAAATATCGCCGAATGTCCCTTCGGCGAAGATTACTCTAGTTTCAGTCAAGCTCAGCGCTGACTTAGGGGTGCAGACGAGAAAGAAGGTTGCTTCACCGTCAGTGTTCCCATGTTGCTCTTTGATCCAACCGAAGTAATGAAGGCGTTCTTCACAGATTCATCTTTAAAGTCGAGGGCAGTAATCGTAAAGTCTCCTTGCGACACATCGTTCTCAGCATTATATTCACCCAACAATACATTGGACGGTATCAAGATAGACGTGGGTATTTACCAAAAGCCCTTAACTCTGAGACACACAGCAGGCATTTTAAGACGCTCATCTGGATTGAGGAACATAAAATGGTTTAGCAATTTTAGAAACAGTATCCTCAAGAGTTCAAAAGACTTTGTCCGATATCTACTGCTCTAATGTTTTCTGACATACTGATAGTGAAGACTTGGAGCGGTATGACATGCAGGGATCAACTTTGAGCAAATACAATCGATACTACTAGTCAGAATCTTCTCTTACGTACCAGATCTAGACTTTCGATTCTTACACTTCGTTACAGCCTGGCTGTTCCTGGGGTCGCAGGGAAACGACCGAGTGTTCTTTTGGGTAAGCCCACCTGACTGTATCAGTAAACAATATGCTCTTACAATCTTCAGGTGACAGGATACTGGTTAAGAAGCAGGAAGATCTTCAAGGGCACTGGCACGCGGGCCACGTGCATGTCGTTCGTCGTGATGAAGTTGGATTAGTTTTTCATGGATCATTCCGAGGATGGTCAACAACCCAAAAATACAATGTTCGCTTTAAACTCACCCGCATCCCGTTACAACGCCAGCACCAAGCTCTAGACACCGTGTTTACCGAGTCGCGTGTCTTATTTCCAGAAGTGTCCCATCTTCCAAAGACGCCAGTTCCTAAATTGCTCTCGAATGCCGTTAACAAACTGATTCTTTCCAATATCCCGCAATTATAAGCTGTGACATCTATCGTGGTTGCACATCCAGGCTCATTACCTTTTGTTGTTTTTGGGCCGTAAGTAACATTTCCTGCTGATGAAATGATCCAGAACTCACGTCCTATTGAGAGTCCCGGAACTGGGAAGACAATTACCATCATTGAAGCCATCACGCAACTAACCAAGAAAAATGATAATATCCGTATACTCGCATGTGCACCCTCAAATTCTGCTGCCGACCTCATTGCTTCCCGGCTTATCAATAACTTTAGGACGGACGAATTGTTTCGCATATATGCGCCATCAAAGGATGAAAGAGAGGTGCCGGATGTCCTGAGGGCATACAGCTATTACCATGAGGATGGGAGCTCGCGGCCTTGTTTCTCTATCCCTCCTATGGTCACCATGATGAATTATCGCGTCATTGTGTCGACTCTCATTTTAGCCTCTATTCCTTTTGGAATAAGCATGCCGCGGGGACACTTCAGCCATATTATCATTGATGAGGCTGGCCAAGCGACAGAACCTGAGGCCTTTGTTTCTATCAAGACATTGGCAGATCCAAAAACTAATATTGTTCTCTCTGGAGATCCAAAGCAACTGGGCCCTATCATTCGCTCTGGTATTGCTACCCGTCTTAGGTTGGAACTAAGCTACATTGAATGTATAATGGCTCGTCCTCCGTACGATCAGTCGACAGGACATGGTAGAAGGCACGTTTTTCTGCTCGTTTATTCTTTTGTTGCAAGCTAAACTCTTATCATCACTTAAAATAGTATCGTCAAGCTCATCAAGAATTTCCATTCCCACGAAGCTATCCTCCGTTTTCCAAATGAGAGGTTTTATGGAAATGATCTAAAACCTTGTGGCGATAGTTGCGTGATAAATAGTTATCTGAACTCGCCTTATCTTGTTAACAAAATTTCCTGTCGTCTTCCATGCTGTCTCTGGGAAGGACGATCGGGAAGCCTCGTCGCCTTCCTTCTTCAATGTCCACGAGGTACTACAGGTCAAGAGCTATGTTCAGCAACTGAAAGCTGATCGAGTCAGTATAATGGAGTCAGCTGTCTCGGAAATCTGATCTGGACCAACAGGTGACAATGAAATCGGAATAATAACTCCTTATCGTGCCCAATGCCGCAAAATACGAAACGACCTCTGTAAGGTTGCTGATGGTGTGAAAATTGGATCAGTGGAAGAGTTCTAGGGCCAGGCAAGTTAGCTAGTAAAACTGTAATGTGCGTGTTCTTGACATTCAATGAAACTATAGGAGCGCTCCGTCATCATAATCCCTACTGTTCGAAGCAGTAAAGATTTTGTAGCTTATGACATCAGGTATACACTTGGTTTTGTGGCTAACCCGCGCCGCTTCAACGGTCTGTTCTGGGATCTTTCTGATATATCAAAAAGTTCCTAACTATTTCACAGTATCGGTGACACGCGCAAAGGCCCTCTTAATTGTTGTCGGAGATCCTGAAGTTTTGGGTCTCGATCCACTTTGGCGATCTTTTCTCAATTATATCTATCGAAACAAGGGCTGGAGAGGACCCGACATTCCCTGGGACCCATCGGAACCTATCAATGAAACAGGTGGATATGATTTTGCCGCGCGGAACACAACAGCATTAGACGTGAATGATCTTACTCGTCGTATGGAAAGTATGGCAATGCAGGATGCAGAAGAGGATCTAGGTGCAGGGGTTGGTAAGCCATGGCGTGAATTGGACTAGGTGATGCAGTCGTTGATCTCCTCACTGTTTTGTATACTGAAATGAACCGTTGATTAACCTACCATGACCATAACTACACTTGTAGGCCGAACCTACAGTTCGATTATTCAAAGTTTGAGATTCAAATAACGCAGCGTTAGCTTTAACCACAGTAATGCTATGCATATATCGAATTCATGGTTAAATACAGTCATGGGTCATTCAAAATCCAATCATTAAATTTTGGCTTCCTACTATTTTTAAGCAAAGTAGTCTCATCCTTAGTTTCCAGCCACGCTTGAGAAATTTTCAGGAACTACCCTACGGTGAAAAGGTCAATTTATAGTTCGATGACTGAGCTCCCAACCCGCCCAACAATGTTTTCGCTCTTGACCTACAATACTGGTTCGACGGGAGCGGAACGTAGCTGAGGTCTTCCCCTGGGCCAGGATTTTCGCTCAACATGGTTTTCGTTATGATGTATGCAACTTGAAAACTCAATATTTCTTTCGTTATTTTTCGTTCGTCCCATATGACACAGTCTAGACGGAGCCATCCCTAAAAATCATCTGCTTTATCAACTTCTTTGTTGAAGATTCTATGCACCCTGCAGCAGGACTACGTGAAAGGATTTGAGGTCTGGTGTCACTTCCAATGATTAGACCCGTGTAGATCAATTATGAGCAATTATGAGCAGACTAGGCTTCCAAGTGCTTGTCTGGAAGGATACGATAAAGTAAAGCTTGATGGCATGATGCAAGTTTCCCATCAGTGCTGTCGTCGGTCGTTACCATTGCTATTCATCATCGTATCCTGTTCTGTACTTGATTCGAAATCACCTTCAGGGACAAAGCTGGGAAGTTTTTCATTCTTCCACCAGAGGCCCGGTCGGTTAGATCCTTGGAAGGATCGCTCCCACCGGATTTCCATATGTCCGCCCAAAGGACCTTGATCCTTTGCAAGTGCAGAATTCCATATTGCGGCACCCAAACCATTTGCGTTCGATGTAACATCCTTGTCTGAAGGTAGTTGTAGGAGAAGTAATGGTACTGATGAAGACTGCGCATGAAGAATAGTAGCCTTTGAGAAGGCAGACTCCGAGATCAAGACACCGACAGAGGGGGTATGGTGGGGAACCGACAACTGTGATCTATCATCTGATACTTCGCTTCCGTCGACGCTATTAAGCCCTTGGTTTGAATTCAACAAATTCGACATATGGTAACGGAGTAGAACCCCTTCCAGCTCTCGAACATACTTTGGACTAATTTTCTTCTTCTCAGCTTTGCATTGCACAATTACTCGAATGCGTCTGCGCTTTTCTTTCGTGAATTTTGGTATCCACCACCAACCAAGCATGTCTATCCCCCCGTCTCCACACCCTCCAACGCGTTTCAATGACATCGAGAAATGCTGTTCCAGTAAAGACAGAGCTCGAGTCTCAAACTGGACACCGCGATGCACATTGGACAATACCGTATAATGGCGTTCAACATATCTGGAAGGTCGCCATGTAAAATGCAGAGATAAGTATGAAAGACGAGTAGACATGAATTTCGGTGACGCACAAGTGAGACCAGTACTTAAGCACTTTTCACAACCACGTGATATCTCATTGATCTCTCATGACCCTACTTCGAGCTTGCCTCAGACTGACATTTCGACCTTGAATTAACTGTATCCATCTCTTCGGCTAGAAACTCTTCGGAGTATGCAATAGGAAGGCGTCTGGCACAGAGTACTCATTTACCTCTTTGAATAGATGGAGGAATGATGAGACAATGAATAAGCATGGTTATAGAAGCGAACCAAGTGTCGCAGCAAAATAAATTGCGGAAGAGAGGGAGAGAACAGAAGACTTAGTTATACTACATTCCCCATTATGAATCTAAATAACTGAAGCAAATGCTCCGACAAGTGGGGTTCCCGTGACATCTCGATGTCTTTACATGATGTCATTCCACAACACCAAGGTCGACAAGGGATGTAGCTTCCCATAAGCAGTCTGAGATGCCGGACCTGAATTTCAAATTTGGGGGTCTCCCAGACTTTCCCAGATGTTGTGATTCAAGAAGGCCAGCCCAGACCTATACCTATTTTCGAGTTATATAATGTCGCATCGCGCAACACGGCTCGACAATGTGACATCACATCTGGATAATCACATTCACACGTGTATTTGGATCACCCGCGGTTACCAGAACTGAAACAAACCTTTTGCCGTTTTTTTTCGCGCTGTTTTCGATTCACTGATTCCACCTTTATATTCGCACCCATAACAGACCTTTGGATGATTTCATAAGAAATAAAGTACTAGAATCCTTACATAGTAGACCAAGGCATTCCAAAGCTCTTGTTACAGAGTCCCTGTTCCCCTCCGTAGACCAGCCTCATCGACCGACTATTATTCGTGGTGTGTATTGTATATCGTGTCTCAGCTCTACTCCTCCTCTCAGCAGACAGAGCTGTATCTGCCTTACCGCTTTTATTTCGCTTTTCGTACCAATAGCCTGATTCGATAATCTGGCAATTGTTGACATCTCTCGCGTCATGTTAGGTATGTTTTATGATCATCCCGCTTGTTGTTGAGCTATTCAGCCCTTCAATCGTGACCACAGTGGCTTGGCATGGTGCTCTACAACTCTATGCTCTTGCTTCATCTTCACCCACTCTTGTCCTTGATATTGAGGAAAGACCAAGTTTCTCCGGTTGAAAGTATCTATGCTGTTCTTCTCAAGGGTCTGAATGTCCTTAATGCCAGTGCCGAGTGTCTGGTTCAAAGGATTGAGAATTGTTCGTAAAGTCAACTCGAGCAACTCAATAAGGGAAAACAGCTTCAAAGAGTTCATCGGAGCACTCCTAGTCATAACTTGAGCTGCGAAGCATTAGGACAAGGAATTGTCATGTTGGTTTGGAATGTCAACAGCTTGCATCCTAGAACAACATCTGGGATGAATGCGGTACCTATAGTCTGGAAGCCTATTGGTCCCTGAAGGAACATAGGAAGATTATGACAATTCAGATATCTCAATATAATGTTAGGTTCGACTTAGTAGTCATGCATTCGAGAAGAGCTGAAAGGAAATCATAGAGTGCAGAGAAAAAGTGTTCATATGCTAACACCGAGTGAGAGTCATTGCAAATTAGAGTATGAACACTTGTTTTGTGGTTGTTAAATTGACATTCATTGTGAGAAGTTTACTATCTTCTGGATATGATTCTTGCAGAACATTCAAGATGTTTATTGATTGACACCTGTCAAGACGTCAACACAGCCCTTGTAGCGCAGAACTGATGTATTCCGATGGAAGATGAAACATGAACAGAATCATAACATCAGAAACAAGCAGTGATAGATGTAAAGGCCATTGGAATACCATGAGGATCGAGCCGAACGAGCTTGCGCACGTACATTATAAATGGTCCTAGTAGAGGAATCAGTCATCATGATCAAGTTCCAGAAGAATAGAAGACATGCCGGTACCAAGACATATTCAGATTCTCCGGGTCGCCTCTAGCAGACAAGTTTGTTTTTCCCCTGACATAGAAAAATAGGCAAGGCCCAGGCTGCTTTTCTTGGTTTCATCAAGAAGTAGAGCAGATTTGAGGTTTGATAGATTATATTATCCCGATGTTCTGGTGACAACTAAGAAGCTCTCAAACTCAGTAAGCGATAAAATGTTTGAAACCTACATTTTGTCTAATCTCCTTTATGTGGAGTACAGGTGACGGTTGTGTAGTCTTGTTCAATAGAACTGCAAATCGAAAAAACTGGATAGTTTGAAGGGCATCAACAGCAGATAGTGAGACAGGGCAATCGGGATACGCAAGAAGTTCAACCAGGGACGAAACCAAATAATGATATAGATCGAAAGAAGGAACATCTGTACGGGGCATTAACGGTCGGTGTGTGGCGGTAACTGGTATTGATCCGGTCATGCATTTTGTCCAGTAGGTTCAAGCAAATAACTCTTACCACTCAATGTACGTATACTGTTGAGCCTTTGAACAATTTCCTGGTAAACCCCCCCTGCACGGCATTACCAAATACACAGAAATTCTTCGACCGGGCCGGGTCCCGCATATAATCCATGAATGAGGCATGATAGTAGGAGATATGAACATGATAGATCTGGCCAGGTATACCATCACTACTTTTAAACACAGACAGGACAGACTGGAGGTGACCACAACAGATATCAAGCTCCTCGAAAGATAGTCCAAGGCAATACATGTATATGGGTTGACGAAGATTAGTGATGAGCGTTCCTCCCTCGAACGATGTTGGGTGATTGGCTATTCTGATGGATATTGTGTCAAGCAACAATATTTGGAGAACCGTTGAGATAACATCTGGTGGAATAACGCGCATGATAAGGTCATAAAACACATCCATTGCTGCCAATGGATTCTTCTGTGGCCTTGCACCCGATTGTTTGGCAAGACTGAGGACGAGATCCAGTTGTCCACGGGGTCCAAAAGAATTGCGGTCACCAATGAAACGAACAACCGTGTTTATATAAATTCACATCCCATCAGCAAGTTTGACAATGGTATCGACCTCAGCTTCAGAGCACCATGTGTCCGGGAGTTTATAGTAACCCCTGATTTTCTCGAGTTCCTTCTGAAAGAATATGAGGATTTCGTGGTCATCCGGCGAGGAGAGAGGGAGGTAGAGGGTGTACAACAAAGACGAAACATCATCAGAATTCATCGCACGCTGGATGTGTAGCTCTGGGCGGCTCAGGATGAACCAGCGAAACGGTGTGGTGCGTTCATGGATTGACGTGGCGACAATATCAATTATCTCAGCTTGGGCATTGACACCATCAAGCTCGTCAAGACCATCTAAAATGATCACCCATTCTTCAAAAGGCAGACTCTGGGGAGTGACTTGGCGCAGAGGTTTGACGATGAGATCCTTAAACTGTACTGGCCGCACAGCGTTGAGGATGGTAGAATCATTCAGGATTTGACTATCAAGAATGTCAGCAATTGAGGTGCATTTGGTAGCAAGCTGGTAGGCAATAGAAGTGAAGACACGATTGGGATCATCTCGCTTGTTGGGTCTGGAGAAGAAAATAGAAGCACAGACTTTGCCCTCCTTCTCCAGTGCTTCAGCACAGCTTTGCGCAATGGCACTTTTTTCCAACACCAAAAGGGCCTTGCATCCATAGCAGCGATTGTAGTATATCATTTGAGCGGCAGGTTCCCCAGTCAGTGATCCTCGTCCGAAGCTCCAGGTGGCTGCTGTAGTGGCACATCGGAGGTGGCCAGCGACTAGCTGCGTTGTGGAATGCATCTGACATGGAGTGGTCAAGCAGCTTATTAATGTCTTTAAATCGTTTGGTTAGAATTACAAACAAAATCACCCAAAGGCTCACCAGGTCTTTCGCGGGATGAATGTTCGTTTGCAATGAATGTCGATTCATTGATTACGAAGTTGTGTGCACCTTGTAGTATTCCAGCTGACATAGAGGGCATAGAAGATGTAGTGACAACAAGATGGGCCTGTAGCCTGATGACAGTCAGAAGAAGGGGTGACTCTTACAGCCTTGAGCGTCTGCATTCGAACAGTGTCACAGGAAGCATGTTCTATTTGTATCTTCTCATTCATCAGAAACGACTGGTTGAACCGATTCCAAGAACGATGGTGTTTTCATTTTCGTATTGGTTCGGAAGTAATTCAATTCTATTCCGATAGATGACGATGAGATGGTAAGTAGAGAAATTAATACATCGCAAGTCGTAATTAGTCACATGGCAAAGGTGCTTTGTAAGCAAGTATCCAAAGGGCATAATGAACGTCAATTAGCAGGAGATGATTCTTCAAGCTCCTCTTTTACTGCCTTCGTGCCTTGTTCTGTAAGATTTGCATACCCAGCAGAGTATTTCCTCTCAAAGTATTTAGGCATAAACCTGCAATCGCAGTCATGAAATCTTTTGTGAACAAGAGGATAGACCAATACTCACTCGACCCCTTTCCGTTTTCTCTCTGCTGCTTCGTCCCGTTGTCTTTGTTCAATCGCATGTTTCTCCTTTGTAGCCTCAGAATACTCTTTATTCATCAAATTCTCCGTAACGTTTCTCCAAAGCTTTCTACTTTCATTTGGTAATTGTTTCTCTAACGGTCGTACTATTTTGGGTATCACTTGTAATGTCGTCAAATCGACCAATGTCGCGTATTCGGAATCAGAATGGAGGAGATCAGTTCGTGAAGCACCATGAGGTGATGTACAGGAGTTTGATAGGCAGTCACATGAAGACAAAGGTAAAGAAGCAGAAGAGATCACGTTCGGGTATGAGCCCATTCTCCGCCAACGAATGTGACCGCGCCATGAACCATCAAAGACCGCGACAACTCGTTGGACAGGGACGTGCTTCACTTTGGTCCATTCTTCGTATTCAGTCTCTTCCTCTTGGAATGAGTGGATTACTCCTTCAACTAAGAAGCGG
>Ga0153941_1001181_pt1 | contig 10559 bp, 9 predicted proteins | sample TSNJ025MetaG_FD_104733 | JGI IMG/M metagenome (GOLD analysis project Ga0153941, IMG submission 104733) | Attine ant fungus gardens microbial communities from New Jersey, USA - TSNJ025 MetaG | ecosystem: Host-associated > Fungi > Mycelium > Unclassified | place: USA: New Jersey, Brendan T. Byrne...
AAAAAATCTACAGCTTTCCGGTATGCAGATATGGTTTCTTTGAAAATATGATTATATTTTTTGATTTTTACTGAATAAGACGTAACAATCTGCATCCGAGAAGTCCTCCTTGCCTGATTTCTTGATGTTTAATATGGGAACGCCAGTTCCGAACTTCTGTTTGTTTTTATTATACCAGATCGAAACATAGAAAGCAAGACCATGAGCCTAACTCACGACTAAAGTCACAAGTGTGCTGCTCATATTTTATCAAAGTTTTATCTACATAGTAATATCCGTTTTTCCGTATTTTCTCAAAATCATCTATTCCAATAGGTAACATTTCTTTCAACATATTCTTACCTCCTGGTCATATTTTGGACAAACAGGCATTACTTCTTTGTCTTCCATCATAGCATATTTATTTTTGCTTTGCCAGTGTATCATACGATTCATCTGGAATTATTATTAATGTCGACTGCATTTTCTTTGCCTGAATTCCTCTTTAATCTGAATCAGATAATCCGGATTTTCCAAAATATCCATACAGGTCCCTGCCAATATCTCAGCACCATAACGAATTGCATCATGCGCGTCTGTACTCTTTCCGGCCTCCAGATATTCCTTCGAATGTGCTGAAGAACCTTCCACTACAAAAGCAACGCGAATACAGGAACCGGGAACTTCGTACATCACATTTCCAAAATCTGTTGAACCCGTTTTTTCACGGGGTGGTCTTAAACAGGGGGCCTCGAAATATTTTGCATTTTTCATAATCAAATCATTTAAGGAATAACAGGGAATTTTGCCCTTAAATGGCAGACTTCGCTCCATCTCATAAGTAGTCCCTGTCATCAGGGAAGCACCTTTGATAACATCATAAAACCGTTCCACAATGGACTGAAGATAATCGGTATCATAAGAACGCAGGGTATATTCTGCGGAAGCGATACCCGGAACCACGTTGGAAGGTCCTCCTGCCTCTAAAATTGTATAGTGCATGCGGGTATCCTCCAGTACATGCTCTCTCATAAATTCAATTCCCTGAAAAGAAAGAAGCACAGCATCTAAAGCACTCTTTCCCATATGAGGAGACATCGCCGCATGAGCCTTTACTCCGCGAAAGGTCACAACAAAGCTTTCCAATGCCATACACTTCACATCAACACAAGTATTTGGCGCGCCGTGCATCATCAACGCAATGTCAATATCTTTAAAATATCCTTTATCCTGCATCATGATCTTGCCGCCCAAAGTCTCTTCCGCCGGTGTTCCATAGATCACCAGCCGATACGCCTTATCCTGACACAACTCCTTTACTGCCAATGCCGCACCGATTATGGAAGGTCCCTGCATATGGTGCCCGCATGCATGTCCAATACCCTCTAACGCATCATATTCAACCAGCAATCCCAGCGAAGGTCCCCCCTCTCCCTGTTCGTAGACCGCCCGGAATGCCGTAGGCATATCCGCAATTCCCTGCTCCACGGCAAACCCCTGCTGCCGCAGATAATCAATCAGCAGCTGTGATGACTGAAACTCCTTCGCACTCATTTCTGCAAAATCATAGATACGATCCGACATATCTTCCAGCTGAGGCAGGTATGATACGATCGTCTCTCTTACCTTCTCTTTCATCCTATTTCCTCCCATACATTTTAATTTTTCCAGCAGTTCATTCCGCGTGCTTAATATCCAATGGCGAGTGCTCCTAACATAAATACGCATCCGAATGCAGTCCATATCAAGAACAACGGCATCATAAACTTCAGCCATTTTGTATATGGAATTTTGGAAACTACCAGATACCCCATAAGGGCTGAGGAAGTTGGCAGCACAGAATTGGAAAATCCATCGCCTAATTGAAATGCCAATACTGCCGTCTGCCTGGTCATACCAATCAAATCTGCCACAGGAACCATCAGCGGCATCGTAACAACGGCCTGACCGGTTCCGGAAGTAATCACACAATTCACCATCGACTGTGCTAAAAACATGCCGACTGCCTGTAAGGAACCTGGCATCGTATTCACCAATGTTGCAATTGCATTTACAATCGTATCCAAAATCATCGCTTCCGACAGTGCCATTTCAACGCCCCGTGCCACACCAACGATCAATGCACCCACTACAATCCCTTTTGCTCCCTGTCCAAACACAGAAGCTACTTTACTTGGACCATATTTATTAATAAATCCACAGACAACACCCATTGTCAAAAACAATGCGGACATTTCCTCAAAATACCAGCCCAGATTACTGAGTCCGTAAATCAAAGCTGCAAATCCAAACATAACAACACCCAAAACAGCTATCTGTCTTTTTGTAATCCCCGTATCGGCATCATCAAATACAAACTCGGTATCCTCCGGCTCTCCATAAATGATACTCTTACGAGGGTCGGCCTTTACCCTTTTGGCATACCAGGTAATATAAACGGTATCTATTATCAGCAAAACAACAAGAATAAACATACGGTATCCCTTGCCGGAAAATATCGCAACTTCTGCTATGTCCTGAGCAACACCTACGTTAAATGGATTCAGAATACCTGCCGTAAATCCGGTAGCTGCCCCCATCGTAATCATAGCAGTTCCGGTCACCTTATCCAACCCCAGCGATAATGCAAGGGCAATTCCGATCGGCACAAAGATCATGACCTCAGAAGACATTCCCATGGTGGTACCGAAAATAGAAAACAAGCACAGAAATACCGGAATTACGATCATTTCTCTGCCAACAAACAGCTTGGACAGCTTTTTACACAAAGCAGTCAATGCACCGGTTGAAATAATAATTTCAAAAGCACCACCGATAATCAAAATAAATGTTACCGTACTTGCCGCTTTCACAATCGCCCGGTAAATCAAAGCCGGAATGCTGAAAAAACTCATCGGATTTGACTCAATCACCCGATAACTTCCGGCCTCCACCAAAGTTCTGCCGGTAACATCATCTACATACCGGGTAAACTCCCCGGCCGGAACGATATAGGTAGCTGCTACTGCAATAAAAATCAATACAACCAAGATAACATAAGTGTGTGGTGCCTTAAAGCTTTTTTTAGTCTTTCCCTCTCCCATGACGATCTCCTTCTATTTGACTGTTTTCTCTTCAAAACCGGTACTTTTTAGCTTGATGAATCGATTATCCTTTTTTAAGTATGAAAACTTTGTTTCTGATACAATAATTGCCGAAAAAATCAATACAAATCCAACTACCAGTTGAAGGTTAAGTTCCTCCTGAAAAAATATCACAGAAAAAAATACACCAAATACCGATTCCAGACTTAAAATCAAAGAGGCACTGGATGGATTTGTATATTTCTGCCCGATATTCTGCAGCAGCAATGATAATGCGGTACAGATCAGTGCCAGATATAATACACCCCAGATGGCACCGGACTCTGTCGGCAATACTAAGGGACTTTCAAAAAAGAATACTGCCCCCCATGAGCATACTGCACTGAATCCAAATTGTAAAATAGTAATCACAATCGGATCTTTTCCCTTTCCGCAGGTACTTACCGATACAATATGTGCGGCAAATAAAACGGCACTCAGCAACGCCAATCCATCCCCTTTTGTTACAATAAGGTCCGAAGTAACGGATGCAATAATAATCCCAAATGTACATAAAACAGCCGCGATGATGTTATGGACTGATGGGCGGACTTTTTCTATCAGCCAAAATAAAAATGGAACGATCACGCAATAGGACGATGATAAAAATGCACTTTTCCCCGGCATCGCAAAAATCACCCCAATCGTCTGGCTGCAATATGCCAAAAACAAACAAAACCCTATGATCATTCCGCTTTTCAGATATTCTTTATTTATCACCTTCAGCTTTTTATGAAAAATTGCTGCCAACAGGATAAATGCAACGGTAAAACGAATTGCAAGCAACAAATTAGGGCTGACCGAATCTGTCGATGCTTTTACAACTACCAAAGAGCTCCCCCAGGCAATGGCAACAGCCAGTAACGCTAATTTAGCTAAAATATCCCGTTTCTTATTCGCTGTCACGTCTTTCTCCCCTCCATTTCTTCGCAGCGCGGATTTTCCGCATAGTTTTGGGATATTGATATTCTGGTACCTGTTCCTTCTATCAAAGCATTTCCTGCCTGGTTGAGGGAAGTGATAATCGCCATCCTCCCCGGAAGTGCTTTTACAAAATCCAGACTTGCTTCCACCTTTGGCAGCATACTGCCTTGCGCAAACTGTCCTTCTTTGATATATAATTCCGCTTCCTTTGCACTCAACTGGTAAAGTTCCTTTTGATTCGTCTGGTTAAAATGAATGCATACATGATCAACTGCTGTCAATATCATTAATATATCCGCTTTCAAATCTTGCGCCAGCTTGGAACATGACCGGTCTTTGTCTATTACTGCATCAACTCCTTCGTATCCATTTTCACTCTCCATCACAGGAATTCCGCCGCCGCCGACCGCAATAACAATCAGACCACTTTGCACCATTCTGCGAATCCCGTTGATTTCAACAATCTTAACCGGTTTAGGAGAAGCAACCACTCTCCGGTATCCGCGTCCTGCATCTTCTGTAAACTGATATCCGGTTTGGCCGGCCATCTCCGCGGCTTCTTCCCGGGAATAAAAGGTTCCGATTGGTTTGGTCGGAGACAGAAAAGCTTCATCCTTAGCATCAACCACTACCTGGGTCACAACACTGACTACGGTTTTGCTGATATTCTGTTTCAACAGTTCCTGTTGTAATGCTTGCTGCAAATGATAACCGATAAATCCCTGTGACATCGCTCCGCACTCTGCAAACGGGATGATCGGAATACACGGACCCGAGGATGCAGCATAATCCATGGCAGCGTTGATCATCCCAACCTGCGGACCATTTCCATGGCCGATGACGACTTCATGCCCCTGCCCAACCAGTTCAGCAATTGTTTTTGCCGCCCGGCGCACGGCCAGGATCTGTTTCTGCGGGGAATCCCCAAGCGCATTTCCGCCTAAAGCAACGACAATTCTTTTTCTCTTCATACTTCACACTCCCATCAGCAAAGTGTCGCATAGACAACTGCTTTGATCGTATGCATCCGGTTCTCCGCCTCATCAAACACCACCGACTGTTTTGATTCAAATACTTCGTCGGTAACTTCCATTTCGCTAATGCCGAACTTCCCGGCGATCTCCATCCCGATCGCCGTATTGGTATCGTGGAACGAAGGCAGACAGTGCATAAAGATTGCCTCAGGCTTTGCAAGCTTCATAAGCTCGCTGTTTACCTGGTATGGCTTTAACAGTCTGATTCTGGACTCCCACACTTCATCCGGTTCTCCCATAGAAACCCAGATATCCGTATAAATGATATCTGCATCTCTGGCGCCCTCTTCCCGTTCCTCTGTCAGTGTAACCGTACATCCGCTTTCCCGGGCAATCTCCCTTGCTGCTTTTACCAAATCTTCCGATGGGAACAATTCTTTCGGCGCACAGGCAGTAAAATTCAGTCCCATTTTGGCACAGGCAATCAGCAGTGAGTTACCCATATTATTTCTGGCATCTCCCATATAGGTAACATTCAGTCCTTTCAGATATCCGAATTTCTCCTCTATGGTCAGCAGATCCGCCAACATCTGAGTGGGATGAAACTGGTCGGTTAAGCCATTCCATACCGGCACTCCTGCATATTCGGCCAAAAGCTCCACCAGCTTCTGGTCATACCCACGATACTCAATGCCGTCATACATCCGTCCCAGCACACGCGCCGTGTCGGCAATACTCTCCTTTTTGCCCATCTGGGAACTGCCGGGATCCAGATAAGTGACTCCCATACCCAGGTCCATGCCTGCCACTTCAAATGCACAGCGTGTTCTGGTCGAGGTTTTCTCAAACAGTAAGACGATATTTTTTCCCTCAAGATATCGATGGGCAACACCGTTGCGTTTCATATTTTTAAATTCTCCCGAAACATCCAGCAGGTATCGGATCTCCTCCGATGTGTAATCCAATAACTTTAAAAAATTTCGACCGCGAATATTTAATGCCATAATCTCCTCCACTCTGCCGCAGCTTCACTGTCCGGCTCTGATCAGCGGCATACTCATGCATCTTGGACCCCCCCGGCCTCTGGATAACTCAGAGCTGGGGATCTCCAGCACCTCGATGCCTTGTGCTCTTAACAATTGATTGGTTATGTTATTTCTGTCATATACAATTACTTTTCCAGGTTCAATACACAAAGTATTGGAACCATCATTCCATTGCTCCCGCTCAGAAGCTATCCGGTCTTTTCCGCCGCAGTGAATTAAGGTAACCTTCTCCTGCCCCAGATGAGTGGCAAGCACATCCGCCAGTCCATTGTCCAGTTCTGAAATACTCAATTTGGCTTTGTGATCCCCTCTGCATATTTCAAAAATTCGCAGGCTGCCTAAAATCCCCGGATAGATGATAAATTTATCATAATCCACCTGGGTAAAGACAGTATCCAGATGCATATATGCACGTACGCTGGGAATATCAATTGCCAGAACTGTTTCTGTCTCCGAGTATTCGTCATACAATACTCTCTCTGCTAATAATTCAATTGCTTCCGGTGTAGTCCGCTGTGATATTCCGATTGCTAAAACACGATTACTCAGGACTAAAATATCTCCGCCTTCAATCTGATATCGCTCCGTATTGTCATAATACCTGGTCACCTGATTCTTAAACTCCTGATGATATTGCATGATATAACTTCCGTATATCGTTTCCCGACAGCGGGTTTTGGAATACATCCGGTTTATACTGACCCCATTTCCAATACTTGCAAACGGATCTCTGGTAAAATAAAGATTGGGAATCGGATCCAGAACAAACCGTGAACTGCTCCTTACAAAATCTACCAGTGTATGGTTAGCCGGAGCTTTGATGCTGTTCAGGCGAACCCCTGCCATGGTCTGCAAAATCAGTTCCTTTTCCTCTTGGATATCCATCAGATATTCCTTGATACTCTCTTTTAGCTGCCAGGCACTAATGTCTCCCTGGCTGATAAAATCATCAATAAAACATTCTTTTATCTCCGGATTTTGCTGCAAAGTTTCTGCCATCAAATCCTCCAGATATACCACCTCCGCCCCCTGACTCCGAAGCAGTTCGGCAAATATATCATGCTCCTTCTGTGCTGTCTTTAAATAGGGAATATCATCAAACAACAATCGTCCCAATTCTCCGGGAATTAAATGTTCCAATTCTCTTCCCGGCCGATGCAACATAACTTTATGCAATTTACCGATCTCACTTTTTACATCAATCAGCATATAACTCTCCCTTCTTCCTGTGCGCCGGCCCAGCGCGATACACCGGTATATCTGTTATCAGCATAGCAGTTTCCGGCTGATAACTTCGGACAATCAGATCTGATTTTTTTGTATTTTACAGACTGTCTTTATTTCACCGGTATTTAAAAAATGCATTCATTTTCTTTTACCCGTTTTCTAAACTGTCCGGGAGTCATTAATTTAAATTTCAAAAAATTTCTGGTCAATGTTTTTTCACAGCTATATCCTACTTCAATGGCAATCTGGGTCACACTCATCCTACTTTCAAGGAGTAACTCGCAGGCCCGGTTCACACGCACATAGTTTAAAAAATCCGAGAAGTTTTTTTCCACCTGGTACAGCATGATTCGATTCAGCTCATTCAGTGTCACATGAAATTTATCTGCTACCCCCTGGGGCTGCAATTCCTCCCCATAATTCCGATATATATGAGATATCATCTGATAGCTTTCCTGCTTGTCTTTTATTTTGCATATCTGATTGACCTTCTGATAAGTTTTTCGATATTCATTGACTTTCATCCCCATCCGGGCAGCAAATACCTTGCTGATATGTGAGCTGTCTGCAAATCCTAAAATCTCAGCCAGCTCTTCCAACGTAAAATCCGTATATAGCAAAAAATTAATGGTCTTTCCTACCCGCATTTCATTTATTAAATCAAAAAAAGATAAGCCGGTCGTCCTGGTAATATATACACTAATCGCGGACTCACTCATAAAAAACAGTTTAGATAAGCTTTTAAGATTGATTTTCTCGCTTAAATGATGATAGATATAAGGGAATATTTCACTGCTGGTAACGGTCTTCTGCCTGCTGCCATAGCTCTGTGAATTTTGCCTTCCAATCCTTTGGATCTGCAATACTAATTCGACCAATTTATTGGTTATATATATCGTTTCATCCTGTTCTGCTTCAGACACCAGGGATTCTATTCCCGTTTCCATTTGAATCTGAGTAAAAATATGAACGAGCTGTTCTTCCTGTGTCTCATTGCAATAGAGTACCGGGCTGTGTTCCAAATCTCTGATCAGCGACAGCTGCTCATACCCCACATTGTAAAAGGACTTGATAATATGATTAATACTATCAAAGTAATATGCAACAATATAACAAGACAAAGGACTGTCCACTTTAACAATCTCTGATATCTGCCAGGGCAGTACGGATACTGCGGTCCCCGGCTTTAGCTCATATTCCCGCTCCTGTAATTTCAAAGTCCCATATCCCTCGCGAATCAGCCAAAACCTGGACATCTGATGAAGCAGAGGGGTTGTCGGGTTATTGATCGTCTCAATATCAAAACTGCAGATCTTTTTATGATTCTTTGCAGAGCGATAGACACTCTGCATCAAAACAACGTTTGTCATAGGAATACCCCCTCTGTGCACTTGCCTTTCCGCGTTGTATTTAGTATAATTAAGAAAAAACATTATATCAAGTTTAATGTTTTAAATATGATATTAACTTTTAGTTAATTATAAGGAGGGATTTATGGAACTGAAGGAACAAAGCTATATGCTGGCAATTGAACAATATGAGGGAATTAAATCTGCAGCCGAATCTCTGCATATTTCACCACCTGCACTCAGTGTATTTCTCAGTAATCTGGAAAGCCGCATCGGTGCCCGTCTTTTTGACCGCCTTGGCAAACGCTTTATCCCCACTGAAATCGGCAAGCTATACTTAAAAAATGCCAAGGAGATGATGCGCATCCGAGAGCAGTATGAACTGGAACTGGCGCAGCATAAAAATGGAACTGCCGGGACCGTCCGTTTTGGCATCCATCCTCGCCGAACCCTGAATTTATTAGCTCCGGTCCTGACACAGTTTGCCATCAAATATCCGGAAGTTCAGGTCTATCCGTTTGAAGGCTCTTCCCCGCGGATGTATGAGTTATTGTTAGATGGAGAACTTGATTTTATCATTGTGAACTATGTAAATAATGATCCGCACTTGAAATATCTGCCGCTTTATCAGGATAAACTGGTAGTTGTTCTATCCGATTCCTATTCTGTTGCAGAGCAAAGTGTCCTTCTGCCCAACCAGACTATTCCATGGATTGATCTTTCTCATTTTAATGGGGAGCGGTTTATTTTACAAAAGCCGGATCAATCCAGCCGCTTTTACGAAGATCAGGCCATTGCCTGGTCGCAGGCGAAACCCGGCCAGATTTTTATAATTGAAAATCTGGAATCTGCCTGTCAGATGGCTGCCGAAGGATACGGTATTGCCTTCACATTTGAACATTATATCCGTCATTTTTCCTATGAAAAAAACATCACCTACTATTTAGCAGGTGATGTCAATTTAGCTGTAAATTATTATATTGTGTCCAGAGATGGGAAATTTATTCCCGATTATACCCATGAATTGATTGATATTATTAAAAGATATTGTTGAAAGCCGCAAAGATTCAGCCGAACAGATGAATTCTGTGTATTTAATCTGTCCTGACACCTTCCCCATTCACATAGTGCCCATCAGGAGTAGTTTCCTGTACATACATCGCACCATACGGTCTCTCCTCTGTCCCAAGGTATTCCCATTGTGCGCTGGCATCATTATATCCCCAGGTCTGACCTTTGTCCTCGTTAAAATAGTACCACTGGTCTCCCAGCTTCTTCCATCCGGCTGCCATCGCGCCACTGTCCGGATCCAGATAATACCAGCTCTGATCCTGTGGATCTAAGTGCCATCCGGTCTTCATATGGCCGAACCATCCATCAGGATCCATCTCCAGATAGTACCACCCGCCATCGGTATCCTGAAACCATCCGTGATTCATCACTCCATCAGCATCAAAATGATAGTAGTAACTGATGACAGTCCCCTCATGCACAGACTCAATGATGACCCATTGATTGGCTACCCGGCTGCCTGATGCCAGGATAAATGCCCATCTGTGGTTTTCTGCATCAACCAGCTGCCAACTGCCATCCGTTCCATCCCGATATATAATAGAACGTTTCACAGAAGAACCGGACGAACTGCTTCCGTCTCCGCCGCCGTTGTTGTTCTTGCCTGGATCCTTTGGCTCTTCTGGATCCGTTGGATCATCCGGATCGTCTGGATCATCTGGATCATCCGGATCATCTGGATCATCCGGATCCTCCGGTGGGTGGAAGTTTCTAATGGATTCCACTATATCATTCAGCTTTTCATATGCTTCCCGGACTTCATCTATGGTAGACCTTGGAAAGCGGTTTAATACTGCTTCCACTTCATTGATTACCGCCTGTAACCGATCCTTATCTTCCTGACTGACGTTTCCGTTGTTCATCAGA
>Ga0153941_1001182_pt1 | contig 10554 bp, 10 predicted proteins | sample TSNJ025MetaG_FD_104733 | JGI IMG/M metagenome (GOLD analysis project Ga0153941, IMG submission 104733) | Attine ant fungus gardens microbial communities from New Jersey, USA - TSNJ025 MetaG | ecosystem: Host-associated > Fungi > Mycelium > Unclassified | place: USA: New Jersey, Brendan T. Byrne...
ATATTATATTACAAGAGTAAAAATGCTGCGGTAAGCATTGCTGAAATTCTAAATTCTCTGCATAATACTTACAATGTGTATATAGATAAATTGGGAAGCTTAGAGAAAGAAAAGGTTTCCCTGGAAGACGGGTATGTATTGGTTCGCCCTAAATATCTGTTTTTAGAGTAAAAAACGAAACTGGAAGATTAAGCTGGTCGAATCGCACTTCTCCTCGACCCACAGCAGTATTTGGGGAATCATATCATGAATATGATTCCCCCTTACTGTGCGCCCGGCGGGCGCAGGTGAAGCTTTAATCCGGCTTCCCATCCGTTGTATACTCTTCTATAAAGTTAAGAAAACAGTTTTTGGCCTCGTTTAGTTCGTCTTTTTTATAGACAAGATTAACATAGGAATAGATGGGTTGCTCAATCGGGATGGCTACCATATCTGCTTCCAGAGGTTTAATAAAACTGGAACCAAAGACCAGTGCAATACCCAGCCCTTTGCTAAGATAACTCAAGGTATGGGCACGGTTTCCCATAAAAAATATATTGGGTTCGAATCCGGCCTCACGGCATGCTTTTGTTCCTATTTTGTAAGAAAGGCTGGTTTTTTCAGACAAAAGCAGGGACTCTTCCTTTAAGTCTTCCAGTTTGATGGATTTACATCCGGCTAAATGGTGGTTTTTAGGCATACATGCCGTCAGAGCATCTTTCTGGAACGGAATCTTTACAAGCCCGTTTTTGGATTCACAGTTTTCTTCCCTGAAAAAAATAAAATCACATAAATTACTGTCGAGCATATCCGAAAGATCTTCAGACTCTCCATTTAAAAGATTTACTCTGATGTCTTTATATCTCATTTGAAATTCAGAGGTGAGTTTAGCCATTTCTGTTTCCCGCCAATTTTTTAATGTGCCAATACTGATTGTGTTCTTTAAGCGCTCTAAATACTGGGAGGCAGCAGCTGTATACTTATCCTGCAATTTCACGGCATCTTTGGCATATGGCAAAAAAAGCATGCCAAATTCCGTTAATTCCACTTTGCGTGTGGAACGGTTGAATAATTGGATCCCAAGTTCATGTTCCATTTCTTTGATATGTTTGGAAAGGGTTGACTGGGAAATGTAAAGCTCTTCAGCAGCAACCATATAATTACATGTATCTGCGAGAACAACAAATTCCCGCATATTTTCAAACTGCATAAAATCAACCCGCTTTCACTGTTGTAGTTGGCAAGACACCAATTTTAAGTATTTTATCGCATCTGATTTTCAAAGTCAAGAATAACGAAAAAGTATTTGGAATAAATGAATATGATTAATTCGAAAATAGAATTAATCGTGTAACAAATTCACAAAAGCGGATAATGAAAAAAGAAATTAGATTTGTGATAAATGATATAAAATTAATTACCAATAAGAGCATTTTGATGCACAATGACCAAAGTTGAATTGCTCTGTAAGAACCACAATGTTATAATTGCTCATAGCAAGGAGAATAATCGTTAGACCAAGTAACCGAGAAAGAGGAGGAGAAAACAAAATGAAGTTAAAAAAGAGTCTTGCATTGGCACTTACAGCGGTAATGTTGGCAGGCACATTGACGGCTTGCAAAAGCTCAGGCACTACAACAGGTAACGAAAGTACGGCGGGTACCACTGCAGTTATAAAATCCGATACTGGTGAGAGCAGTGATACCGGAGAGAAAAAAGTTATTATCGGTGTGAGCGCCGATCCGGAAACCTTCAAGCCTTATTCATCACTTTATGACTGGCGATATACAATGCTCTGTATGGTATATCAACCACTGGTGCTTGTTTCACAAAACCAGGAATACAAGGTTATGATTACCGGCTATGAGAAAGTCGGCGATAATGTTTTTGAGGTTAGCCTGTATGAAAATATTTATGATACCGCGGGCAATCATTTTACAGCAGAAGATGTTGTATTTAGTTATGGAAAAGCGATGGAAAGCGGCAACTTTAGTAAACTAAATTCCCTTGTTGCGATTGAGGCATTGGATGATTACACAGTCAAATTTACCTGTGACGATACATTAGTATCCGGGCAGTTTACGCTCATCCTTTCCCAGATATTCATGATTACTCAGGCTGCTTACGAAGCCTCCGCCGATGAGATGGCATTAAGCCCGGTAGGAACGACCGGCTATGTAGTGGATCGTTATCAGGCGGGAGCCAATATCATTTTTGCGAAATCAGCGACCGGTTATTGGCAGACGGCAAAAAAAGGGGAAGAAGGATATTGCTTTATGTTCGATACAGATAATGTCGACATCGTAGAGTACGACTTCATTACCGAATCATCACAGATGGCAATTGCGCTGCAGACCGGTGCGATTGATGTTGCCAGCCGTATTTCGACAATGGATCTGACTCTTTTCGAAGAGGGCGGGGAAGCATTTGGCACAGCGGATACCTATGAATTGACAGGGCAGCATTATACCGCTACCTTTAACTGCTCCGAAGATTCGGTTTGCAGCGATCTTAATCTGCGCAAAGCACTGGCTTACAGTTGGGACAGTATGGGCATTGTGCAGATGGCACTTGACGGTATGGGTGAGCCGGCAACCGCCCTTAATCATAACACCAGGCTGGACTATGACAGTGCATTTGACAGCTGGGATTATTATGACTACAATCTTGAAACGGCAAAAAAGTATCTGCAGACATATCTTGATGAAACCGGGAAAGCTGCCGGCGATGTTACGATTACCATCCTGGTTGTTAATGATACCTATTTACAGAAGGTTGCCCAGACGATGCAGACGTATATCATGCAGCTTGGCGTTAATTGTGAAGTTGCTGCTTTTGATAGTGTAACCCGTAAGTCGATCCGCAATTCTACCGAAGGCTGGAATATTGCAGTGGCAAAGAGTACGGTAACCGATCAGTATCTTGTATCTACGATGGACATGCAATTTAACCGTGATAAGAGTGCATCGAAAGCTGGTGGCTGGGTTGATGATGATACGTTGCAGGAACTTCTTTTGGCAGCATGCAAGGAAGAGACGCATACCATACAAACGGTGAGTGCTTTTGAACAGTACATGAAAGAACAGTGCTATGCCTTGGGTGTATGTGTTGACAACGTTTATCTTGCTTGTGACACATGGATTACCGAACTTGTCACCGGCCCTTATGATATGGTTGCACCATGTGCCAGTACCTATGACTGGACTGCAAAAAAATAACAGAACGGATAACAGGAAAAACTCCGGAGGGTTTTATATACTATGAAGAGATATGTTATTAAAAGAATACTGTTAATTATTCCGGTTGTCATAATCGTCGCGATCCTGGTATTTACCATTATGTATTTCTGCCCCGGAGATCCGGTTTCAGTCATCCTGGGAGGTCATGCTTCTGATATTGAGATTGCGGCGAAAAGAGCGGAAATGGGATTTGATGATCCTTATATTCTACAGCTTGGCAAATTTTTATTTAACTTTTTTATAAAAGGAGATTTAGGCAGATCATACATTACCGATCAGAGTGTAATCGAAGTAATTATGGCCCGCTTCCCACGTACGCTTATATTTTCTCTGGCCTGTATTATCCTGAGTGTCATCATCGGCATTCCGTTAGGAATGGTTGCCGCTGTCCACAGGAATAGCTGGGGAGACCGTATCAGCATGATATTTGCCCTGATTGGCTCTTCCCTGCCTAATTTTTGGCTGGCGCTTCAACTTGTTATCATCTTCGCTTTACGCTTAGGCTGGCTTCCCGCATACGGAATTGGCGGTATTAAGTATTACATATTGCCGATTATGGCAGCTTCCCTGGATGGTATTGCCCAGGAAGCGCGGCAGACACGGTCAAGTATGCTGGAAGTAATCCGTTCTGATTATGTAACGACTGCAAGAGCGAAAGGAATTCCGGAAAGGAAAATACTGATCCGGCATGTATTGCCAAATGCACTTATTCCGGTTATTCAGACCATGGGCAATATCTTTGCCCGAAGCCTTGGCGGAGCTCTTTTAATAGAAACGGTATTTTCCATCCCCGGCATGGGTGTGTATCTTCAGACCGGGATTGCAAACCGTGATTATCCGGTGGTCCGTGGATCGGTGGTCTTTCTGGCGGTGGTGTTTAGTATTGTTATGCTGCTCGTTGATATTGCTTTTGCCTATATTGATCCCCGTATCAAGGCCCAGTATGAAAATCATGGAAAAAAGAATACGCTGTCCCCAGGAAGACAGCAGAAGGGTGGGGCATAATATGAATTCTTTTCTCGCAGAAAATGAGTCAATGGAAGCAATACCGAAAAAGCAAAGCTATTTTGTTATCATCATGCAGCGGGTATTTAAAAATCCCGTTGCAACGACTGGACTGATTGTCTTTGTGATAATGGTACTGCTGGCGGTATTAGCTCCACTGATAGCCCCTTATGATTATGTGGAAATGAATCCGCTTAACCGTTTTTCATCTCCCTCATGGAAGCATCTGTGCGGCACGGATGATTTTGGGCGTGATATTTTCAGCCGCCTCTTATATGGTGCCAGATATTCTTTAAGTCTTGGTGTTGCGGCCCAGATTTTACAGCTTACTTTAGGCGTATTTCTGGGCTGTATTGCCGGCTATTATGGAGGAAGAACCGAACAGATTATTATGCGTGCCTGTGATATCATGCAGGCCATTCCGAATCTGCTGCTGGCAATTATCATTTCGACTGCCCTGGGGATCGGTTTTATCAATACGGTGATTGCTCTTGGTGTCGGGCATGTGGCCAGCAGCTGCCGTCTTATCCGGGCACAGTTTCTGCCGCTTCGTGAACTGGAATATGTAGAGGCGGAACGCTCGATTAACTGTTCTGCTTCCCGGTTGATTTTCCGACACCTTTTGCCGAATGCGGTCTCGCCACTCATTGTACAGACAACCATGGGCATCGGGGGTGCTATCACATCGGCGGCGGCATTAAGTTTTCTGGGGTTAGGAGTCCAGCCGCCGACACCTGAATGGGGTGCAATGCTGACAGCCGCCACTCCTTATATCAGATATTATCCATACATGATTTATTTTCCGGGCATATGTATTGCTATCGTGGTTATGGCTCTGAATCTGTTTGGAGACGGCCTTCGTGATGCTTTGGATCCAAAACTGAAACAATAATAGTAAGGAGCGTACATAATGAGTGGAAATAATACGGAACCAATGAATGACAATCTCCTGTCCATCAGGAATCTCACGGTTGAATATACCTCCGACAAACAGATTATCCATGCGGTAAATAACGTTTCATTTGATTTAAAGCGTGGGGAAACATTGGGCCTTGTCGGTGAAACAGGTGCCGGAAAAACCAGTATCGCGAAAGCCATCCTGCGGATTCTTCCCGATCCGCCGGCTAAAATTAAAAGCGGAGAGATTTTATTTAATAATAAAGATATTGTAAAGATGAAAGATGCCGAATTACTGGGAATCCGCGGACGCCAGATTGCCATGATCTTTCAGGATCCCATGACGGCGTTAAATCCAACCATGCGGATCGGCAAACAGATTGCAGAAGGAATAAAAGAACATCGTAATATGAGCAATCATGAGGCCGGCAAACGGGCATTGGAGATGCTTAAGCTGGTTGGGATTCCAGAAGAACGTTTTCGCGAGTATCCCCATCAGTTCTCGGGGGGAATGAAGCAGAGGGTAGTGATTGCGATTGCTTTGTCCTGCAATCCGGATTTGCTGCTGGCGGATGAACCTACGACGGCATTGGATGTAACCATTCAGGCACAGGTTCTTTCCATGATAAATGAACTCAAGGAAAAACAGAATACGTCCATGGTTTTGATTACGCATGATTTAGGTATTGTAGCTGAAATGTGTGATATGGTTGCCGTAGTTTATGCCGGCGAGATTGTGGAGTATGGGACCAGGAGAGAACTTTTTAAAAATGCTTCTCATCCGTATACCATGGGATTGTTTGCCGCCCTGCCTGATATCAACAGTGAGGTGGAACGGCTTACTCCGATATGCGGAATCCCCCTTGATCCGTCTAAGCTTACGGCAGGATGTAACTTCTATTCGCGCTGCCCTTATGCGACAGAGGAATGTTCTACAGCAGAAATTGAAATGACATCGATGGGCGGAGCGCATCTTAGCCGCTGCCTGCATGCCGGTAATTTAAAGGCTGCAAAAAAGGAGGTGGGATAATATGTCATCCCTTGTTGAAATTAAAGGATTAAAGAAATATTTCAATACGCCCAGAGGCTTGCTCCATGCGGTTGATGATATTAACATGTCATTTGAACAAGGCACCACAATGGGAGTCGTCGGTGAATCGGGCTGTGGGAAAAGCACATTAGGCCGGACCATCATCCATTTACATGAAAGCACAGGCGGACAGATTTTTTATGAGGGCGAAGATGTTACCCATGTCAATGCGAGGCAATTAAAAAAATTACGTGAAAATATGCAGATCATTTTCCAGGATCCGTATTCTTCCCTTGACCCACGTATGACAGTGGCGGACACCTTAAAAGAGCCTTTGATGCTGTCTAAAAAATACCCCAGAGATAAGCTTCCGGGACAGGTTACCCGGCTGATGAATCTGGTTGGAGTTCCCCAGCGATTAAGGATGTCATATCCCCATGAACTTGACGGCGGCCTTAGGCAGCGTGTTGGCATTGGCCGTGCTTTGGCTCTGGAACCGCGATTTGTAGTTTGTGACGAGCCGGTTTCGGCCTTAGATGTATCCATACAGGCGCAGATGCTGAATCTGCTTATGGATTTGCAGCGTGATCTGGAGCTGACCTATATGTTTGTTACGCATGACTTGTCGGTAGTACGCCATATTTCCCATAATATCAGTGTTATGTATCTTGGCCAATTGGTAGAAGCCAGTCCATCCAGGGAATTATTTGTTAAGCCGCTGCACCCATATACAAAAGCATTGCTGTCAGCAATTCCTTCGATTGATATCGATAAAGAAAGGAAAAGAGTGCTTTTGAAGGGGGAACTGGTTTCACCGATCGACCCTAAACCGGGATGCAGATTTGCTGCCCGCTGCTCTTATGCCTGTGAACGGTGCGGCGAGCCACAGAAATTGGAAGAGGTTCTTCCGAATCATTCCACCGCCTGCTGCAGGGTAAGAGAGATTAATAAAGAACTTTTTGCTTCATTGTAACCTGTTATTAAAAATCATATAAGGTGTTGGTAAAATAAATATGTCTAAAAAAATATATGCTTTTGTTGGTAATTGGGGATTTGCTCCGTCACCAAAAGGAATTACGAGTTTTTCATATAAACCGGAGAATGGTGATTTGGAATTAATCGAAACAATCCGGCCGGATATTGCTGCCGGGCAGTTATGCATAGATGCTGAAAACCGTATTCTTTATGTAGTTGATGAATGTGGCGAACGCAGAGGTGAAATCGGCGGCGGAGGTTATGTGCTGGCATTCAAGATTGATGAGAAAACAGGAAAACTTGAACTGATGAACAGGAAAGAATCCTTGTCACCGGAGCCATCCTATCTTTGTATGAGTAAAAATAAAAAATACTTAGTGGCCTGCCACTGTGCAGATCCGTTTCATGTTACTAAAATAGTGAAAAATGAAGATGGAAGTTTTGAAAATGAGGTATTGTTTGACGATACGGCATTGGTTATGTTTCCGATATTAGCGGATGGAAGTTTAGGGGAGCCTTGTGATGTGTTTATTACCGAAGGTTTGGGAGGAAAAGATTCACAGTCGCGGTACTGTGTAGATCCAGTGACTAATCACATCCAGCTCATTAAGGTGATCTCCAGATTGCATGCAGTAATTCCAAGTCCAAATGGTGAAGTCTATGTAACCTGTGATAAAGGAATGGATCGGTTGATTTCTTTCCGTATTGATGAAGAACAGGGGAAATTTGTCCCGTTGGATGAATATACAACAGACGAAGTGGGCTGTTTCCCGCGTTATGGAGCGTTTCACCCGCATTTGCCGGTATTTTATGCAAATAATGAAAATCTGGCATTATTAAACTGTTTTCATTATGATAACAACGGAAAGTTAGAATTGATGGCAAAATTGCCATTACTGGAAGAAGAGGTCGGGCTGATTGATGGAAAACCGGTTGGGGCGCAGGATATATTGGTACATCCCAATGGAAAAACATTATATATTACCTTGTGTGGCTTAAATGATATTGTGGTTGTTGCATTGGATGAAGAAGGAAAACCCTCTTTAAAGCAAAAAATAAACAGTGAAGGGATTTTGCCTCGCGGTATCTGCCTGTCACCTGATGAAAGATTTTTGCTTTCCGGTAATATGGTCTCCGGTGATATCACCTCTTTTCGGGTATTGGCGGACGGTACTTTGCAGTATACCAGAAATAAGTACGAAGCAGTTTCTCCTTCTGCAATCAAATTCTTAACTGTAACAAGCTTTTGCTTGTAATATTAAAAGCTGGATGGTGTTGGACTTTGTTGATAAAATGTTGTTAAATGAGTATATAAAGCAAAGAGAAATATTTCACAAGTGTTTTTTCATCAATTCAATGAAGTTTTTCTCGATCGGATTGAGCCGTTTGCCTTTTTCGTAGGATATGGCCAGACAAGCCTCCAAACCGGGTGTCTGGATAGGATAAATGCAAAACTGCTCAGCGATATCCTTGGAGTTTAATTTGAATTTTCTTACACAATAGTCATAGGGGGCCAGCATAACACCTGCGCCACAGGTGCACATTTCGGCGTTCAACTCATTATTTTCAGATTGGAAACCGACTTTTGGAGTGATATCGTAATACTTAAAAATATGATTCAAATCACGCGAAAGGATTCCATTCTTATCGTAGAGAAGAATGAAAGGAATGTCCTTTATGACAGAAAGGCTGCCGTGGGCAAGCAGTTCCGCTTCTATCTTTTTAAAACGGCTGCCATAGGTGTCGGAAAATAACTGTTTATGAGCGATTGCAACGAAATGGTCAGACATCAGAATGATATTCTCCAAATCCTGGTTAAGGGGCAAAAAGCTGATATACAGATCGACGCCGTTCATGTTGTAAGCGATATCAGAGGCCTGGCGTTTTACAACAACGGCTTCATATTCCGGATATTCGGACTTGAATTTGGTAAGCAGGCCGGGGAGGAAAGGCGGTACATCAAACGTAGATACCGCGATCGTTATTTTTTTTCGGCGCCCCTCTGTTACTAAGGTGATTTGCTGGAGCATGTGATTTCTCACATCAATGATTTCACGGGCACCTTCAAAAAGGCATTCACCGGCGACTGTAAGAGCAAGAGAACGACCGCGTTTAAAAACAGGAGTACCAAGTTCCAGTTCCAATTTTTTAATGTGTTCACTTAATGACTGCTGGGAAACAAAGAGTTTGTCCGCAGCCCGGCTGAAGTTTTTTTCTTCAGCGACAACCAGAAAGTACTCCAAACTTAAAAAATTCATAGGGTATATTCCCTCCATTCAAAGCTGTTAAGGAATTGGTTGTAATTATTATAGAGGAATCATTTCTTTTTGTAAAGCTGTAACTTGATAAAAAAATTGAGAAGGAGGAGGAACCTCCAAAATAAGATGGAGGCTAACAAACGATGCGGGAAAAAGTTGCTGGTATAGAAAGTCTGGATTTAAAAATTGCGATTGCAATAGGCATTTGCTGTTTCACATCAGTATTGCTTAGGCGTTCAGGAATCATTTTTGCCTATCATGGCATGAACCTGGAAATCATTCAGCTGATGACGGCTAGTATTTCGTGTCTGCTATGTTGTCAAGAGGATCCTGAGATTAGTTTGAAAGCTGGGAGTAACCGATTGATCATTACAGCAATTGGTGGGGCAGTGGGAATTGCAGTAATTCTTCTGGATACTATATCAGGTAATGAATGGATTAAAATAATACTGATAGTAATAGGGATTCTGCTTACACTATGGTTATGTAAAATAGCTAAAGTACCTTACATAAATGCAAGAATCGGTGGTGTGACTTTTATTCTTGTGACTTATACGTTGTCAGGGAATGTACGAATTTGGTATGCATTGTTTCGATTCGTTTCCACATTTTATGGCGTTCTAATCGTAATGATAGTAACTTGGGTATTTCAATATTTGGCTGCAGCTAAGAAAAAAAGGAAAGCATAGGATATGTATGGGAAAAAAGAGAATCCAAGTGATTGGGCATACCAAAAACCGGTATTGCCGGCATTGTGCAGAATCATAGTCTGGATGATGTTTCTTGTGATAGTGGCCATGTTGTTGGTTGATATAACTGCATTTATTCGCCATGCAACTTATCTGGGAACTGTTCATCTATTCTACAACATCTGCACGACAGGTTTTTGGGGTTGGTTGTTGTTTGCTGTTTTTCTTATTCCGCTTTGCCTTTTGGGAATCAGAGAAAGCAAAAAAAGCTATACAGATAAAAAAAAGAAGGCTGGAATAAGTGATAAGACAAAAGAAGAAGCAGAAAGAAGCCAGCGAGCTTTGCGGCGTTTAAACAGCGCTTATTATCTTTATATAAGAGTAACGGTTATTGGCATCCTATGGTGGAGTGGATTGTATTTGATTTATTATTTCATTTGTTGTTATGAGTAGGAGATACTATAAAAAAAATCAGATAAGAG
>Ga0153941_1001185_pt1 | contig 10543 bp, 10 predicted proteins | sample TSNJ025MetaG_FD_104733 | JGI IMG/M metagenome (GOLD analysis project Ga0153941, IMG submission 104733) | Attine ant fungus gardens microbial communities from New Jersey, USA - TSNJ025 MetaG | ecosystem: Host-associated > Fungi > Mycelium > Unclassified | place: USA: New Jersey, Brendan T. Byrne...
ATGGGCTTTTTACAATCTTTAACAGGTCATACACCGGTATCAAAAGCTTTTTTGTTAAACCCGAGCCTTCGCCCCAACTCATGTTGCCCGGACTGACATAATAAAAATGGGGAAACTCAAAAGTCTATAACTAAATCAATATATTCCTCAGAGCAGGAGTATTCTATGAGAACAGTGCCTGTTCGCGGATTTACCCGAGCTTTTACAATCCCTTTGATACTAGCTAAGTGAGTTTGCCATTCTGCTGCCAGCTCCTTATTCTGCAACAAATCATCATGCAGGTAGCGGCGTCTACCTGGCAAGGTATGAACTAAGGAGAATCCTCCCTTAATCAATCGACTAAGCTGACGACCTGCAGAAATGCCTAGAGCCACTCCAGTAAGATAATTCATTAGCTATTCACCTTCCATATTGTTTTGCTACCCGTTGTTCAATGCCCCCGAGAAGGGGGTTACATGAAACACTTTCAGGAGAATACTGAATAAGCAATGAACCTGTTGCAGCATTAACCGCAAACTGAATAATGTCAGGAATTGTTGATAGATGTTCCTTAAGCTTGCAGGCTATATCCTGGTTGTTTAACAGATGCCGAGAATATAAACGAACTCTCCCCGGCCTGTAATGCAGGACTTGAGTCTGCTGTAGAATCAGATTCATCTTCGTTGATGAACCAAAAAGGCTTGTATATAAGGAGGATAAGTCCATAGCTGCTCTCTCTTTATGCAAATAGTGCGTAAACTGCCTGCGGTGTTGCCAAGTATGAATCGCCGTCAACAGAGTAAAAACTACTCCCAGCCACAAATGCAGCCGTTTATTAAGAGGCAGAGAAAAAAGACTACCCAGTAAAGATAACACTAACCCCAGATTGACCCGACCACTTACCGATGCCATAGCATTAACCCCTTCACAAATTCGTTTCTTCTATTAAGAGATATCAGTCAGACTGTTCTGCCGCCCGCTTCAATTTTATCTTAAACATTGAGTCAAGACTCCCGCCTCTACAGGCGGCTTCAGTTCAGGTGGAGTAGACTCTCCACCTGAACCCCCGATGTTTCAGATTTACTGAAACAAGTTCACTGTACTTTGATATTACAGGCCAACATATTATTCAACATAATGTGGCTGTTCCGCACCTTAATAATGACAGAATTATGATTGCGACTTACTACACAGACAGGTGTCCCCGGCGTAAACCCCAGATCAGTAAGACGCTCCTGCACTTCTCGGGATCCTTCAAGTGTAGTAACAGTTAATTGTTGGCTGAGGTCAGCGCAATGAATTAGCATAATCACATCTCCTTTATTTTGTGCCTGCTTTTAGCTGCATCCGTCATGCTGGGGACTGATAGTGATTTAGATTTGTGCCAGTGTTCTCGACATACTTATTTATCTTAAATCATGATCAAGACTCCCGCCTCTATGGGCGGCTTCAGTTCAGGCGGAACAGACGCCCCACCTAACCCCCTGATGTTTCAGCTTTGCTCAAATAAATTCATTGGTGTAAGCTCGGTTTGGAGGCTTCAGCTCCGCTAGCAGTTGTAGCCCCTAATAGCTCATCGATAATTGATAGCAGCCTATCTTCCGTAAACGGCTTTAAAATACAGCCTTTAGCCCCATTTTGCAAAGCATCAAACACCCTATGCTTCTGGCCGAGGGCACTAACCATAACAACCCGCGCGTTAGGATCAAGGGCTGTAATTCGCGTTAGCGCATCAATGCCATCTGCACCCGACATAGTTAAGTCCATTGTCACCAAATCGGGATAATGCTTTTTATAAGCGACAACCGCCTGGTCACCGCTAGCTGCTTCATCGACTACTACATGCCCGGCCTTAATTAAGAAGGTCCCAATTGCTTTTCGCATCATCAAGGCGTCATCAACAACCAACACACGCGCCACTGTCATCCTCCCTTTCTTACAAGCGAAATTGAACCTAATGTTTACTTTTTGCCTCGAATCAGCTCACTCATTTCAGTTTCTTCGCTATTATGCATTTATCCGCTGACTAAACTGCGTCCTAACTCCCGTTTCTGTAAGCGGGAGTTAGGAGCGGCTAAGCCATTCAGATAAGGTCGGCTAAGCTTCAGATAGGGTAAAAAACCACCTGACGCGTTCGTCTCTCTTTATCGATGATAGCAAAGCTCACTCATTAACTCAGCTACGTCTCAAGCTTACAAGTATTTCGGCATTATTATGTGAAGTTGATAATTATTATCAAATTATTTATCTATATTATCCCAGACAGCAAAACGCCTGTCAAGGAATTTTGCTCCATTTAATTTAATTCAATGATTAAACTTGAATGGGGTAAAAACCCTACCTCAAGCATGCGTCTCTTATCTACTGCTACGAACTTTAGCGTTTTTGCGCAAATACGTAAACAAGCAGCAGGCGCAAAAAATGCCTGCTGCAATGTTAAACTACGGCTTTACTTTAAAATTACTGATACAACGGAATTACTGTTTGATTCAAAAACATCTATTGCCGTACCGTTAGAAACAGCTGCATATTTCCCTTCTTTTACAGGGATACCGTTAAGCAAAATTATATCAACTGCTTCAAAAGTTAACCCTTCCGGCAATGTGAACACGCCGGATTCATCAATCCTTTGCAAAATAATGACTTTTGTCATTTACATTCCTCCTTATTATGTTATTTTATTATATGCACCTTGCTTTTTTTTGACTTCGATATACGCGATACTTTCTCTACAATTCCAATCTTGACCATCCTCATTTTTTCATATTTTATGTACACAATAATCAGTAAAACTGAAACATCAGAGAATCAGGCGGCGAGTCTATTCCACCTGAACTGAGGTCGCCTATAGAGGCGGGAGTCTTGACTTAAGATAAAGAGAGACGCACGCTTCAGATAGGGTTTTTACCCCGTCTGAAGTTTAGCCGACCTTATCCAGGGACGCTCTTAACACCGCTTACAGAAGCGGGAGTTAAGACACAGTTTAGTCATTGGATAAAATCCTGTTGGTAAATGTGGAGGTGTGTAAATGTTCCGTATTGTTTTTATTTCACCATATTACGATTTATCCCGGATAGTCTGGTCAATCGCGGCAGAATTAAATATTAACGTAGAGGTTTACGAAGGCTCAATGGAGCAGGCGGGTAAAATCATAAACGACCTCAAAGAACCGGCTGTCGACGTTTATATTAGTCGGAGAGGGACAGCGGCCTATATTGCTTGTCATACTGACGTACCGGTAGTTGATGCTACTTCCGGTCCGCTAGACATATTGGAGAGTTGTTTTGAGGCACGCAAGTATTCCAGCAACATCGTTTTAATCTCATACGTGCCTGTGCGAGGTCTTGGGCTGTTGGAAAAACTGATGGGCATTTCAATAAACAATATTATAGTATCTAGCGTTAGCGATGTGGAAAAAAGCATTATGGCACTGGGAAACAATAGCGATTGCTGCATAGTCGGCGGATCGCTGTCGATTGCCTTTGCCCGTCAAGTCGGTTTGCCGGGCGTTTTCCTGGGTACAAGCCCTGATAGTGTTCGCGAAGCCTTGCAGCGGGCATGGGAAATAGCCAAGTTACGTCAGGAAGGAAAGAAGAAAGTATATCGTCTAAAAGCGATCATGGAAGCAGTATATGAGGGAATTATTGCTGTCAATGAAAATGGTCGCATTGAGGTTTTCAATAAGGCTGCGGAGCAGATTCTAAAACTAAAAGCCAAAACGATTATCGGCATGAATATAGATGCCGTGATTCCTGATTCTCGTATAGATAAGGTATTTAAGACAAAACTGCCGGAAATCGGTGAAGTTCAAGACATTGGCGAAATCAGAATCATAATTAATTGGATACCAGTGCTTAATGGCCACGACATAATTGGCGCCGTGGCAAATTTTCAGGAAGCATCAGACGTCATCATCGCAGAGCGCAAAGTCCGGAAAGGGCCGTCTGCGTCATATTTTCGGGCCAAGCTTTCTTTGGATGACATCGTCGGAGTGTCTAGCGCGATACAGACAAGCAAACGCTTAGCCAGAACTTTTGCTGCGTCGGAGCAAACAGTTTTTATTTATGGTCCTTCCGGCACAGGCAAAGAGCTCTTTGCGCAAGGCATCCATCAAGCCAGCCGGCGATCTACCTACCCGTTTGTGGCGGTGAATTGCGGCGCTCTGCCGTCATCGCTTCTGGAAAGCGAATTGTTTGGCTACGAGGAGGGCGCGTTTACCGGAGCTAAACGCAAGGGGAAGCGCGGTCTATTCGAATTGGCTCATGGCGGTACGATCTTTCTCGACGAGGTGGACAACCTGCCGCTTGAACTACAAGGCCGGCTGCTGAGAGTGCTACAAGAGCGGGAGGTGCTGAGAGTTGGCGGCGAAACAATTATTCCGGTCGATTTTCGGGTGATTGCCGCTACCAATACTCCACCACGGCAACTTCTGGACGACAAACTACTTCGTACAGACTTATTCTATCGATTAAACGTATTATACTTGGAACTGCTAGCCTTAAAAGAACGTAAAGAAGATATTTTGTCGTTATGCCGGCACTTTTTGCCCGAAGGGTTCCTTGATTCTGCCCAGTGGTTCGTTGATATCCGACCCTTTCTTGAGGAATACTCGTGGCCCGGGAATGTCCGTGAATTATTCAACTTTATCCAAAGGCTGCTCGTTTATCATGGCGAGTATGAAAAAGAGGACGCGATCTCCATGCTCCAGGTAATAGCGCCCAATATCTTAGAAGAGGCTGATGAGGTATGTAGGCGAAAAAGCTTGCTGAAAGAGGAACTGGCCTTCGATGAGCGGAAAAGGATCGCAAGCATTCTAAAAAAATCCGGCAATATCAAGGAGGCTGCTGAACGCCTGGGGATTAGTGAATCTACTTTGTGGCGCAGGATAAAGAAATACAATCTCAGAAATCAGTTATTGCCTTCCCACTTGAGATAGTGAACTTGTTTCAGCAAAGCTGAAGTATCGGGGATTCAGGTGGAGAGCCTACTTCACTTGAACTGAAGCCGTTTGTAGAGGCGGGAATCTGGCTCAATGTTTAAGATAAAGTGAGACGCACGCTTCAGGCGGGGCTTTTACTCCATCTGAAGTTTAGTCATCGGATAAATTGTGAAGTTGTGGACGATATGATCAACGCTTGTGTCAGAAATGACATGTATACTAGCAATTTTGACATAAATTCTGCTTTCAAAAAAGCTAAAAGCAACTGCTTGACCATACCGTTTAAAGACTGCCGACGCTTACGTCGGCGGCTTTTCTTTTATATCTCGGAAACGCGTGGCAGCTAGCAATCATTTCGCATTTGCTGTTGGCACGAATAATGCAGAATATCGAAGACAAATAATTTAATTGGAGGGAAGTTTATGAAGCAGCGTGATTTCACCCACAGGGGAATCGACAAGCTCAAAACCAGGATGCGGTAAACACCCCAACGCAGCCGTCATATGCTAATTTCTGGTGATTAAAGCTTGCTGCCAACGTTCAGAAGTCTTGACGAAATAAATTATGTTTGGCGAAAAAGGAGCAAACCCTTATGTTTAAACAAAATCTAGCAAGTTCCAGACCAGCAGAGCAACTGTCTAAGCACGATGCAGCGATTACGGTACTTGGAGCAGGTAATGGCGGAGCAGCGCTTGCTGCCTTTTTGACTACGCAGGGGTACCAGGTAGTATTATACGAATTACCGCGTTTTAGGCAAAATATTACCGACCTGTGCCAACAGAACGCAATTGAAGCTACCGGCATTATCAACGGTACATGTAAACTGGCTTTAGTAACTGATGACATCCAGGCAGCGTTATCTACCGCCCAAGTGGTGTTTGTCGTAACTCATGCCGCCGCGCATGCGGAATTGGCCAAAATCAGCGCGCCTTTTCTCAAAAACGCCCAGACGGTTGCTCTCTGTCCAGGATACCCAGGCGGTCTATTGGAATTTTTAAGCGTATTGAATCAAAACGGATGCAAGGCCAATTTTCTTCCAGTTGAGTTTTCGGTACTACCTTTTCCTTGCTTGAGGAAAGGCATGAGCGTAGAAATAAAAGGCCAAAAAGAAGTTATTATGGCGGCTGCATACCCATCATCCCGGACGGGAGAAGCATTGGCCATCCTCCGCCCGTTCTTTCCTACCCTAATTCCCGCCCAAAATATTCTAGCAACAGGTTTAAACGAAACCAATATTTTTATCCATTCAGTCATCGCATTATTTAACATTGGACGAGTGGAAGGCAAGCAACCATGGAAATTTTATGCGGAAGGATGTACGCCAGCCATAGGAAAACTGATTGAAGAACTAGACGCCGAGCGGCTCATGCTTATGAGGGCACTGGGTCTGAATTCTGAGTCACTGGCATTCTGGCTAAAAAAATTCTATAACTCTCAAGGCATGACAGGCAATGATATTTACCAACTGCTTACCAACTTTCCTCCCTTTCAGAAGACAGCGGGGCCGCAGTCGGTAATGCACCGTTATTTTTCCGAAGATATCGCCTTCGGACTTGTACCTTTAGTGGAATTGGGCAATAAACTTTCCACCCCCGTACCATTAATGGAAAGTTTATTAAAGCTGGCAGAATCCTTGACCGGAATTAATTATCGCGCAACAGGCCGAACTTTGGGAAAAATGGGCTTGGGCAATTTGGACGGGCCACAGTTGCGGAAGCATCTCAAAAAAATCTGATAGGCCAAGGGAACAAAACACAATATCGGGCAAACATCATTAAGGCAGGTGTGTTTGTATTAAGCTGATAGCCACAGAGCCTAAGAATCCGCGCTGTTTTCGGTATACAAAATTAATTAAGGAGACAAATAAAATGAATAACTGGAATCCTTCAGAATTAAAGGCCGAATTAAGTAAATATGACAGAGAAGCAATCTATAAAAGTAAAGTTACGGCGTTGCAGAAAACAATGATCGAGAATGACTTAAAAGTGATCATCTGCTTTAAACCGCAAAATACATTCTCTTTGTCAGGATTTAATCCGGTATTGTACAGCCATCCTGTAGTCGTTATTGTTCCCGCAGAGGGAGAAGCCGTTCTTTTAGTCCATAGCTTAAGAGCCAATCATTCGAAAGATGAAGCAGCGATGAAGAATATTCGCTTGTTTGGAGCATGGGCAACTCAAAAACCAATTGCAGACAATGCTTATGATGCTATTTCCATTATCTTAGATGAATTAAATGCAAAAAGAGGCAACGTTGGCTACGAAGGGGATTTCCTTTCTGTTGGTCAGTTTGAAAAAATTCAAGCGATTAGTGAAGCCGCTAAGATGATAGATGTAAAAGATATACTATTAGAATCCAGAATGATAAAGACAGAATATGAAATTGTCTTATTAAAATTAGCATCTTATATGGCCAACATCGGGATGAAAGCAGCAATTGAGAATATACGCAAAAGCGAAATAGAAGCTAGTATTGCGGCAGAGTATGCTATGAGAAAAGCTTGGTCTAAAGATCTTGGCAATTTTGAAGTAGCTAGTTTCGGAAATACTGAAGGCGGCATTGTAAATGGTTTATGGTGCTATTGTTCTTCTGGAAAACGAGTTCCCTATGGTTGCGATTGTCCAAAAGACAGAATTCCTCAAGAGGGCGAAGTTAGTCTGCCAATCGTTTGGGCTGTTTGTGACGGATATCATGCAGAAAATGAAAGAACTGTGATTATTGGAAAATTGGATGATTATCATCAGAGGGCGTATGATGCAATGCGGGAAGGAAGGAAGAAAGTTTTTGCCATGATGAAAGAAGGGGTTACGGCAGGACAGGCTTATGAAGCATCTGCATCTGTGTTTATTGCAGCTGGGTTTAAAGACTATCTGCAAGGGCGTATTGGTCATGGAATGGGACTAAGCTTGCATGAAGAACCTTCATTAGCGATAAATAGCAATTTGGTTTTAAAAGAAGGTATGGTTGTGACGGTTGAGCCTGGGTTAATGTTTCCGGAATGGGGTTCAGTTAGACATTCAGATACGGTAGTCGTTCGCAAAAACGGAATTGAAATACTTACTATGAGTGAAAGCAACTTTATTGTCGGATAGGAGGGTGCAGATTATGAAGAAAGGTCCGTCCCAACTGGAAGAAACAAACAACGGCTTTCTAATGAGACGATTCGAGCGATTCCTTTACAGTTTAGAGTCGCTCGGTAACAAAATCCCAGATCCTATGTTACTGTTTTTCTACTTGATGATCATCGTCATCTTATCATCGTATTTTCTCTCGCTGATTGGTTTTTCAGCAGTGAACCCAATAACGAAGAAAAGCGTCCAGGTCTATAATCTCTTGTCCATAGATGGCTTTATTATGATGCTGACAACGGCCATAAAAAACTTTATTACTCTGCCAGCTCTGGGAAGTGTATTAACTTGTTTTCTTGGCGTGGGCGTCGCTGAAAAAGCTGGTCTATTTGTTGTGGGCCTGAGGGGTATGATTGCAAGTTCCAAAGGTTCTCATATAACAATTATGACTATATTTTTTGTGGCCTGTATTATGTCTCACGTTGCCGCCGGAACGGGCTTTGTTATTATGCCAGCTTTGGCAGCGATTATTTGGGCTGGCATGGGCAGAAATCCCATTGCCGGAATGCTGGCAGCTTATGCCACGGTATCAGGCGCCTACGCTTCGAATTATATAATTACGGTGGGAGATATCATTAATGTCAGTTTCACATTGTCGGCTGCGAAATTTGTTATGCCCGATATTTCGCTAACCCCAGCCATTACCTATTACTTTTCGTTAGTATCAGCAATAATCCTGACCGTTGTCTCCGTTTTCCTTACAGTTAAAGTTCTCGAGCCGCGTCTGGGAACCTACACAGGAAGCTACGGCGCTGATCAAGAAGAGCATGAAATTACCCCGAGAGAGAAAAAGGCATTGAAATATGCAATGATTGCGGCATTTATAATCATTGCTTTGGTATGCAGTGGGTTTATTCCTGAAAATGGAGTTTTGCGCGACCCGTCCACAGCTTCCGCACTTTCGGCCAAAGCGCCGCTGATGCAGGGACTCACGCTTATTATCGCAATCCTTTTCTTTATCCCAGGTGTTGTGTTCGGCCTCTACTCCGGGCGGTTTAAAGGAGCTCAGTCAGTCGCGGCCGCCATGGGAAAAGCGATGTCTGATATGGGTACCTACACGGCGCTTATGTTCCTGATAGCCCAATTTCTGAAATATTTCGATGTGTCCAATATTGGTATTATCATCGCAATCAAAGGGGCTATTTTATTGCAGGAATCAAATTTCCCTATCTGGATTGTTTTAGTGCTCTTTGTTCTTATGTGCAGCGTTTTCAATTTTCTCATTGGCAGCGCCTCGGCAAAATGGGCAATTTTATCCACTATATTTGTGCCGATGTTTATGTTCCTAGGCTACCACCCGTCACTTCCACAGATGGCTTATCTAATCGGAGATGCAGTTACAAATCCCCTATGTCCAACGGACGCTTATTTTGCCATGCTGCTGGTGCTGGCTAAGAAGTATGATGAAACAATTGGCATTGGTACGTTGATTGCCAACATGACGCCTTACGCGATGACTTACCTTGTCATTATGACAATCCAGCTGCTCATATGGTACTTCCTTGGCTTACCATTCGGGCCGGGATCGCCAATGATGCTGCCTTAGTTTAAGAGAATTGTGTGATTAAGTGTTAGTGCTGAAATAAAAAGCCCAAAAGCTGACGGGATTACCTGTCGGAAATTGTCGGGTATAAATATCTGGAAGAAAGGAAAAAGCGTCCCCGTTATATGTACTACTGGACAAACAGTAGTACATATAACGGGGACGTCACCAACTGATGTATGATCATTATAACCAATATAAGTAGTTGCAAATAGTGAACTGGGTGCTTCTTGTTAGAAGCACGAAGCAGATTTTATCTGTGTTGCGGTGAGCATCTGGGCATGATCGAGAATCGTCGGCGCCAGGTACTTAACGAGTTTGGGCCAACCTAAGATCTAGGTGTTATCACTGCAGACGAATAATTATCAGAATCGCACAGTCCTTGGCTCGCCGTCAAAGGTGTAGAATGTGGCGGCGGCGTTTTTTAAATAATAGACTACACTATTGCCGTCATTAACGGCGTACATCCCGCGCAATGACGGATATGCCGCCAGAAGGCTCTCCTGTGCTTCCGCACGGTTGTCCTCAACCAGTGTAGCGGCGACACGAACCCATGTCTCGCCGTCAAAAGCCGACAGTTCAACCTTCGGATTAGTATTGATTTGTTTGGCTACATCTTTCTTCTTGCCGGTCTGGATGTAGAGTTTGCCCTCAAATAGGTTGATAGTGCCGAAAGGACGAACCCTCGGCTGGTCGCCATCAATCGTGGCGAGATAATAAGTACCGACTTTTTTCAGAAAATCATGGACAGTTTGCATGGTGAACCCTCCTCAAGATAAGATTGTTCTTCTGTAGCTATATTATACCATTTAATGTATATTTTCCCACATAATTAATATTTATCTTTATTTTTTTATCGCTACAGTTTTGATATAATTCCATACTTATCCTTTGAGTCGGATAATGCCATAACGGTTCACCGCAGCTTTTGCGTATGTATCCAGGGGCTTGCGC
>Ga0153941_1001187_pt1 | contig 10524 bp, 4 predicted proteins | sample TSNJ025MetaG_FD_104733 | JGI IMG/M metagenome (GOLD analysis project Ga0153941, IMG submission 104733) | Attine ant fungus gardens microbial communities from New Jersey, USA - TSNJ025 MetaG | ecosystem: Host-associated > Fungi > Mycelium > Unclassified | place: USA: New Jersey, Brendan T. Byrne...
AAATGCGCCTTTTGTTATTATGGATGAACCTACCGCTGCATTGGATCCGGTTTCAGAATGCGATGTGTATGCAGGTTTTGATAAAATGGTAGGCCAAAAAACAGCCATTTATATTTCCCACCGACTTGCATCCTGCCGGTTTTGTAATGATATTCTGGTGTTTGACGAGGGGAATGTCCTCCAGCGGGGTAATCATGATATGTTGGTTCAGGAAACCGGGCTTTACCAGAAATTATGGAATGCGCAGGCACAATATTATCAATAATTGTGACATACTACTTAGGATTATCCTGATTATTGGTTGAGTTTTTGTTTCACAGTAATCCCTATACTACATGGGAAATGTATGAATTGGAAAAAATTATTGACTTAATTTTTATTTTTATGTACAGTAATAATATAGGGTAGAGATACTCATAAGTTTTATGTTTCAAAAAAGCGGTGTACCCTACCATAAGTGGGAGCTAAAAAAGCGGTGTACCCTACCACGAGTGGGAGCTAAAGAAGCGGTGTACCCTACCATGAGTGGGTGCTAAAAAAGGATTGAGTTTATACTCAATCTTTTTTATTAATTGAATTTCTTTTTATCAGCAAGCGCTTCCATACAAAAAAGCGTGCACTTTCTGTAAAATGCACGCTTTTCTTTCTCTTACTTTATCTACTTATCAAACTGGAAATAATGTAAATCAAAACTGCTGCCTGGCAGAAACACAAATTCCACCTTTCCGCTTCCCTGCAGCTTCTCCATCTCAAAACACTGTTCCTGATAGTTTACCGCTCCCAAACCGGAGTCAATAATCCCGACATTGCTATCTGTACTACCCTTAAACTCCACTATATGGTTTAGTGTCTCCCCCGAATGTCCGGTAAAATGTATGTGAATTGTATTTACCGGCAAGTTGGTTCTCCCACATATGATTACTCTGCCTACTCCTTCCTCACCAAAATCCATATCTTCATATTCCAGGGTTACATTGTTGCCGATCCCGGTAACCGCTTCCTTTTCTACCATAAAGCAATCACCGTATACCCTGCTGCATTCCGCTGCATACAGCCTGCTGATGGCTTTTTCATATTTACGGAAGTAAAATCCTTTCACATGTACCTTAGCCTTTAGTAAAAAAGCAATGTCAGCTACCCCTTTGATTCTGCGCGGCAGCTTCCATGTTTCTTCCTGGTAGACATTCCAGATAGAAGGCTTCTGATAAACCACTGTAGTAAGCAGTTCGCTGTCTATTTCCCCTGGCTTTCCCAGCCATATTTCAATGGGGTATTCCTCTCCCGATAGTGCAAAGACAGGAACAGTGATCTCGTCGGAGCCGTAATCCCCGAAATCAATAGAGGAATAAATCACACCGCTGGCACCATCTCTGGCCGTGGCAATTCCTTTTTCATTTCCATTTCCTATTTCTCCAAAAGAATCTGCGTATAAACTTGCAGATATAAACTCATAAGGGTTCAGATAAGCCTGCCCCAGTCCCACTGCTTTAAATTCTAGCTGGGAAAGAATCTTAACCCCCGGGCTTCCACTCCTGGACATACAACGGATACGGAAATCCCCATCTCCAAAAGCAGTCACTCTGGCCGTATGAAATGATCCAACCGTTTTATCTTCCAAAGAATGTTCCTCTTCCAAAGAATGTTCCTCTTCCAAGGAATGTTCCTCTTCCAAGGAATGTTCCTCTTCCATGAAATGTTCTTCTTCCATGGAAAGTTCTTCTTTCATGGAATGTTCCTCTTCCATTACTTTGGCAAAGCCGATTTCAACCCCGGCATCATTCACTGCCTTCCAGATCAATTCCTTATCCGAAGCCTGGGGCGGATAAATACGGGCTTCCACCAGAACCTTGGGATGTTCGGGAGTCAGCAGCTGCCCCTGGTCTGATCTTCTTCCGTCTATGGCTCTTAATTCTACCTTCCTTACCGGCTTAAGTCCGTATGTTTTTGACCTTCCTATACTCTCATTCCAATTTTCCGAAGCACTGATTCCCTCTCTTACTGGCGCTTTTTCGGATACCAGTTTCAATGCTGCGCTTTCCAGTCCTTCCCCGCTGACAAGAACCTCAATGTCTCCAGGCTGGTCTGTTGTTCCTATCACAGCAAGCAGTTTCCCCTGGAAAAGCTTCCTGCAGCATCCCTTATACTCATCATAGTCCGTACTGTCCCCATTATCCAGACCCAGCAGCCGCCCCGGCCCCTTTACCTGCACCCTGACATAATCCATGGCATTTTCCACCGGATTACCATCTTCATCTTCCACACCAATCGTCAGAAAACACAAATCCTCACCATCTGCTCTCAGGATTTCTTTAGAATACCTTTCTTCCATTTCCATGGAATGCTTTTCTTCTATTTCTAAAGTAATCCGCACGCTGTCACCAAAGGACTTCCTGATCTCCTGTGCAATGGGATTCCCTTCTTTATCATAAGCAACAGCCTGAATCATTCCTTTTGCATATGGTACCTGCCACTCGCCCAACAGCTTCTTACCTTTTTTGTGATCAATTTCCTGTCTGCCATGGGATACACCATTCACAAACAGCTCCACAAAAGCTCCGTTGGTGCAGGCACGAACATCAATCAGTTGTCCTTCATTAAAATCCCAATATGGAAAAACATGTACCATGGGCTGTTTTTCCACATCCGTCCACGCAGCCTGGAAGATATAGTAAGAATCCTTGGGAAATCCTGCCGTGTCCAGCTGTCCAAAATAAGAATTCTTGGTATGATAAGGAGTCGGCTCCCCAATATAGTCAAAACCGGTCCAAATAAACTGACCAAAAGTAAACACCGCGTCCCGGTCATCAATAATACATTTCTCTATGCTTCTTGCTCCCCAGCTGGTGGTGGAATTCCCCAAAGCTGAGCATTGTTCATCTTCGTCCGCAAGCATGGACTGGGACAGGGGAAAATGATAAACACCTCTGCTCTGTACAACAGAAGCTGTCTCACTGCCATAAATCACCCAGTCAGGATACATTTTATGATGCTCCTCGTAGTATTTTTCCCCATAATTATAACCTGCTATCTTTACCAGATCCGCGCACTTCCTGGCATTTTCCCAGGGCATGTAGTTTGATCCGATAGTGACAGGGGCATTTTCTCTGGGATCATGACGACGCACCCATTGTGCCAGGTTTCGGGTAATCTCCTGTCCCCGTTCATCCGCATGGGTATCATAAATCTCATTCCCGATAGACCAAAGCATTAAACTGGGATGGTTCCGATCCCGCCGAATCCAGCTTGCCACATCCCTCTCAGCCCAATCCGGAAAAAACCTGGCATAATCATACTCTGTCTTACTGCGCTCCCACATGTCAAAAGCCTCATTTACCACCAGGAATCCCATTTCATCTGTGAGCTCCATCAATTCCTTTGCCGGCATATTGTGACTGGTCCGGATGCCATTCACGCCCATTTCACGAAGCAGCCGAAGCTTCCGCCGCATAGCCTCCCTGGAAAAAACAGCTCCCAGACACCCGAAATCGTGGTGTTCACATGCTCCATGTACCTTTACACAACGACCATTCAATAAAAAACCCTGCTCCGGATCAAATTCCATCGTACGGAACCCCACAGTAACACGCTGCACGTCCGCAGGCGCTTCCTGGTTTTCCTCATACAGTTCCACACGAAGCTCATAACAGACAGGATCTTCGATATCCCATACCCTGGGATTACGGATCATCGACGAAACCTTGGATTTTCCTACCGACACCTTATGCCGCCCAAGGTTAAGCACCTGCTGCCCGTCACACCACAGCGTATAACCGCAATTCACCCCTTCTGCTGTCATTCCTTCCACTTCCGTTTCCACATCCAGGATATATCCATCCCCATTTGCCCGGGTTGACACATAGGTACCATCCGGCGGCAAATATACTTTTCCGCACTCTTTCAGCCAGACATTCCGGTATATCCCAGCCCCCGAATACCACCGACTGTTGGGGGCCTGATGCCTTACCCGCACCAGAATCTCATTTTCACCCGCTGTCAGTACCGGAGACAGATCCACGGTAAAAGCAGAATATCCATACTTCCATTCCCCTGCCAATATCCGGTTTACATAAATCTCGCAATCCATATATACCCCGTCAAACCTGAGCAGTACTTTCTCTCCTGCGGCTGTATCCTGATTATTATGAAATCTCTTTAAATACCATCCGCATCCATCCTCATACAGATTTTCCACATGATAAATCAGCCAATCATGAGGTACATCCACTGCTGTGAACAGATTATATTTATCCAGTACCTCCTCCATGGTAACATCCAGGCCGGTCTTTTGAAATTTCCATCCATCATTAAAAAGTTTCATTCCATTCATATTCTGCCTCCTAAGTGTATACGAGCAGCACAAATACCACATACATTACAGTTCAGCTCTTCGGTCTCTATAGCAACATTAATAAATCATCCTTCCCCGTTCATCCCCAATACCGCTCTTCCGGTAAAAGTATGAATTTACCTGATCCCGCCATTCCCGTGCGTTCCAAAGCTGTTTCTCGAAACGCTCTCTCACTCTTACATAGGAATCTTCCGGTACCTTACCTTTCAGGCTTTCCCATCCTGCAATCATCTCCTTCACCTCTTCAACCCCTTCAAAGTGACTGTCATAAATATGCTGAATCAGGGTTTTTCCATTTTTCAGCCGATGGGTATAGGGAACATGATGAAAGAACAGCAGCAGCTCTTCGGGACATGTATCTATATTATTATACATGGAAGCATTGGGTTCGTAATACTGACCGGCATAACCTGTGCCGCGGTCCGTCCTGTCCACACCTACCCCAAGATGGTCTGCTCTGTGGTAAGTTCCCCATCTGGAGTATTCGTATCCATCCACACTGGGACCATAATGGATATGGGGATTTACCATCCATCCGATCCCAAGGGGACTGGTGTATTTTTCGTAAGTGGACCTGGACTCCATTAATATCTGTTTTAATGTATCCAATACTTCCATTGCGTGATCTTCCTCCATAGAGTGATCTTCCTCCATGGCATGCTTCGCCTCCATCCTGCCCAAAAAGGTCATGCGTATCCATTCCTCTGCAATCTCCTCCGCAGTCAGGGAGGTGGAAAAAGCAAGCCGTCCAAAACCATAAAAATTAGCTGCCGCCAAATCATTGCCGGTCCAGTTTTCATCATTCCCGGTATTGCTTACTGCCGCCATACCTGCATAACCATTACCAAAAGTACGCCCGCTGATTACATCGGCCACTGTGGAATACTGAGGAGCGCAATATGTATTAAAATCAAGTACCTCCTTGAAAAGGGGAATCAAATAGCATACATCAATCTGATGCCCGGTATACTCCTGTGCTGCCTGTACCTCCAGCATCTGGTTGGTTTTCTTCAAACCTCCCAGTAACGGGGAAACCGGTTCCCGGATCTGAAAATCCATAGGTCCGTTTTTAATCTGCAGAATCACATTGTCATGGTAGTCTCCATCCATGTGAATGAAATTATCGTATCCCGCCCTGGCCCGGTCCGTTTTATAATCCCGCCAGTCCTGGGTACAATTATAAACAAAGCATCTCCAGATAATGACACCTCCATATGGCTTTACCAGATCTGCCAGCATATTGGCGCCATCTGCCTGCGTCCTGCCATATGTAAAGGGACCTGGCCGGCCTTCTGAATCCGCTTTTACCAAAAAGCCTCCCAGGTTGGGAATCGCTGTATACACCTCAGTAATTTTCTGCTGCCACCAGGTTATTACTTGCTCATCAAGAGGATCTGCACTGTCCGGCCCTCCAAGTGACATGGGTGCCGCAAAATTCAGGCTCAGGAACAGGCGTATCCCATAACATGTAAACAGTTCTGAAAGTTTTTTCAGGTTATTTAAATACTTAGGGGTAATCAGCCAGGTTGCCGCATCATTAACATTGACATTATTAATAACTACCCCGTTAATTCCTACGCTGGCTGCCAGTCTGGCATAATCCCTGGTACGTTCATCCAAAATCATCTTATTATCATTAAAGAAGAAAGATTCACCAGAATAGCCGCGCTCAATGCTTCCCTTCATGTTATCCCAATGGTTCAGCATCCGCAGGGGATTGTCCGGCCGGCACAAGACATTCGTTCCCTTTAAAGGCTTCTCCATAGCTATCAGCCGCAGGATATGGAATACACCATATAACAGACCGCTGCCATCTGATGCTTCCAGCAGGAGCGTACCTGCTTCCTCTGATAAACGATATTCTCCCTCATTTATGAAAGGACTTTCTTCCATAGAATGCTCTTCTCTCATGGAATATTTTTCTTCCATGGAATGTTTTTCTTCCATGGAATACCTCTCTTCCATAGAATGCTCTTCATCCATGGAATGCTCTTCTTCCATAAAATACTCTTCTTTCATAGAATACTCTTCTTTCATGGAAAGCTTCTGAACAATCATTAATCCTGCGGTAAAAGATGATTTTTCCACTTCTTCCGGTTCCACACCCAGCATCCCTTTCACACCACTACCAAGTTCTTTCATGGCATGACCGACTATGGATTCCTCCTTCCCGAACCCACAGATACAGTAATTTTTTATATAATCAATATTTCCATGCTCTTTCTTGGGTATATAGTTCAGCCAAAGCTGTGTCCAGTTCTTTACTGCATTTTCTTCCATAAGTTTCCTCCTTGAAAAAAATAATATTCATATTGTAAACAGGCTGCCGTACCAGATATCCGGCAGGGCAGCCCTATGTTATTATTATTGTATATCCATGGGAATAACCAAGGCAAGCTTTTTCACTATGCAGCCCGTCAGTTTCTCACTTCGCTGATCCGGAGCCTGGCCGCCTATATACACTTCAGTCTCACCTCTGCTTATGAGTAACTTCCCGTCTTCATACAGACCAAAAGCTTCCGCAGGCAGATGGATGGAAACAAACGCTTCTTCCCCAGGAAGCAGATGTAATTTACGAATCCCCTTCAACTGTGCATTGGGTGTGCCCTCACGGCAAATTTTAACATAAACCTGAACTGTTTCGCCGCCTGCAGCAGAACCTGTATTTTTCACAGCGGCTGTTATTGTAACACCATCAGCTCTCACCTCATTACAGTCCACTTCTACTTTATCATAAGAAAAAGTGGTATAAGACAAACCATACCCAAATGGATATAATGCTTCTTCCTTCATATACCGGTATGTTCGATTCTTCATGTTGTAATCAGTAAAAGCAGGCAGTTCATCTGTGGAACGGTAGAATGTGACAGGCAGCTTCCCTTCCGGATTCCTCTCACCAAACAAAATATCAGCAATGGCCCTGCCCCCCTGCGCTCCGGGATACCATCCCTGCAGAATGGCGTGGATATGCTCATCTGCCCAGTTTACTGCCAGAGCACTTCCGGATAACAACACCAGAATCACAGGCTTGCCGCTTGCATAAATGGTTTCAAGCACCTTCTGCTGAATGCCCGGCAGGTCTAAATTGGGTTTATCCCCACTGGCAAATTCATTTCCCTGGTCGCCTTCTTCCCCTTCCAGGCTGGGGTCAAGTCCCATACAGGCAATGACCACATCACTGCTTTCACAGATGGCTTTCACTTCTGCAATCCTGTCATTTTCCACTGCCAGTCCCTGTATCTTTGTGCGGCACAGATGACAACCCTGAGAAGCCATGACACGCACTTCATCACCCAGATATTCCTGGATTCCCTCCAGGACAGTCCAGTATCTGGAAGCCGTACCCTCATAATTTCCCACCAAAGCCTTACGGTTATTGGCGTTTGGACCTATCACGCCAAGGGTCTTAATCTTATTTTTATTAAGGGGAAGTATTCCATTTTCATTTTTCAACAACACCACACATTTGGCGGCTGCTTCCCTGTTTAAAGACTGCATGGGTTCACTGTCCACCACACTGTAAGGGATGTTGTCAAAAGGATTCTTAAGCCTTTCGTCAAATACACCCAGCTTCATACGGGTGGTGAATAAATTGACCAGTGCTTCGTCCAGGCGGCTTTCCTCCACCATACCCTCTTCCACTGCCTGCTTCAGGTAATGGAACAGATTACCACAGTTTAAATCACAGCCATTGTTCATAGCCATGGAAACCGACTCCACAGGTGTATCCGTCACATGATGCCCTTCATGGAAATCCTTTATGGCCCAGCAATCACTGACCACATGTCCTTCAAATCCCCATTCCTCACGCAGTATATCTGTTAACAGCTCCCGACTGCCGCAGCAGGGAGCGCCATTGGTACGATTGTAAGCACCCATAATCGCCTCAACATGACCTTCCTGTACACAGGCCTTAAATGCCAGCAGATAGGTTTCATACATATCCTGTTTCGTTACCACCGCATCAAAACTGTGACGGATATCTTCCGGACCGCTATGTACTGCAAAATGCTTGGCACAGGCTGCCGCCTTTAAGTAATTCTCATCATGCCCCTGCAGACCTTTCACAAAGCGAACCCCCAGTCGGGAAGTCAGATAAGGATCTTCCCCAAAGGTTTCATGTCCCCTTCCCCACCTGGGATCCCGGAAAATATTCACATTGGGAGACCAAAAGGTCAAACCCTTATAAATATCCGTGTCGTCAAAGCTCTGCTGCATATTGAATTTGGCTCTGCCCTCTGTAGAAATGGCTTCCGCAACCTCTTCCATAAAATCCTCGTCAAAAGAAGCCGCAAGACCGATAGCCTGTGGGAACACCGTGGCAATACCTGCTCTTGCCACGCCATGCAAAGCTTCATTCCACCAATTATATGCCTTAATCCCCAGCCTTTCAACAGCCGGAGCACTATGAAGCGTCTGGGCTACCTTCTCCTCCAATGTCATCTGAGATACCAGCTGTTTTGCCCGCTCTTTACACTGCTTGTTTTTATCACGATTCTCAGCAATTTCCATAACTACCTCCATATCCCCGCAAAATTGATTTATCAGTTATTATTTATTATACAACTATTTTAAATTTTCAACTTATTACAACTTGCGTTTCAATAGGCGTTTTTTGCTATATTGCATGAAGATGATATTATTCACAGGCACTGTTCATAGTAACAGGAAGATCACATTACCATGTTTTTTCAAGTGTCAGGTTCCAGTCTATCCCAAAGGGACTGTCGGAATATCCTTTTAAATCTTCATAAATGGCACGTCTCTCATCACTGCTTTCTTCTGCCCAATACTCATAACCGCGCAGATAGTTTTCCACAAAATCCTCCCAGGATGTAAAGTTAGCCTGAATAATGGCAGCAACCTCCAGGGATTTATCCAGTGCTTCCTGCTCTGTGTAATAACCTGCAATGAAATAGGAGCCCAACAGATTTATAGCCCGGCTGTAATCCCATGCATCTATGGCACCGGCACCATATTGTATATAGTAGTTATACATATCTGCATTAAACTGTGCGTCCTCCTCGGTAATATCAAAATTCTCCAATAGGAAAGCTGCACGTTCTGTTTCCTCTGCATCACCGATACCTGTATCATTCAAATATTCCATGGCTTCTGCAAAGTCTGCCCGATGTCCTTCATCAAGAATCCAGGTCATTATCTCATCTGCAGTGGCTCTGTCTGTCACTCCCCACCATTCGCTTAGTGTAGCCTGATTCACGGCTGCATTGAAGCTGTTAGCCGGCATGGAGCCAAACATATTATAGTCCAGACCATTATATTCTGTGAGAATAGCACATGTTGCATTGAACCAGCGAATCGTATCCGTCAGCTCTGCTTCGGCACTATTTTCCACTTCTAAGGGTGTTTCCTGAAAAGTTGTACAGGAAACCTGAAAAGAACGGATGACTGTATCTGTTGCTTTGGGAGCAATAATAGCCATCGTATAAAATGCATAGTCCGTTTCGCCATAAATTATATAAGCTTCACCGGACATACCGTCAACCGACATGGAACAGGTAAGAGCGGATACATTATTCATACCGGGAATTTCAGGAGCTTCCAAATCTTTCTGATCAGAAACACCATAGCTTTGCTCCATAGTGGTTACCAAAGTACTCAAGTCAGTTATGCTGGCACCAAATAAAGACTTGGGGAATTGCAGCACCATAGCAGCATCGGTATTGCGGGCGTTACCTGCTATCAGCCAGCAATCCATATCAGAGTCATCAGTGGTCCAGGTGCTGTCCAGATAAATAGAACAGGATCCATCTTTGGATGTAAACTCTGACATAGCCTCCAGAATATCTGCATCAGACTTTTCCGTAAGGATTCCGCATCCTGTTATCCCTGTTATTAGCAGGACCGCAATAAAACCTGCGGTTAATATGGTTCTCCATTTGCATTTCATCATAATAATCCTCCGTTTATAGTTTATTGAATCATTATCTATTTTAATATAGAAAGAACAATATGTAAAATACTATTCTGTATAATTAAGATTTTTAAGTATACTGCTGTTTAGTGTACTTATGGGGGGAGTATGAAAAATTCGGACATAGGCCGAGGATTTTTTTAGACCGATCTTCTGGTACAGTCGCCCTGTTTACGGCCTATTTAGCATTGAATTATCGGTCTAAGTATTATACCGGCTAGGGAAAAGATGCTTGGAAAAC
>Ga0153941_1001190_pt1 | contig 10517 bp, 12 predicted proteins | sample TSNJ025MetaG_FD_104733 | JGI IMG/M metagenome (GOLD analysis project Ga0153941, IMG submission 104733) | Attine ant fungus gardens microbial communities from New Jersey, USA - TSNJ025 MetaG | ecosystem: Host-associated > Fungi > Mycelium > Unclassified | place: USA: New Jersey, Brendan T. Byrne...
CAATAAGTTCAAATATTGCAACTTTTTCATCAAGATAACACAAGAAATTGTCTATGGAAAATGCTATAATGGCATCAATACATAAGTATCATAAGGAGGAAGCGACATGGAAGTGAGAACGGCAGCATCCCCGAGGGACGTGAAGCACTATACGACGGAGCGTTTAAGGGAGGAATTTCTAATTCAGAATCTATTTGTACCGGAGGAAATTAAGCTGGTGTACAGCCATATTGACCGGATTATTGCCGGGGCCGCTGTTCCGGCCGCCTCTCCGCTGGCGCTGACAGCCGGCGATGAATTACGTGCCCGGTATTTTTTAGAGAGACGGGAGATGGGCATTATTAATATTGGCGGAAAAGGCAGCATTACCGTAGATGGCACGGTTTATGTACTGGAGCCGAAGGATGGTATGTATATCGGTATGGGATCCCAGGAGATTTCCTTTGCCAGTGAGAACCCGGCTGCTCCGGCGAAGTTCTATCTGAACAGTGCGCCGGCCCACACTTCTTATCCCACAGTGCTGATTAAGCTGGAAGACTGCCGGCAGGCAGAGCTTGGCTCTCTGGAGGAATCGAATCACCGGGTGATCTGTAAGTATATTTTGCCCGGACAGGTGGAGAGCTGCCAGCTGGTAATGGGGATGACTTCCCTGAAGCCGGGAAGCGTGTGGAATACGATGCCTTGCCATACCCATGACCGGCGTATGGAAGTGTATCTCTACTTTGATATGCCAGAGGAGGCCTTTGTAATGCATTATATGGGAGAGCCGGAAGAGACGCGCCATATTGTAATGCGTAATGAAGAAGCGGTGATTTCGCCCAGCTGGTCGATTCATGCAGGCAGCGGAAGCCGTGCTTATACTTTTATCTGGGGTATGGTCGGTGAGAATCAGGCCTTTGATGATATGGACCACGTGGATAATCGTACACTGAAATAGGAGGCGGAAAAATGGATATGTTTCAGCAGTTTTCGCTAACAGGAAAGGTAGCACTGGTAACGGGAGCCGCATATGGGATTGGCTTCGCCATGGCAGAGGCGCTGGCTGGAGCAGGAGCCTCGATTGCCTTTAACTGCCGCGGGGAGGAACATTTACAAACGGCCTTGGAGGCATACCAGGAAAAGGGAATTGATGCGAAAGGTTACCTCTGTGATGTGACGGATGAAGGACAGGTGGCCGATCTGGTCACCTCGATTGAGAGGGATCTGGGAGTCGTGGATATTCTGGTGAACAATGCCGGGATCATTAAGCGAATCCCCATGTGTGAAATGAGTGTAGAGGACTTTCGTCAGGTAGTAGATATTGATCTGGTTTCGGCATTTATTGTGTCGAAGGCCGTAATCCCTGGTATGATCCGCAAAGGCCATGGCAAGATCATTAACATTTGCTCCATGATGAGTGAATTAGGGAGAGAGACCGTGTCCGCTTATGCGGCCGCCAAAGGCGGACTGAAGATGCTGACCCGGAATATTGCATCGGAGTATGGCGCAGCCAATATCCAGTGTAATGGCATCGGCCCCGGTTATATTGCGACACCGCAGACGGCGCCCCTGCGGACAGAGGGACATCCCTTTAACCGCTTTATCCTGGCCAAAACCCCTGCGAACCGTTGGGGTGAGCCGGAAGACCTGATGGGGCCGGTTATTTTTCTGGCTTCCGATGCGTCCAATTTCGTAAATGGCCATGTGCTGTATGTGGATGGAGGAATACTGGCCTATATCGGCAAACAGCCCTGATTCTGAGTTGATCGGTAAGGTATTACGGAGAATCAACAATTACGGAGAATCAATCTTGACAGCAAAGGCTCATGGTGTTACTATTTCATTTGACATGAGTGTTCGTTAGGGGGGATTACGTGAAAGAGAGCAGACAGAAGCCTGAAAGAAGCAAGAAGAGTAAAAGAACCATTTGGATCTATAATATACTGATTGTGGTCTTTCTGGGAATTGCCATCTACAGCGGTTATCGGCTTGTTACGGATATGATGGAGGACAGGAAGGGATCGAATTCTTACGAACAAATTGCAGAGCAGGTGGCCCTGCCGGCAGAGACGACCGTGGTTCAGGTAGCGGGCCAGGAGCAGACCATCCTGCTGCGCCAGATTGATTTCGAGGCACTTTTCGCAATTAATCCGGATGTGGTGGCCTGGTTGGAGTGTGAGGGCACAATTATTGATTACCCGGTGGTGCAGGGAGCCGATAACAGCTATTATCTGAAGCATTTGCTGGATGGAACACAGCACAGGTTTGGAACGTTGTTTGTAGATAAGGATAGTACACCTGGTTTTGTGGATGATAACACGATCATTTATGGCCATCATATTAAGGCCGGCGATATGTTTTACAGTCTGAAACACTATCGCGAAGAGGGATATTATGAAGAGCATCCGTACTTTATGCTGTACACCCCGGAGAAAACCTACCGTATCGATCTGTTCGCGGGCTTTTTAACGAGTGCGAATGATAATTTTTATCTGAATTTTGGAACGGAGGAGTCTTTTGCGGAGTATATCGCGGAGATTCGGAAGAATTCCACCTTTGAAAGTCCGGTGGAGATGACGCCCTCGGATCAGATGGTAACTTTGTATACCTGTGCTTATGATTTTGATGAGGCACGTTATATCTTATGTGGAAAACTGGTAGAACTGAGGTAGAGCAAAGCCTCATAAAGTGAAACATAAAAACTGTCTCCAAACAATTAATCCGGAGACAGTTTTTTTGATTTTATGATCGGTTACTTTTGCCCTGCGGTCTGTCAAAGGCAGGATTGTAGGCATAGAAGTTAGGTGAACTCACCTCTTCTTTTGCAATCCGCAGTGCTTCACCGAAACGTACAACTGGTAGTAAAAATAGGATAAGTGTTGCGGAGGATCTAGACGGAACTGCCCTAATTTGTTGATGATTTTATATTAAAAATATGTTATTCTTACTATAAACGAAGCAGATGTAGGGGTTACGGCAGGTGTTGCGGTCGGTATTGGCACCTTGTTTGATCAAACTCAAAACAAACGAAACAAATAACATGAATATTGGCCTTTGCTTGGAAAGGGGGCGGTTGAATAGTGAGTGAAAATACTGTTATAAGCGTTAATGGTTTGACCGTAAAATACAAAGATTTCATAGCCGTCAATAATATCTCCTTTGAGGTGAAAAAGGGAGAAATATTTGGCGTAATCGGGCCAAACGGAGCAGGAAAAACCTCTACGATTGAATGTTTGGAGGGATTAAGAAAGCAGTCCGCCGGCGAAATTGATGTACTTGGAATTAATCCTGCTGATCGCAGAAAATTATATGAACATATTGGCGTTCAATTGCAGGAGGCTTCTTTCCCAAGTGATATAAAAGTAGATGAGCTTTGCCGGATGTATACAAGTTTTTATAAAAATCCGGCTGATTATCATGCCCTGTTGGAGCAGTTTGAATTGACCGATAAGAAAAAAGCATACGTCAAGAAGTTGTCAGGAGGGCAAAAGCAAAAGGTATCTATTGTCGCAGCGCTTATCGCAAATCCGCAAATTCTTTTTTTAGATGAGTTGACAACCGGTCTCGACCCACAAGCCCGCATAAGTATGTGGGAACTCATTAAATCCTTGCGCAATGCAGGTAAAACAATATTTATGACCACTCATTTTATGGATGAAGCCGAATACCTCTGCGACCGTGTCTGCATGATGGTAAAAGGTGAAATTGCCGCCATTGGCACAGTAAAAGAGCTTGTCGCCGGGGCGGATTTAAGCCAAAAGATTTCTTTTTCATCCAAACATACAGATAAGGAAGCTTTGCAAGCCATCAATGGGGTTACGCAAATTATGCAGAACGACGATATCTTTGAGTTATACGGAAACGGTATAAATTTTCAGCGTGATGTGGTGAGTTATTTAATGGAGCATACCATTGAATTTAATGACCTATCCTCTACAAAGCCCGGACTTGAGGACGTATTCCTTAAGTTAACCGGTTACAGATTGGAGGAAACAGCATGAAAACCCTTTTTCATATATCGCTTATAGAGTTTAAATTAGCCTTTCGCAACTTTATTTATATCTTTTTCGCGTTTGTATTTCCACCTATGATGCTTTTGATGTTTGGTAGCATGTATGGAAACGAGCCGTCGTCATTCTACAACGGGCATGGTGCGGTGGATGTTTTGACACCTGCTTATATAGGAATGCTTATGGCAGTTTCAGGGCTTATGGGACTGCCGCTCCAACTTTCCGAATATAGGCAGAACAAGGTTTTGAAAAGGTTTAAGGCAACGCCGGTAAGCACGGGAGCTATTATGGCACCTCATTTTCTGGTAAATAGTCTGCTCTGCATTTTAGGCACGTTACTATTGGTGATTGTTGGGAAAATCGTTTTTAACCTGCATTTTTTAGGCAGCCTGCCGAATTTTTTGCTTGCGTTTTTATTATCTGTTGCTTGTATCTTTTCCATAGGATTTTTAATTGCCGCCATAGCCCCCAATAATCGGGCGGCCAACGCAATTGCATATCTTGTATACTTTCCTATGCTATTTTTATCCGGGGCTACTGTACCGCTTCAAATCATGCCCGGAGCCATTGTTACTATTTCAAAGTTTCTTCCGCTGACCTATTGTGTGGAAATCTTGCAAGGAACATGGTTGGGAAAACCACTTTCAGACTATGTTACGGCAATTGTGATTTTATCGTTCGTTTCGATTGCCTGCATTGGTGTTTCCATTAAAGCGTTTCGTTGGGAGTAGAAATTACAGGACGGTGCAATCTCATGATACACAAAAAGCAATAAGGTGAACGAATATTATAGATACTGTGAGGGAACGATTAATGAACATTATAACCGTAACAAAAGAGAATTTAGAGCAGGAGCATATCTGCTGTGCTATTTCAAATAACAAAGATTGTCAGGTATCCGCTAAAAAAGCGTGGCTTACAGACCGCTTTGCAGATGGACTTGTTTTCAAAAAAGGAGATGTTCGAGGCAAGTGCTTTATTGAGTACATACCCGCTGAAATGGCGTGGTGTCCTATTGAAGCAGATGACTATATGTATATAGATTGCCTTTGGGTATCCGGACAATTAAAAGGACAGGGGTACTCCAATTTACTTTTAGAGGAATGTATCGAAGACAGCAAAGAAAAAGGTAAAAACGGACTGGTCATTCTATCCTCAAAAAAGAAAATGCCCTATTTGGCAGACCCGAAATTCTTGTTATATAAAGGATTTGCAGTAGCAGATACAGCAGAGCCATATTATGAACTAATGTACTTGCCATTTTGTGAAAACACATCGAAACCTCGCTTTAAGGAATCAGTAAAAACGCCGAAAATCGATAAACAAGGCTTTGTTTTATATTACGCGCATCAATGTCCGTTTACCGCAAAATATGTACCACTGATTGAAACTGTCGCAAAAGCAAAAGGCGTTGAATTTACTGCAATTCGTTTTGAAACTACTGAGCAGGCACAAAATGCGCCTGCTCCATTTACCTCTTACAGCTTGTTTTATAACGGCGAATTTATGACGCATGAGATTTTATCGGATAAAAAATTTGAAAAAATTTTAGTTGAAAAGGTTTTTAATGCTGCATTATAAGCACAACCATAAGGAGATAGATAGATGAAGCATGAATGGAAAAAGCATGAAAAGGATTTATACCTGCCGAAAAACACGCCTATGCTGATGACAGTTCCCATGCAAAAATTTTTTGCTATTAAAGGGAAAGGCAATCCAAACGAACCTGATTTTGCGGAAAGAATAGGTGTATTGTATTCTCTGGCGTATGCTGTCCGGATGATGCCCAAGTCCGGGTTTACGCCGGATGGTTACTTTGAATATACCGTTTACCCACTCGAAGGTGTGTGGGAAGGCGGCGACGCTTTCGACAAAAGCACATATATTTACACTATTATGGTAAGGCAGCCCGATTTTATTACGGACGAGATTGTTGAAAAAGCATTTGAAACCGTCCAGAGAAAAAAGCCGCACCCGTTTCTTTCTGAAGCATTTTTCTATGAAGTGGAGGATGGTTTGTCAGTTCAAATGCTGCATAATGGCGACTACGATAATGAACCGAAAAGCTTTGCAGAAATGCAAAGCTTTATGGACGATAACGGCCTTTCCCGACGCGGAGACAGCCACAGGGAAATATACCTGACCGATGCAGGCAAGGTTGAGCGCAACAAGCTGAAAACCGTTTTGAGGTATACTGTAATGAGAAAATAAATACATTATAAACTTATACGTCATTCGTAAGAAACCTCTCTTTTTTTAAAAGCAAATTAAGAGGAATTATCGGAATCTATCATTTATATTTTAATTGTCAGGAGGTGATGGAATGGAATGGTTAAGGAATCTGAATGAAGCTATAAACTACATGGAAGAACATTTGACAGGCGAAATAGACTTAAAAAAACTCGGTAAGATTGCCGGTTGTTCCGGGTTTCATTTTCAACGGATTTTCTCTTATATGGCTGGGCTACCCCTTTCTGAGTATATCCGCCGGCGGAAAATGACAAGGGCGGCCTTAGAACTGCAAAACGGCGAAAAGGTTTTGGATGTAGCGATTAAATATGGTTATGATTCGCCTACAGCGTTTAATCGTGCATTTCAAAGCATACACGGATTTGCTCCGTCATTTGCGAAATTGGAAGGGGTTGCGCTCAAAGCATTCCCGCCCATCAGCTTCAAAATGACAATTAAAGGAGAAGCTGAAATGAATTACAGAATCGAAAAGAAAGAAGCCTTTAGAATTATAGGAGTTTGCGGGCATTATCTCGTGGAAAATGAGGAAAACTTTGAACAAATACCTCAGTTATGGCAAAAGGCCGCGATGGAAGGAACTATACCCCCAATATTATCGTTAATGAATCGGCATCCATTCGGTTTGCTTGGGGTTAGCACTTATATAGACGGTGAGAATTTTGATTACTATATCGCTGTTGCTTCAGATCAACAAGCGCCGGACGGAATGCATGAATACATTGTGCCGGAATGTACATGGGCTGTATTTGAGTGTATTGGCCCACTTCCCCATGCTATGCAAAACCTACAAAAAAGAATCATTACCGAATGGCTTCCTACATCCGGTTATGAATACGCGGATGCGCCGGATATTGAGGTTTATTCTGATGGCAACCAGCAAGCGGAGGATTACAGAAGTGAGGTCTGGCTCCCGATTATTAAAAAGTGAGGAGTATATAAAATGGTGCATTTAGTCTACTGTGATGATAAAGAGAAGGTATTGGAAAAAATCATGTCCGGCCAAAAAACAATGGTGGTGCGCGGCGCGGCGGGAAGAAAAATTCCGCATAGCCGTGTTTTTGAGGGCGAAGCTCTTTATTTTATGAAAAAAGGTACGGCAAAGATTACGGCTATGGCAATGGTTGAGAATGTACAAAACTATGTCAAATTGTCTGATGATGAAATTCTTAAAATGCTTGAAGCGAACCAAGAACGTCTGCAATTAAGCGACAGACAGAAAGAACGGTGGCACAAAAAATGCTTGTGCCTTGTTGCGTTTAAGGATGTCAAGGAAATTCCGCCACTGGATTTTGACCATCAAGGTAATATGGACGATTGGCTTATTATCGAAAAGATCAATGATGTTGTAGTTGGGACCAGCATTCCATATAATTATGAAAAGTCAAGATTTTAGTATAGTGCAAGACTTTATGTGCATATGCGATATCGTGCAGTAAACTCAGTAAACTTATATTTTGTGCATAAAAAAATCCGCCACTATGATATGACGAATTTATAAAATTTTTCTTCAATTTTGTATTTATATTAACACAAAATTGAAGAAAAATCAAGTCTTGTCTTGTATTCGGTTTGGGTGTATTAAGTATATTGAGGTGATTATTATGGAACAAAAAAGTATGACGGCACTCGTAAGTGCATTTGCTCGTTGGTATCACGCAGAGCAAAATAGAATTAAGATTTTTGACGATTTTCTTGCTGACAAAATGCTAACGGATGAGGATAAACAACAAATTACTCTTCATATGAGTAATGGTATCGGATTTTTTCATCCCACGTTTAACGGAACAAAGGAAGAAGCATTACGGTGGATAGTGGACAACCAGTTATCGCCATCACCGCTTGGAAGAGCTGCTTGGGCTGAAAAGGCATTGCATACAGCAGTTAATATTGGAGCAACTCAGTATCTCATTATTGCCGCCGGATATGATTCATTTGCATATCGTCAACCGGAATGGGCGGCAAAACTGCAGATTTTTGAGCTTGACCACCCTCTTATGAACGAAGATAAGCAAGAGCGTATGCAAAGGGTTTGCGACAAGAAGCCGAGCAGTTTAACCTATATTCCGATTGACTTGACTACCGAATTTCTTTCTGAAAAATTGTTTTCTTGCAACGCATATGATAAAGAAAAACTGTCGTTTTGCAGTTTGCTTGGTATTTCCTACTATCTTTCAAAAGAGGATTTCAAGAGGCTCATTCAAAGCATAGCGGACTCGGTTTCAAACGGCAGCACAATTGTTTTTGACTATCCCGATGAATACTCATACACAGAACAAGCCGGAGAAAGGGCAAAAAAGCAATCAATCATGACAAGCGGCACTACGGAAGCAATGTTGGCAAGTTATTCTTGTGAGGAAATGAATGGGCTTTTATCGGATTGTGGATTTCTTATATATGAACACTTAATGCCCGACGAAATAACCAAACAGTATTTTGATGAGTACAATGCAGCAAATCCAAACCATTTGATGACAGCGTTTGATAATGTCAATTATTGCTTGGCAGTAAAAAAATAAGAAACGAGCTAGAGTTATGGTAGAAGGCGAACTAAAAAGGCATTGACAGACAAGCGAGCGGATTTTTTATTATGTAGAATAATAGCATAATGAAAAACGGAGGTTTTGTTATGCACGCATGGGAATCCATTCAAAAAGTTTTAGATTACATTGAGGACAATTTGGCGCAAAGCCATTCTCCCGAAGAACTGTCAAAAATTGCTGCCCTTTCACCCTTTTATTTTCAACGATTATTTACCCGGCTTGTGAAACGCCCGGTAAATGAGTACATTAAAATGCGGAGGCTTGCAAAGGTGTGTGAAACGCTTGAAGATAAGAATAAGCGCATACTGGATATTGCACTCGAATACGGCTTTAACAGCCATGAGCATTTTACAAAAACATTCAAAAGCGCGTTTGGGATTACGCCGGATGAATACAGGGAGAACCCTGTTCATCTCAGTCAAATTACCAAACCGGAATTGCTGCTGGGTTACACGATGGTTGAGGAGGGCGTTCCCCTCATAACTGAAAACATTGTTATTGAGATTACCCGTAGAAAATTAGATTTTCCCGAAAAATATATTGGATTGTCTGATAAAGTATCCGTTGAACAAGCAAGCTTCGGAGAAATGACCAGCATCAGTAGCCCAGGGCAGTTATGGGATTCTTTCCACAGTAAAAAAGAAGATATGTCTTGCTTTTTACCGGATGGAATGGAATTAGGCGCATCCAGGATGGGTGAAGTTATGGACGGAACTTTTATCTATTTTGCCGGTGCAATGACAGAACCGGGTACGCCCGTACCGGATGGCTTCACATCTTGGGAGCTTATCGCTGCCGAATATGTGGTATGCTTATTTGAAGCAGAGAATGTTTCTGAACTGATCACTTCCGCACTTGATAAGGCTTTCAAATATCTTTTTGAAACATGGCTTCCTGGGAAAAAACTTGAAACGCAACCATTTTCAGCAGAAAAATATTTAAACATGGCGGATGGCGCTGCAAGGATGGAATTATGGGTAATACCGGTTCCGATTACAGAGCAAGAAAGCAGGTGATCCTATGCAATGGAGCGAATTATTCGATGAGGCACATGAGCCGTTAGATAATCAAATAAAGGAATTTGTTGATAATCCTTTATGGGATGAGTTGGCTGATTACTTGCAGCAGACATATAATGTGGAGCCGAAATTATTTTATAGTGGTTGTTCTATGCAAAAAGGCTTCTGGAGGGGATGGAACGTAAAGTATAAAAAAAGTGGTAAGTCATTGTGTACGCTTTACCCAAAGCAAGGTTATTTTATTGCGCTCATTGCTGTGGGGGCAAAAGAAATAACCGAAGCTGAATTTTTAATTCCCCTTTGCGATGAGTACACGCAAAATTTATACAGCCAGACGGAATTTGGAACAGTCGGCAAGTCGCTGCCAGTAGCAGTAACAAACGAAAATATATTGTGTGATGTAAAGAATTTGATTGCACTACGGGCTGGCTCCCGTAAAAAATATTTGTATCCCAGACCGTAAAGGGCGCGGCGGGAGGTTTGACCTTCCTGCTCGCTGACATAATGTGCTACATTTCTTTGTGATATTTGGTAAGATAATAGCCATTTGCAAGTAAGCGCCTAGTTTCTGGTACGCCCCAAAACTAGGCGCTTACGATAGAAAAACATACCGACCTACTTTATACTGTTTCATTTCCCTGCTCCTCCTCATAAATAAAGATTTCTTCAATACTCATCCCGAAGTATTTAGCGATTTTGAAAGCCAGAATGATTGATGG
>Ga0153941_1001191_pt1 | contig 10514 bp, 10 predicted proteins | sample TSNJ025MetaG_FD_104733 | JGI IMG/M metagenome (GOLD analysis project Ga0153941, IMG submission 104733) | Attine ant fungus gardens microbial communities from New Jersey, USA - TSNJ025 MetaG | ecosystem: Host-associated > Fungi > Mycelium > Unclassified | place: USA: New Jersey, Brendan T. Byrne...
AGGCTCAAAAAAGCAAAGTTTAGACAGTAGCAAAAGATGTTGTTAAGTCTGAGGTTTATTCTCAGACATATAGTCCTTAAATACATAATTGTAGTAGTCTGTGCACAAGGACAGCCTACCACATAATCACTATCTATTGTTCCACATATAGGAGTACTATTGTTCTTGAAATAGAGATAACCTAACCATCTTAGGACAGTCCTTTGTTCTATTCAAGGACAGATGATAATTTATAGGTAAAAATCAGTGTCATGTGCAAACATTAAAGACCTTGTATCTCTATGGGATCTTATTGCCTTGGGATCTATTTATGGCCAAAAGAAGCACATTGAATAGAGCTTCACAATAGTTATTGAAGCAAATGATTACGTTAAGCAGTTCCCAAGATATTGGTGATTGAGTGTCTGGTAATTTGGTGATTACCTACTAATCTGCTGATAACTTGGTGAATACTGATCGCTTTGAGATGTTTTTGGTACCATTTGAAAGATCTTCTTAAGAGCTTCTAGTGGCCATTTAGATTGTCAAAATCAGTCAAGTATTCCTGGAGTTATGATCCGAATGAAGTTTATGACAGTCTTCTATATTCCTGATAGTAGAGTGTTCCTCTAAAATACCTTTAGGGTTACTAAGACTTTGTTATCTATTAATATGTTCAGTTCTCAAACTTTCTTTCTTGTATACTTTTCTTTTCATAATAGGTATGATCATACTTTTAATATCTCTATTGTATTATACTTCTTTTTTTTTTTAAATTTGATTGCTATTTATTCTACCAAATATTCTTTTAAATATATCTTGGAGTTTCTTTTAATTTGTAAGAGCAACATTAGACTCAGGTTATACTAGAAAGCTAGATAAGAGTTCTAGAAGCTTAAGTAATATTTGAGTAAGGGTTTATGTGCAGTCATATGAGCTATAGTCTTATAATAGCACTTCCTAATTTAGATAAACAGAATAATTGAGATAGTATATAGACAGAGAGATAAGAGAGTAATAGGTATATATTATAAAAAAAGATTACTAAATAGATTGTAAATTAAATACTTAGCTAAGCTCTATTCTAGGGTGACTGCTGTTCTCTTATATATTTTTGCTTTTGATATCTCTATAAGAGAACAGTAGTTACTCTGGGACAGGGCTTAGCTAAGTATTTAGTTTGCAATTTATCTAGTAGATTTTATTTTATGATATATATTTACTCTCTTATCTCTTTATCTATATGCTATTTCAATCATCTTGTTTATCTAAATTAGAAAGTGCTATTATTGGACTGTAGCTTATATGACTGTATACAGACTATCTCTTATAGTATATATAGAAGCCTGTATTGGTAGATTTACTCTTACTTAAATATTACTCTAGCTTCTAGGGCCCTTATCTGGCTTTCTGGTATAATTTCTGATATTGCCCTTACAATCTCTTCTACTGGCTAATCTAGTTTGGTTTTTCTTCTGAAGAATCTCTTTTTCTTTTTCAGCTTTAGATACCTTATAGCAAAATAACCCTTGATTTCACAATTAGAACATATCTCTTGTTTTCTTATTATATCAATATCTATTACATTAGAGTCTCATCTCAGAACTGCCAGAGCTGATTTGTCTTCTTTCTTTGTCTCCTTTTGTATTACTTTCTTTCTATTAACAAATTGTTTTTTCTGACCAAAAATTCTGTTACAAAAAAAGTGACTACTAAATAATGACATGGAAATATAACAAAATACCTGTTCAATGAACTATATAAATAGCTGGACCCTCATTAGCAAGTAGCCTTGCTAATATTGTCCTTTTGGTATAGTAGTAAACTATACAGTATATGACTACTAGTCTATTGTAAAAGAACTCTACTAACACCCTTCTAGAACACTAGACCCAGTTCCTGGAATAACCTTGCACCCAATTAAATATTACATAGTAATATTTAATTGTCCTTAGCTTAACTCAGAGACTTCTAACCCTGGCTAACAGGACTATAGGATCAGGAACATCTTGATTATAGAAGTATATATACTATAGAGTATATTCCAGAGGTCTTATTCTAATCTCTAAGGATTTTTCTACAGGTGAGTTATAATGTAATTAGGAGTGTAATTTATCTAAGGATCAGAATATTTTCCAGCCAAATTCTGAAGTCAATAAGTTGGATTTGAATATACAAGACTGATATATAGCCTCTTCAATATTGAGATTCTCCTGGAGTTTATTTTACTCTGGTTGTCCTTATATCTATAGTATAACTGTAATAGATTCTTTTTACTAATTGTCTGGTTCTCTTAAATTCCACTACTTTGAAATACTAGATATCACAAATAGCCACTAACTGATTTGTGATTGGCTGATTTGGTAATCAAAAGACTCAAAAAAGTAAAATTAGACAAGTAACAAAAGATATTGTTAAGTCTGAGGTTTATTCTTAGACATAGAGTCCTTAAATAATGATTGTGGCACTCTGTTCTGGTGCATAGACTACTACATGATTACTATCTATTGTTCTATATATAGGAGTGCTATTGTTCTTGAAATAAAGATAACTTAACTATCTTAGAGCATTTCTTTGTTTTATTCAAGGACAGATAATAATCTATAGATAATAGATCAGTGTTATGTACAAACATTGAGGATCTTGTATCTCTATGGGATATTATTACCTTGGGATCTATTTATGGCCAAAAGAAGTGCATTGAAGAGAGCTTCATAATGAATATTGAAACAGATGATTATATCCAGTGGTTCCTAAGATATCAGTAATTTAGTGTTTGGTAACTTGGTGATTGCTGACTAATCTACTAATAACTTGGTAGATACTGATTGCTTTGAGACATTTTTAATATCATTGGAAAGATCTTCTTAAGGGCTTTTGGTAGCCATTGAGATTGTTGAAATTGGTTAAGTATTCCTGGAATTATAGTCTGAATAAAGTTTGTGATACTAGATATCTAGTGAGCTTGTTTTATTTAACTGTCCTACTTTTACTAGCTAAACCTTTATTCAATCCATCTCAAAAGATCTCTACTAATGCTGTTTCATTGTACTAGGTTAGGTCTTTCCATGCATAGAAATTTATTTAGTAATCTTTGACCATTTGGTTTCTTTGTCTAAGCCATTTTATATTCTTAATTGTGTTAGATATTAATTTATTAGTAATAAAAAAGTTAGTTATATATTTCATTATCTCCTTCCAGCTATTAAATAGTGGTTTATTTGTGAATTACTGTATTTTTTCTTCATCTGGCTTGTTTTTATTGTTTTAAATTCATTTTTTTAATTCTGTCTGAAAAGGGATAAAGGCCTTGATTACTATATCAGCCCATTTCCAAGCTCAATTCTCTCTTCCCTCTGTTATCTTACTTGAGGCAAATTTAATTCTTTTCTATTCACTGTTGATATCTCAATTGTTAAACTATTGTAAGGGAAATATACAGTCTCTAACTACTCTAATGTTAGTGAAGAGAGCAGACTTAAGTTGGAACAAATAAATAGCCCAGGAGTTCCAATTGATGTTGGAGTAAAATATTTTACCATATATCTACTAGTATATATATCTATACTAGGTGGTCTGTGTGTGTTGCCATATAATTAGATACACTACACATTAATAACTAGATTACTATTAAAGGCAACCTAGCACTGATAAACAAGAACTAAAGGAAAGGGTTTATAGGAAAGGTAGCTAAACAGATCACAGAGCAAGTTAGGTAATACTCACCTATACTGTGTATACTAAGCCCTCCTAGATGTAACTACTAAGCATCCCCTTACAACTATAGTATTATTCTTCAATACCAGTTTGCTACATCATCTGAATTTCCTTTGAAGTTCCTGGGGAGTTCTGTTTTGAGTTTGGTCTTGGGTTGTAGTTCTTTCTTCACTTCTTCACTCTTTTTCTCTGAAAGTGCATTCTATCAAGTGAGTAATTCAGGTTGAAAGAATAGAGTGATAAGTGTGGTAATGAGTGTGAGAATAGTTGCTTTGGATATGATAAATTGTAAGTCTCAGTCTTATATTGTAAAGTCCTAAAGCCTAGTATTCAGACTGAAGAGATATAGTATTAACTAGACTGAGACTAGAGAACTGTGTTAGCGTGTTAGCATAGAGTTGTGAAAACTTAGAGCTCAACCAGGATGGTTGTTTAGGAAGAACTCAAGAGTTCCTTGTTGGATTCCACTAGGTACTTATACAAATATTAGATAATCTGTAGGCCTATCTCCCACAATCACATAACTCTTACTAAGAACTATCTATATCTTACATAATCCTTCCCACATTATTTATATCTTTACCATATTGTATTCTTGGATGTTTTCTATTAAGTTAATGAATGTGCAAGAAATAGTTTTCTTCTTGGAGGTCATCTTATAATATGGCCCTCCCTTCAAGTTTTCTTGTTCTGAGGAATTTTTCCATTATCTCTAGTTTTCCCCCCATCTTCTTTTTCTTTGTCTTTTGTATTTCTTATTTAACCATCCCTATAGTATCTTTGCTATAAACCTTCCTAGAAGTTCTCTTAAGAACTTCTTTTTTGTTGTTTTCTTTTTCCTGTTATCTTATCTCTTTAGCTTCTTCCCTATACTCCCTTTCAAACTCTTTAACCAGCTCTTTTGTATTCTTCAGGTTTTCTCTACTTTCCCAAGTATCTCTCTCTGCTATATATCCCTTCCATCATACTAAGAACTTTTTCTTTCCCCTAACTATTCTTTTGTTCAGTATTTTTTCTACCTTGGATTTCTCTTTTTCTTCAATGATAACTGGTTTTGGTGGAGTTTTTCTTTGTCCTTCTACCTAAAGCCTGTACAACTGTACTTGATTTACATTAACTACAGAATGTATCTTAATAGAACTAGATAGTTCTAATTCTAGAGCATTGGTTGAGATAATTTCCTTAACCTTGTAAGGTCCCACAAACTGCTCTATCAGCTTTTCTGACTTCCTTTCTACCATCTACTACTTGAGATCCTTCATGCTTAATAGTACTAAGTCCCTGACTTTGTACTCCTCCTCTTTTTCCTGTTTTCTGTCTGTATACTTTTTCATTTTCTCCTATGCTTTCTCTAATACTACTTTTACCTCTTTCTGGATTTTCTTCATTCTTTCTGCAAACTTTTCTGCTATCTTGAATTTCTCCTTTCTTCTTTCTTTAAATCTCATTCATGGATCCTGACTATAGTTTACCTTAAAGGGGGATACTTTTGTAGCTAAATAAAGTTTGTTATTATATGCAAATTCAGTGGTTCCCAACTAGTTTGGTCACTGCTTTTGTCTGTGGTCAATGAAGACTCTCAGGTATTGTTCTAGTTCCTGATTGATTCTCTCCATTTGTCTATCCATTTAGGGATGATAGACTGTTGATAGCTTTGTCTAAATCCCCAATAACTCATTCAATTCCCTTATTATTCCTGCTGCAAACTGTACTCCTCTGTCCAATATGATACTCTCTAGAAGACCATACAATTTCTATATATAATCCCTAAATAATCTAGCAAGCCCTTCTGCTGATATTTTCTTTGTAGTTGCTATAAAGTATGCCATTTTACTAAAATGGTCACAAACTACTAGAATTGCATTATAACCCTGAGCCAAAGGTAGTTTGGTAATGAAGTCTGCTGAAATATAACTCCATGATTTCTCTGGAATCACATTGGGCATTAGTTTTTCTACTGGGGCTTTACTTCTATTCTTGTAATGTTGACAAGTATTACATCTATCTACATACTTTCCCACTTTCTTTGTAACTCCTGGCCACCAATAGTTTCTTGTCACTAGTTCCATTGTCTTCTATCTCCCCCTATGTCCCCCCACTAGTGTATTGTGATATAGCTATATCACCTCCCCTCTCAATTCCCCCTTTGGCATATAGATTTATCTCTTCTTCATAACCACTCCTTCCTCTATTATCCACTCTTCATCTCTCAAGGTTTTTATCTCTGCTTTCTTTAGTTCCTCTACCACTTTGACCACTCTTTTGTTCCCTTCCTGCACTTTTCTAATCCTATTTCTTAGGTCATTTTCTTCTACCAGTGTTTCTATTCTCTTTATCTATCCTGGTTTTATAAGTATTTGGTCCTCATTACTATTTTCCACCCCTTCTTGTCAATCCAGTCTCCTATTCAGCCCATCTGCTTTCCCTATACTTTTTCCTGGGACATGTTTCAAGGTGAAGTCAAATTATGATAGGTATAATGTCTATTTGGCTTGTCTTTAATTTAACTTCTAACTAGTCATAAAATACTAGAGGTTTTTGTGGTCTGGCCAGATTTCAAACTTTACTTTTGTTTTTTCCAGGTAATGCCTCTACACCTCTAAGCATCAAATTACTGCTAGCATTTCTTTGTTATAGATTTTGTAATTTCGCTCAGTTGCATTTAGTGACTTTGAAATAAAGATAACTGGTCTCTATTTTTTATCCCTACACTTTACTGACAGTACTCTCTCTGTTGCATAGTCTGAGGCATCTGCCTCTACTCTCATTTCCTTACCTAAATCAGAGGTGGCTAAGACTGGTTTAGTTGTGAATATTTTCTTCAGTCATTTAAATACCTTCTCCTGCTTCTCTTCCTACCTCCACTTCTCTTCTTTTTTAATCAGTAAATGCAATGGGGCTGTAATTCTAGTAAAGTCCTTGATGAATTGCCTATAGTAACTGGCAAGTCCTAGAAACTTTTGTACTTCCTTCACATTCTTTGGTGCTGGCCAGCTTAGGACTTCATCTATTTTCTCCTTCTGCATTTTCACTCCTCGAGGTCCAATTACTACACCCAGAAATTCTATCTCTTTAACTTTCCACTGGCATTTTTCTGGCTTAACAAACAAATTATTTTCCTCCAGCCTTTTTAACACTTTCTCAACCAATTTGTCATACCCCTCCTCAGTGTCTATGGCAACTACTATGTTATCAATAAACATTGCTGTATTTCCTTGATTGATCATATCTTAGAATAGATTGTTTATCATAGTTTGGAAAGTGGTCAGGGAGTTTGTTAGTCCAAAGTACATGACTATTGGCTTATATGCTCCAATATACATTATAAATGCTGCTTTCTACTTGTCGCCTTTCTTGATTCTCACATTGTTGTATCTCCATCTAAGATCAAGTTTTGTGAACACCTTTTTCTTTTCTAGTCCATCTAGGATATCTGCAATTAGGGGTAAGAGGTGCCCATTCTTTACTGTTTACTAGTTTACATGATAATAGTCTTGTACTATTCTTCTTTTGCCATTCTTCTTTGCTACAAAATAGACTGGTGAGGTTTACAGTAATTTCAATAGTTGAATGTATTCTTTTTGTAGTTGGTCCTCCACATATTGCATTACTAGAGACAATTCCCTTGATTTTGCAGAGGCCCACAAAATACTCTGTCAATTTCTCTGATCTTCTCCCTTTCATCTGCCATTTCAAGTCCTTCGTACTTAGTAGTACTAGGTCCCCTACTCTGTATTCCTCTCCCTCCCTTTTCCTTCTGTTTGCAAACTTCTTCATCTCTTTCTGTGCTTTTTCTAGCACTGCTTTTGCTTCCTTCTGGATTCTCTTCATCCTTTCTGCAAATTTTCCTGCTATTTCATACTTCTCCCTTCTTCTTCTCTCAAATCCCATCCTTGGGTCTTGACTATAGTTTGCTTTGAATAGCGATATTTTTGTTGCTGTGTGAATTTTGTTATTGTATGCAAATTCCGCTGTTTTTAACTACTTTGGCCACTGCTCTTGTCTGTGGTTGATGAAGACCCTTAGATACTGTTCTAACTCCTGGTTTATCCTTTTTGTCTGCCCATCTGTTTGAGGGTGATAGGCTGTTGAGAGTTTTGTCTGGATTCCCAACAAGTTATTTAACTCCTTCATCATTCCTGCTGCAAACTGTACTCCTCTATCTGATATGATGCTTTCTGGAAGTCCATGTAACTTCTATATATAATCTCGAAACAGCTTTGCAAGTCCTTCTGCTGACGTTTTCTCTGTTGTTGCTATGAAGTACGCTATTTTGCTAAAACAGTTGCATACTACTAAGATAGCATTGTACCCCTAGGCTAATGGCAGTTTGGTGATAAAGTCTACTGAGATATGGCTCCATGGTTTTTCTGGGATTGCATTAGGCATCAGCTTCCCTGCTGGTGCTTTGCTTTGATTCTTGTATCTTTGACAAGTATCACATTCATCCACATATCTTCCTACCTCTTTTATTACTTCTGGCCACCAGTAATTTCTAGCAACCAACTCTGTTGTCTTCTATCTCCCTCCATGCTCTCTTACTGGAGTATCATAGTGCAATTGTATAATCTCCCTCCTGAGTTCTCCCTCTGGCACATATATTCTTCTCTCCTTCATTACTAACCCATCTTCTATTTTCCATTCTTCATTTTTTAATGTTTTCATTCCTGCCCTCTTTAGCTCTTTTACTGCTTTTACTACCTTTTTGTCCCTTTCCTACGCCCTTTTGATTCTTTCTTTTAGGTTTCCTTCCTCTATTATTGTTTCTACTCCTTTGATCTATTCTGGCTTTATTAACTTCTGGTCCTCATTGTCTTTTTCCACTCCCTTCTACCAGTCTGGTCTCCTACTTAATCTATCTGCCTTTCCTATGCTCTTTCCTGGAACGTATTTTGATGCAAAATTAAATCGCAATAGGTATAGAGCCTATCTTGCTTGTCTATGGTTTAATTTTTGGTTCATCATAAAATACTAGAGATTCTTATGGTCTGTCCAGATTTCAAATTCAAGTTTTTCTTCCTCCAAGTAGTGCCTCCATGCTTCTAGACACCTTATGACTGCCAGCATTTCCTTGTCATGAATTTCGTAATTTCACTCTGTTGTGTTCAGTGATTTAGAGATAAAGACCACCAGTTTCCACTTGCCATCCTTATACTTTGTTGACAACACTCCTCCTGTTGCATAGTCTAAGACATCTGCTTCTACTCTCATCTCCCTATCAATATCTGGGATAGCCAAGATGGGTTCTGTGGTAAACACTGCCTTGAGTTTCTCAAATGCCTTCTCCTGCTCCTTTTCCCACTTCCATTTCTGCTCCTTTCTGACCAGCACATGTAGTGGTGCTGCTATTTTGGCAAAGTCTTTTATGAACCTCCTGTAGTAATTGGCGAGGCCTAGAAACTTTCGTACTTCTTTGATATTTCTGGGTACTGGCTAGTTCAGGACTCCTTCTACCTTCTCTCTTTGCATTTCTACTCCCTTGGGACTGATCACTACTCTTAGGAATTCCACTTCTCTCACTTTCCATTTGCACTTCTCCAGCTTCACAAACAGGTTGTTTTCCTCTAGTCTCTTTAGTACCTCCTCTACTAGCTTATCATGCCTCTCTTTCATATCTGTGGCTACTAAGATGTCATCAATAAATGTCGCCGTATCTCCTTGGTTTATGAGGTCTCTGAACAGGTCATTCATCATTGTTTGAAAAGTAGCAGGGGAGTTCATTAACCCAAAATACATGACTGTGGGTTCATATGCTCCAATATATGTTATGAACACTGCCTTCCATTCGTCCCCTTCCTTGATTCTGATATTATTGTATCCCCATCTCAGATCCAGCTTCGTGAACACCTTCCTCTTTCCTACTCTATCCAGTATATCTGCAATGAGGGGTAAGGGATATCCATTCTTTATCGTCCACTGGTTTATGTGTCGGTAGTCTTGTACCATTCTCCATGTACTATCCTTTTTTGCTACAAAGTGCACTAGTGATGTTTGGGATGACTTAGAAGACTGAATATATCCTTTCCTCAACTGATCCTCCATGAATACCTGTACTTCCTCCCTTTCTTCCCTCAACAAGGAGTATATCTTTCCCTTTTTTGGTATGAACCCCTCTTTCAATTCTATGGTATGGTCCCAGGTCTTTTACACTGGCATTCTCTCTGACTTCTTTTTTCTGAATACTTTTTTCCACTTCCAAAACCTTTTGGGTACCAATTTTTTCAATGTTTCTTCATCCTCGTCCTTTTCTACCTTTTTTACTTCCTTTTCCTTCTCTTCTTGCTTTCTCCTCCTACATATAGGCGGGCAACATGTCATTTTTACCTCCCCTTTTTCCCAATCTATTTCTGGATTATAGGCTGCTAGCCACAGCATTCCCAGTATCATCTCTGTTTTTCCTAAATTACATACATCTATCCTTGCCCTCTCTATATGTCCTTTGAAGAATATGTTGCACTCTACCTGGTGCGTTATGGCTCCTCCTGCATTTACTGTCCTATCTACATTTCTAACTAACAGAGGTTTTTTTAGCTTCTCTATTTTAAACCCCTTTTCTTGGGCAAAGGTTGTATCCATGAATAGGCCTGTTGCCCTGCTATCTAGCAGTGCTCTTACTACTACCCCTTCATGGTTTTCCAGCTTTTCTAGCCCCACCTTCATCCAAACTTTTCTTAACAGCCATAGAGTATGCCATATATCTCTTATTCTCTCAGTTGTATTGGTGCAGTTGAATTTATTTCCCAGCTTTTCTGGGCACAATACACTGTATAGATTATTGGAGGCCAGCCAAGAGCTCACTGTCCTCCATTTTCTTTTGC
>Ga0153941_1001198_pt1 | contig 10491 bp, 6 predicted proteins | sample TSNJ025MetaG_FD_104733 | JGI IMG/M metagenome (GOLD analysis project Ga0153941, IMG submission 104733) | Attine ant fungus gardens microbial communities from New Jersey, USA - TSNJ025 MetaG | ecosystem: Host-associated > Fungi > Mycelium > Unclassified | place: USA: New Jersey, Brendan T. Byrne...
CACCTGCAGCAGAATATCTCCTTTTTCAGGCTCACCCTTTCGGATCTCCACGTCCATACCGGCCCATGTCCCTATGGTTTCCTGCAGCATCCTGGCAGACAGCAGCGCACTCGCACCGCAATCCCTATGAATCATGATCACCGTCCGATAATCCGTATAAAATCTGCCTTCTCTCTCAGTAATTTTCTGAGGCTGTGGTAATAAATCCATATAATACACTCCTTTCCCACTTCAAGCCCAGCTATGCTGGGCTTGAAGCGGATATAATTCAATAGGTTAAAATTTTTAACCCGTAATAATTTTTAAGGTAACAACCTCATACGGTTTCAGAACCACCGGAATCTCATTTCCTTCTGCCGTAAGGACTTCCAGCTCTTCCTCTATCAGATTACAGAGCACGACCCGTTTCATCTTCCCGTTATATTGAAGCTTTGCTTTGGTCAGCGCATTTTCACTCTCATACATACGCACAATAATCCCGGTACCGTCTTCAGCCTGCTTAATCGTTTCCAGCACCACATTATTCCGATCCACAGATGCAAGAGAATATCTGCCGGTCCCTGCATTCTCAGGATACAGCCCCGCACCCAAAGCAGCAAGGACAGGCTGGTTCAGCTTATTGCCTTCCGCCACCGTACCTGCTGCTCTCCATGTCTCACCATGAGGGTAGATTGCGTAGGTAAAGATGTGTTCTTCCTGGTCCGTAACCGGATTCGGCTCAATTCCGGACTTGATCAGGGTCAGTGCCATATTGCTGTCTTTTACGGAATGTCCGTACTTGCAGTCATTCAGCAGGCTGACGCCATAATGTCCTTCTGAAAGATCCATCCATTTCTGTCCGCAGCTTTCAAAACGCGCCATATCCCAGCTGGTATTGGAATGGGTTTTCCGGGTCAGGCTGCCGAACTGGATATCAAAAGATGCCTCATCGGTGTGTACAGCCACTGGAAAATGCACTTTCAGCAAATGCTGATGTTCTTTCCAGTCAACCCAGGTCTTGAAATCAATCCGTCTGTTGTGGCCGTAAAAATAGATATCCTGACAGATTACAGAATTGCTTACCGTGCGTTCTATCCTGAGCGCAGCACGTACCGGTCCCAGCTCCGTCCACTCCATCTTATCCAGTTTCGTGACATCCCAGAATTTCTCCGTATAATAGATATCAATATCCCAGTTATCATAGTAAATAGGTTTATCCTCATACATACGCAGCAGATTTCCTCTCTGCCCTTCCTGTATGACTTCCCTGTCATATTCCTTATCATAGATACGGCTGATCATTCCATCTTCATCAAAGCTTACCGTATAAAAAGGCGTTTCCAGATGTCTGTCATTGACCAGATCAAATACTTCCATAACCTTTTGTACAGGCATATTATTCTGCGCATGATCCGCCTGTACAGTATTCATTTGTACAGTATCCGCTTGTACAGTATTCGCTTGTACAGTATCCGCTTGTGCAGTATCGGTCAAACGGAATGTTTTATATCCTTTGGAGGGCAATCCCTTTACATAAGCCACACCGCCCTCTTCTGTCTCCTGAATGGGATAACAATTGCCGTCTTCATCTGTCAGCATCTTAGCCGTACAGTCTTTCAGCACAACGATATCATCCCGTTCCATACCCAGGGTATTATAAACCGTGATATCTTCCGTTCCGGAAGTCAATAAGTCAAGCCTCTCCCCAAGCAGCCTTGTTATCTCACCGTCCACCCATTCATACTCCTGACGGGTTACTTCATAGACTTCCCTGATGGAAGAACCGGGCAGTATGTCGTGGAACTGATTGATCAATACCGTTTTCCATATCAGATCAAGCTCTTCTGCCGGATATTCCATTTGTTCCCCCGCAAGCACAGATATCAGCTCCAGATCCATCAGGCGAAGCTCCGCCTTACGGTTAGAGCGTTTGTTCCTCGCCATGGATGTCAGGGTTCCTCTATGATATTCAAAATAAAACTCCCCTTCCCATACCGGCAGCCTTTTATTTCCGCTGACTCTTTCCTCCAGCTCCGCAAAGTATACCCCCGCAAATTCCTGTCTCACCCGGGGCATCCCTTTTATGCCCTTTTCCATACGCTTTGATACTTCCAGCATCTGCCTGGTGGGTCCGCCGCCGCCGTCTCCATAACCATAGGAGATCAGGATATCATGATTGATGTCTTTATTCTGGTAGCGTTCCCATCCGCCCATCAGTGCATCAGGATGAAGATTGCCGTTATAAGTGGTAAAAAAATCTTCTTTGGGTTGGCCTGTACCAAGTGTGGTGACGAAATGTGTCAATACCTCCGAACCGTCAATTCCACGCCAGAGCAGGGTATCATGGGGTACTTTATTAAACTGATTCCAGGAAAGCTTGGTGGTCATGAAATAGTCAATACCGCATTTTTTCATGATCTGCGGCAGTGCTCCGGAATAACCGAACACATCAGGCAGCCAGAGAATTCTGTTATCAACACCGAATTCCTCTTTAAAAAAGCGCTTCCCATGAATGAACTGCCTTACCAGAGATTCTCCGCTTGTGAGATTGCAGTCAGCTTCCACCCACATGCCGCCTTCCGGTTCCCAGCGCTTCTCCGCTACACGTTGTTTCAATTTATCATATAGCGCAGGATACCGTTCCTTCAAAAAGACATAAAGCTGGGGTTGGCTTGACATAAACCGATATTCCGGATATTCTTCCATCAGCTTCAGAACCGTTGCAAAACTGCGTGCTGTTTTCTCCCGGGTCTGCTCCACCGTCCACCACCATGCCACATCGATGTGAGTGTGCCCGATACAGGTGGCAATTATCTCATCATATCCAGCCATATCTTCATACAGCGCCTTGGCAAGGTAATTATCGGCTTCCTTCAGGGAATCATAGAATGCCTGTGACCAGGGAGTCCGAAGATCCAGAAGATTTACCGTGTTATTCAACACCCTTTCAAGATCAATTCTTGCCATACTATCCTTGTCCATTCTGTTGAAAGCAGAAAGGGGTACCCATAAATCATAGTATAACTTCTCAATATCTGCATCCACTTCCCACATTTCCAGAATCAGATTAAATTCCGAATGAAGGGTTCCGGTATAGGACTGCAGATCCAGACATAGTGTTTCTCCCGCTATAGCACTGGACTTTAGCAATACCTCTCTGTGGTTCATATCCAGACCCTGGACAGCTTCTCCATTAACGAACAACAGGAACTGCGGATTCTTCCCGTCATCCCATTCGTCAATCTGGGTACGCACATGAAGCCACATGGCTTTATGATCCAGTTCCTCCGGTACTGTATATTCCGCACGAAACCAATAATGCTGATCCGGTCCGTACCAATGCATATTCCGGGCATCAAAAGGTACGAAGTCGCTTTCCGCAGCCTCCGCATCACCGGGATATAAATAATTCCCTTTCTTATAAACCACTTTCTCAATTGATAATTTTTGCTTTACACGCAGCTTCCTAAGCTCATTACAAATACCTGCAATTCTCTTATCCAGTAATTCCATTATGCTCCCTTCAATCCATGAAAATCCGCCGCTGCCAGGCTGTTATGCAATTCCTTTTCATTTTCACAGATTATTTCTTTACAGAATATATTTTCTAAATTATTTTTACAAATTATTTTCCTTCATATATTGTATCAGATTATCAACAGTTGTAAAGCAAATTCCTGTTACAGTATCCGCACAGCCATAATAAATAGTTATACGTCCCGTTTCTGCATCCGCAAGCGCCGCGCAGGGGAATACCACATTGGGAACATCTCCCATACATTCATAGGTTTCATACGGGGCCAATATATAATCTCTGGTACGGTATTTCACTTTCCATGGTTCCTCCAGGTCAAGTAATGCACAGCCCATTCGATACACATATCCGTTACAGGTTGTAATGACGCCATGATAAATAAGCAGCCATCCTTCATCTGTCTCTATGGGTACCGGACCCGGTCCCACCTTTGTACACTGCCATGCAGATTCATCTCCCGGAACCGCTCCCATCATATAGCGGTGCTTTCCCCAATACTCCAGGTCTTTGCTTTGACTGACAAAAATATCTCCAAAGGGAGTATGCCCATTATCACTGGGCCTGCTCAGCATGACATAATTTCCGTTAATTTTCCTGGGAAACAGTACACCATTTCTGTTAAAAGGAAGAAAGGCATTCTCAAGCTGGGTAAATGTTTTAAAATCAAAGGTATAAGCAATTCCTATCGTGGGTCCATGATAGCCGTTGCACCATGTCACATAATAACGGTCTTCCAGAAAGCATACCCTGGGGTCATACCGAAACTCACGCCTTAGCACTTCAGGCTCCGCTCCTTCAAATACAATCGGGTCATCCTCAATAACCCAGTTTACACCATCCTTGCTCCAGCCCACAAAGATATCCATACTAACCGAACGGCTGTCGCAGCGAAATACCCCGGCAAATCCATCTCCGAAGGGCACCACCGCACTGTTGAATATACTGTTGGAACGTTTCTGACCGTGTCTTCCGATAATCGGATTGCTCTGGTAACGCCATACCGGGAACGGATCACCTGCCGGTTTGTCCTGCCACGGTATATCAGGCATAGAAGAGCCTATAATCTTACTCATGTATTATTACCTCCTAAAAAACAAAAGACAGGGAATCATATTTTTTTCACATTATATGATTCCCTGCCGATTATTGGTTACTGTTCAATTGAACATTTCAGATGAACATGTTCAGATGAAAAGCAACAATTATTGATTGCTGCTGTTTACAGCCAGTTGCACGATTCAGAAAATATGCCGTTAACTGCTGCTCTTACTTAAACGCTTCGTCAACCTGTCTCTGCGCTTCTTCCATCAGATCGTCAAAACCTGATGCACGTAATTCTGTCATCATTGCTGCCACTATTGTTTCCGGGTCTATTGTTCCTGTCAGCAGCTCACTCTTATATCTGTTATATATTTCCACACAGTTGGCATGTTCACTTGCCAGAGAAGTATAATCAAAGTCAAAACCAAGAAGTACGGAGGGACTTGCATTTTCATTCAGTTCCTTTACTTCATCCCACTGATTGAAGTCAGTACTATCAAGCTGTGTTGTAATAAAGAAGGTACCCTGTGTATAACCAGCCATTGGCCAGTCTGTCTTGATTCTGTGGATTTTACCGTCAGCTGTATAATCCCAGTCGTCACCTTCCAGACCATAGTACAGGGAATCCCTCAGATAGCTGTCCGTATTCACAAGCTGTAAAAATTCCAGTGCTTTCTCGGGATTCTTGCTGCTTGAAGAAATACAGTTCATGGAACCTCTTACGGAATCGTTGGATACGATTGTCTCTCCCCACTGTACGGCGATTGCATCCACACCCAGATTCACACTCCATGTTGTCTTCGCTGCGGAAGGCCAGCCCTGTGCCACACCAAATGCCCTGTAGGTAGGTCTCTCTGCCAATGTTGCCGCATCACTGTTAATGGCGCCGCTCTTATACAGCTCATTCATAATCTTAAGCTGATCCATAACTTCATCTGTTTCAAATATGCTGACTACTGTACGGGTTTCATCATCAAATCTGACACCCAGGGTAGAAAGACCTGCACCCATCCCGTCATATTCCTTCAGTATAGCTCCTTCTCCGTCCACATGCAGGATATAGGCCGGTGTTCCCTCGCCTTCTGATATTGTCATCACTGCATCCTTTACTTCTGCAAGGCTGTGCATGTTCGTATAATCGATATTATAGCTGTCTGCCAGTTCCTTATCCCAGACAAAATACTCAGAACGGGAGCTGTCTTTGTAAGTGGGTACCGCATAAATCTGTCCGTTAACTCCTGCCGCCTGCCAATAGGATTCCGGAATAAAAGAATATAATTCCGGTGATACAGTTTTAACCATGTCTGTAATATCCGTAAACGCACCTAATCTTACATCACTTGTAAAGGTACCTGCATTGGTAAACAGAATGTCGTAAGCTTCATTGGTATTGATGATAACGTTTCTTCTGTTATCCCAGTCTCCCCAGGAAACCACTTCCATATCAATGTTTACACCGATTTTTTCTTCCAGATAGGCATCAATATGCTTTTTCCAGTCATCATAGTTCGTCGGCATACCGCTTCCTACCATGATCCACTTAAGGGAAACAACCTCTCCGCTGGCTGCGTTGGTTGTCTCTTCTGATCCAACATCTGCCGACGATCCTGTTTTCTCCGTTTCCTGTGTTGATGTGTTCGTACCGCCGTTAGAATTTCCACAGGCTGCAAGGGAACAGATCATAGCCGTTCCAATGATTACAGCTGTCAGTTTCTTAAAAATCTTCTTCATACTTTTTCCTCCTGTTATTAGTTTTGCATTTTTTATAGTAAAATATCCAATCAGATATTTTCTACCATTATTATCCATAGTTATCCTTTGACGGCTCCAATGGTAAGTCCCGATATAAAATATTTCTGGAAGAACGGATATACACATGCAATCGGTACGACGATTACGATTGCAATGGCCATTCTCACAGATTCACTTGGCATACCTGACCTGTATTGCTGCAGTGACAGTCCTCCATCGGGATTCATGGCAATATATTCTATGTTTCTCATGATATTATTTAACAATGCCTGCAGGGATATCAGGTTTCTGTTGGTAATATAGAGCGATGACTGAAACCAGTCATTCCAGTAGCCAAAGGTTAAAAACAAGGCTATGGTTGCAAGCACAGGCTTGGATATGGGCAATACAATCCTGGTAAAAATATTTAACTGCGATGCTCCGTCAATTTTAGCAGACTCCACAATAGAATCCGGTATTGTAGTCCTGAAAAATGTTTTACTGATAATTACATTAAATGAGGAGACAGCCAATGGAAGTATCAGTGCCCATATTGTATCCTTTAACCCCAGAATATTGGCATTCACAACATACTGAGCCACCATGCCTCCATTAAAAATCATTGGTATGAACACCACCCAGGTATAAAAACCTTTCAGCTTGAATACCGGACGGGAAAGCACATAACCCATTGTGGTGGTAAGCATAACACCAATTGCAGTTCCCAATGCAGTCACCAGTACGGACATGCCAAGTGCACCGATAATTGTTGATCTTTCATTCCAGAGAAACTGATATGCTGTGCCCGAAAAAATCTTCGGTATAAACCGGTATCCATATTGTGCCAGTGATTGTTCGCTGGAGATGGAGATCATAAACACAAACACTACCGGTATCAGGCATGCAAGGGAGCATAAAATAAATATCAGGTTAAAGAAAACATTAGTCGGCTTCTTAATCCGGTTTAATTTATTGGCTTCCTCTTCTTCCCGTTTGGCGATAATACGTTCTCGTTTCTTTTCATCACGTCTGTCTCTGATGACATCATTGAACATTTTCTTTTCCATCCCATACCCTCCTATATGATCGCACTGTCTTCATCTATCTTCGATACAATCCAGTTGGCAATCAGTATTGTAATACAGCAGGCCACTGACTGGAACATGGATGCGGCAGCCGTTCTGCCGATGGGTACATTTTGCTGCAGTGCATTATAGATGTAGGTGTCAAATGTGGATACAGTTGAATACAACGAGTTGGGAACCCTCTGCGTCACCTGATAAAACAATCCGAAGTCCGAGTAAAAAATCCTGCCCACATTCAGAATAAACATCATAATCATAATGGGCTTAACACAGGGGATGGTTATGTAGCGCGCCTGCTGGATTTTGGTAGCTCCGTCAATAACAGCGGCCTCATAAAGCGTTCCGTCGATTCCGGTAATACTTGCCAGGTAAACCACCATACTATATCCGGCAGTCTTCCATACCTGCATGAATATCAGGATGAAGGGCCAGTACTTCGGCGAGGAGTACCACATCACCGTGTCTTTTCCAAAATACGTAAGTATCTGATTCGCAACACCTTTATCAGGATTCAGAAATGCATATACAAAATAACTGACTACCACCCATGACATAAAATGAGGGAAAAACATAGCTGTCTGATATACCTTGGACTTCCTCTTGCTGTACAGCAGACTGATCATAATTGCCAGCCCTACCGGAATTATCATTCCCAGAACAATGAAGACAATGTTATATGCGATGGTGTTACGCAGCAGCATGCTGAAGGAGTTGGATTCCACAAAAAAACGGAAATTCTCAAAACCTACCCACGCGCTTTGAAAGAGGCTGTATAAAAAACTACGTCCGGCAGTAATCTTATAATCCTTAAAAGCAATGATCAAACCAAACATCGGCAGATAAGAGAACAGTACATACCAGACAAATGTCGGCAGCCCCAGGACAGCAAGTTCCGTATCATCACGGGTCCAGCGTCTTCTCTTTATTTTCTTCTTTATATCATTCTTCCCCATATATCCCTCCTGTAAGTGTTGTTAGGATTTGCTTCATAATTAGTTATGCTTCAGACCTTAGCAGTATTTAATTTCATAGCATGACAGGTTACTTATATACGATTTACTTTGTAAGCTAATGTTAGCATCAAATTTTAACATTGTCAATATATAATTGGTTTTTTTTGTTATTTGTGGATTATTTTTTTGTATTACTTAATATTCATTTGTTTATATTCAACATTCAATTCCATTTTTACATGTTATAATTAACATTTGTGTTATCCTGTGGATTTTGTATTTCTTTTCATTTTATATACTCGATTTATCTTTAATTAACTTTTGTTAACTTACTATTGCATATTTTATACTCATATGCTATAATTCCCATAATCATTGCAGTTTATTCCAGGATTTATTCAGTTTAAGCTGCAAATCGTAACCAGTTATAAACCGCTTAACCGCATCAGACATTTTAAGAAGAAGGAGGATTATGGCTAAAGTCACCATGCAGGATATTGCAAATGCATTATCCGTATCCCGTATCACCGTATGGAAAGTATTCAACGAGCAGCAGGGCGTTTCAGATGCACTCCGTACCCAGATCATTAAAAAAGCGCAGGAAATGGGCTATGCAAAATCCATTTCTGATCCTGTCCTCCAGCCAGGCTCCATTAAGGCTGAGCGCACTGTTTCTGTTATCGTATCCAGGCCGGATTCCTCCATGTTCTGGACAAACACAATACACCGCATGGCACAGGCCCTGTCTGCCGTGAAGATCAATCTGCTCTATACCTATGTACCCAGTACGATGCAGTCAGACTATACGCTCCCCGGGGTTCTTACCAACGGGACTGCAGAGGCAGTTGTGGTGCTTAATGTGTATGATGCAGTTTTATTAAGAATGATCAATACCCTGCCTATCCCCAAGGTATTTCTGGATACGGTTCCGGAGGTTGCCTTTCCTCAGCTTGACGGGGATCTGTTTTTACTGGAGGGGAGAGAAACCCTGAAACACATCACGAATTTTATTCTCGACAAGGGGCTTAGCAGGATCGGCTTTATCGGGGATACCACCTATGCCAGGACCAACGCAGACCGGTACGAGGGCTTTCTGAGTGCCATGTCAGAGCGGAATATTCCCGTTCTGCCGGAATATTGTATGACCGGCAAGCTGGGGATTTATTCTTATAAGGAAGATGTAGGCAGATTTCTGGATCAGCTGCCTCAGCTGCCGGAAGCCTTTGTCTGTGTCAGTGATTATGTTGTCCATTTTCTGAAGCAATATCTGTCGGAATATCCGGGCAGGGTTCCTAACGGCATTTATGTCACCGGCTATGATTATGCTTCCGAATATACCGATGTCTTTGATCAGATCACTTCCGCAGATGTGAAGACATCCCTATTGGGGAAACGTCTGGCCAGCCAGCTTCAGTTCCGCCTGGATACACCGGAGGCCCCATTTGAGTTAACCTACATCACGCCGGAAATTATTTATCGGGACTCTCTTCTATATTAATGCATTATATATGTAAGTTATAGGCGTTGATCCAATTGTTGCACAGAAAAGTTGAAGGAATCAAAAAAGATTGTTGAAATATGGAGGCAGCATGAAAGCAAAAAAGAATATATTATTTATATGTACGGACCAGCAAAGAACAGATACCTTAAAAGCTTATAATGCGGATACATTATGCCGCACTCCCGTTCTGGACCGGCTGGCAGGTGAAAGTGTGGTCTTTGATAATGCCTACGCCTCCTGCCCGGTGTGTACTCCGGCACGTTCTTCCATGCAATGCGGTCTATACCCCTCCAAAACCGGAATGGAGACCAACACCTTTCAGCCGGGAGCCCGGGTCCATGAAATCCAGGACGGTCCCTCTCTCTTAAGCCGCAGGCTGAATGCCGCCGGTTACCAGGCCGGTTATACCGGAAAGTGGCATCTGTGTATGGAAAACGGCCCTTTTGTCACCCTGCCTTCGGATGTGGGTTATATAGGTGATGATTTTCCCGGACACGGCGCCGGAGGCTGGGCTTATCCCCAGTTCAGGCAATACCTGAAGGAGCATAATCTGGAACTTGCTATCCAGGACCGGACACCGCCCAAGAAGCCCGGGGACCACTCTACCTTTGGAGAAGTAACCTCTTCCATAGAATCCACAATTGAATACTATCTGGTGGAACAGAC
>Ga0153941_1001199_pt1 | contig 10491 bp, 11 predicted proteins | sample TSNJ025MetaG_FD_104733 | JGI IMG/M metagenome (GOLD analysis project Ga0153941, IMG submission 104733) | Attine ant fungus gardens microbial communities from New Jersey, USA - TSNJ025 MetaG | ecosystem: Host-associated > Fungi > Mycelium > Unclassified | place: USA: New Jersey, Brendan T. Byrne...
TAAGCTTTCAAGACCTCTGCAAGTTTTAGAGAATGTGAGGTATGAGAATGATTAATGTGGATGAAATCCAAATATTCAATAACAATAAAGCAACATTAAAAGAAACTTCAAAAGATAATCACGTTTTATAGAGTCAAAAGCAAAGAAAAAATATATACGATTTAACCTTGAGAGGTTTGAAAAATTATATTTTAAGAATGTATTTACTTATACGGAAGAAGAATTTGAAAATAGGTTTATATCAAGCTTTTCAGCCTAACTTGGGTTTTCGAAAAATGGCAAGTGTAAATGATGTTGAGACCTTATTATAAGATACATATAAGGTCTCCATGGTTCATCGGAACGATTACAATCATAAATTATTCCCCGAAGCCTGATTCTATCAATTTAATCAATGTATCAGCCGCCTCATTTTCATCTTCTCCCTCAGCAATGATAATTGCTTTATCGCCAAGGTGCAGTCCACAGGAAAGAAGCATTACAATGGATTTGGCATTTACCGGATTTCCATCTGCCTGACGAATCATAATCTTACTTTTGTATTTTTTTGCACATGCCGCAAACTGAACTGCGGGACGTGCATGAAGCCCTGTTGGATTTACTACTATGGTACCTCGTTCAATCATCAGCACTCTCCTCGCATTTTTGTGTAGCTACGAATTTCTTCAGAACTTGGTTCGGTAATCAGAATACCATTAACTGCATCAACAATGACTTCCTGACCGTCATATACCAACTCCATTACATTTTTTATACCTAGAATAGCGGGAATCCCATAACTCTTTGCAATAATTGCTGTATGTGATGTAATTCCATCAGCCTCTGTTAAAAGAGCAAGCACATGTTCACGGTCTATTGTTGCTGTATTCGAAGGAAACAGCGCCTTCGCCGCCACAATAACTGATGCCGATAGATTTGATAGATTTACCTCTTCCTTTCCTTCCAAACACCGAAGCAAACGCACTTTTACGTCATCCAAATCTGCTGCACGTTCCTGGAATAACGAATCACTATTCTTCCGAAACATATCTATATATTGATTGTATACGGTAAATATTGCATAACCTGCCGACATCCAGTTTTTATCTATTAACTGCTGGATTTCTTCATCTATGCTCTCATCTTTCAAAAACTCTTGATGAGCCACAAATATGCCTGCCTTATCCTTATCGCCTGCATCATTCATCTTATCTATAATTGACTGCAACTCAAGCATAGCCTTTTTTTTCGCCAATGTATATTTATCAACTTCTATCCCTGTTTCATCGGCGCCAACCTTTTCTTCTTCCATCTCATAAACTGAGGTATGATATAAAAATATTTTTCCAATAGCTATGCCTTGAGATACGCCATTGCCGTTTAACTTTGTCATAACACGTTCCTCTCCTTATTAACCACCCAATTCATTTCTTCCCTTTATTATATCCATCAAGGATTCTACGGAGTTGCGACGTTTTATAATATTAACAATCGATTCAATTCCCTGACTTTCATTAGATACAAGAATTGTCTTAGCCATTTCTGTCGCAATACTCATATTTAACTTAGGCATAATGCAACAAGGTACTCTGGTTATTTTTTGAATATATTTCTTTTTTTGTATTAAATCCTTTTCATCTGTAAGGATGACAATCCCTTTCATATTACTGAGTTTCGTTAGCGTCGGCAGCAGCTTAACCAGTCGTTTTTCCAATTGATCGCTTTCACATAACTGTACCGGATATACCAACTTTGTATTAAATATTTCATTTACGAATCCTGCAATTCCAACTATTAACTCATTTGAATATGAAACCAGAATCATTCCAAACCGAACTGTGCCTGTCTTTTCTTCATATTTATTGCGGGAATGCTGCCTTAAGAGCAGGGCCAGGAGTGACAATTCACCTTCCAGTAACTTGCTCCCCATTAACTCTTCAATCATAGGCGCCACCGACAGAACAAATCCCCCTTCACGATCATCCTGTAAGGTAATGCTGTCAAACGCATTTTCAATGATCCCCCCCTGGTTTATATAGGAACGCACTTGTTCCAACCATAAGGCAATAGACTCAGCCGTATTCTCATCATATGATGCTACCAAATCATTTTCAGCTTTCTCAAGTATTTTTCTGGCCAAATGCCAGGTAGCAGGAGAAAGTTCTCCCATCAGCCCGGATGAGGCATTGCCGGCAACATTCATTTGAACCATAAGCGGCGTAATCAATATATAATCGCCCTGTACCATTTCATTTAAGAAAGCATCTATATCTGGTTCCTTATTTCGCTCGATAATAATGGCACGTGAAAGATCCTGCTTAAGTATAGTGATATACTCTTTCCCTTCATTTTTGTGTTGATCAATATATCGAAGGTAGCCCTTTGCGCAGCAAATTTGTACTTCGTTCTTCAAATCACCAATATTGGTTTTACTCTCAAACGCAGTCAGATGTTTCACAACATCTTTTCCAATGTAGATAGGCATGGAAAGTTTACGGCTTTCTTCCGTAAAAAATAAGGTAACCAAATCAAAACGTTCTTTCAGAGGACGTTCACCAAGCTTTGGAATCTTGATAATAACCGGCATTCTTCGTTTAAACGTATCCAATACAGCACTGTCAATATGTTCTGTAGTTGCTCCAATAATCATCAAATCTATCTTCTTGTCTTTGATACTCCCCAATGGTCGCAACGTTCCCTTATCCATTACCGTAAACAGCATTTCCTGGCCCGTCTTCGGCAAACGATGAATTTCATCCAGTAATAATACACCTTCATTCGCAAGCTCCACAATGCCGGACTTATCTCTGTCTGCTCCGGTAAAAGCCCCTTTTACATGGCCAAACAAATGAGACAACAATAACTGCGGATTATCTGTATGTTCTGCACAATTATATGCCACAAAAGGAATGGTCTGCTTTCCCCGGAGTTTACAGACATATCTCCAAATTTCTTCTGCCAGCATTGTTTTACCCACCCCGCTTTCACCTACAATAAAGGTATTAATCCCATAGGGAGGATAGGAAGCAGCTGCCCGGGCAGTCTGTATCTGACTTTTGAGACTGCCCTTGTAGCCAATCACCTTGCTGAAAGGTTCGGGAGGCGCTTCTTCTATTATTTCAGAATCAAATTGAACATCACTGACAGAAAAATACACAGGATATGTCTCTGTCTTCTTCAGCACACCTAACTTAACTAAACTGTTCAGGTCTCTGGATGCATCACTCCGCCAAATATTTAACGCTTTTGCAACCATATCAGCAGTCACGCCTTGCGATTTGTCTTCCAATTTGCTCAGCTTTTGTTGTTCACGGACATATTGTTCAACCATATTGATTCTCTGCATTTCTTTACCTGACCTTTCAAACTAATGTTAACCGTCAAGTAAATTCTATCTATCTTTTAACAAAATGTCCAGCCTTATGTATCTGGTAATCCAGATTCTGTGCAAAGACTGCATTCATCAGATCCTGTAACTCCAGCATAAATAATTTCTTATCTTTAACAGGTTCCATCTTGAAGGTATCTGCCAGTCGTCTTACACAAGCCTTTTCATAGTCAGCATAGATATCAAATTTGCTAATACCCGCCTCTGCAAGAGATTTCATAAGCCGTGTTTCTACACGCGTTTCCTCTCCTGTCCCTAATGTAACCAGAGTTTCCTTGCGCAAGATATGGATGATATGCTGATATTTTCCAATGTTATCATCATTGAGATCTCCAATCATAAGTTTCAACATATCAATATGACCCTTTTTTACCAGCTCATATCCTTTTCCGTCTGTCAGAGTCTCCACTTGCTTAACACTTACCTGAACACTCACATCAAGGGATCTGGCCACTCGGGCAATATCTTTAATGATCTGAAGATTCTGCTCCTGATTCAGGAGCAGAGAGTCATCTATAGCTATTCCATTATAACCAGCCATAACTACAGCAACTGCTTCTTCATAATTTGAAATCCCCTCCGCCATTAGAGAAACAGGCGCCTCAACATATGTTTTTTCCATATAGTTACTGATATATGCAATCTCTTTTATATCAAATTCATGTATGTTTATTCGAATAATAACAGGCGAACGGTATTTATCGGCCACGACAAAGCAGTGCTTTATACAATCTCTGTTATAAATTCTTGGCGATATGGCCGCATCTTTTAATCGGTCAGCAGTTCTTGTTAACACATCCGTCTTGAACATTACTTTTATCCTCCTTTCGCTACGATCTTAACATCTATCTGCAGAACCAAGAAAATTCAAATATTCCGCAACCCTTTTCTTAAAGCCTTTTTCTAAAGCCTGGATACAGCCTTTTAAATCGGCTCCGTCGTTTTCAACAAAGGCAGCATATTCCTTCGTACTGCTCATGAACAAGTCTCCGGCAACATTAAATTTGGAGATTCCGCATTTTGCGGCTTTAGCCAGCTTATCATCTCCTGTCCCTGAACTTCCATGCATGACAAGCGCGGCAGGAGCTGCATCCCGCAATGCCTCTACCAAATCATAATGCAGAGTAGTTTCGCCCTGTTTCTTATTATCACCATGTGAACCGCCGACAAAAACGGCAACAGCATCTACTTCCGTTTCTGTTACAAGACGCTTAAAGCTGTCAACCTTTGTTAAATGGGCTAAGATATCCTCCGGAGTTGGATCTCTCCAGGATGTACCTCCAAGCCCTGCCTCTACCGCCACATCTGAAGCATGGGCTAACTTCACCACTTCTTTCATCGCACGGATGTTTTCATCATCTGAGCACATTGATTTATCAACCATCACGCAGGTATATCCTGCCTTAATGCCTCTGGCTGCATGTTCAAAGTTTTCACCATGATCAAGACAGAGTGCTGCCGGAACTTCCGGATACCGGCCTGCCCAAAAAGAAACCATATCGCCGTATTCCTCGATTGTATAATCTGAAAGAGATGAGTTATTGCATATAATTAATGGTGAGCGCATGGATGCGGCCACTTCAAAGCTCCATGCAATCTGGTCAATTCCCATAGGGCACACTGCCGCTATACCAAAGCCTTCCTTTTTGGCCTTATTCGTTAAGACCGCCATATTCTGTAACATTACATCAACCTCCTGGTGATATTCTATACTCCCAACTTCGCTAACCCTTCAATAGCCCATGCCTTAAATACAGGATCATACATCAACTCTTTTGTAATTATCTGTGGAGCATCTGTTTCCTTCATACTATTCACTACACTTTGGGCTACCAGTTTTGCGGCATATGGTCTTGCCGCTCTGACACCGCCGGCCATATGGGAACACATTGTTACATTATCAAGCTCTCTCCACGGCGAATCAACCGCCATGGGTTCCTCCGGCCATACGTCAATGCCTGCACCTCCGATACGCTTTTCCTTCAATGCTTCATATAAAGCATCATAATCAACGATACCTGCCCGTGCAGTATTGACAAATACGGCCGTGGGCTTCATCATGTCGATCTCTTTCTTTCCAATGATTCCGCGTGTCGCATCAACAAGCCTTGCATGGACTGACAAAATATCAGCTTCGCGGAATAAGGTATCTTTATCCACTGCTATGTATCCCATATCTGCAATCTGCTCATCCGGAATGAATGGATCATATACCATAATATTGCACCCAAATCCGGTGAGCTTCTTTGCCACTAACTTACCAATATAACCTAATCCGAACAGCCCGACCGTGCTCTCACACATATGTGGCATATAGGCAATATTTATATATGTGTTGTCCCAATCCGGTCTGGTCTTCATGCGCAGATGGGAGCGAGCCACATTCCTAAGTTCGTCAAGCATTAATGCCATAGTAAAGTCTGATACGGCCTCCGCATTTCTCCCATAGCCATTGACTACCATAATACCCCTCTTCTTTGCTGCTTCCATATCCACATTTTCGATTCCGCCGCGGCAAGTTGCAATGACCCTTAATTTGGGAAACATATCCATGATTTCCTTCGAGAAAGGGCACAATATCCCCCCAAGTATAACCTCCGCATCCTCATGATCGTTAAAAAATCCTTTAGGCATCGGAACACCTCCCGGACCGTCACTTTCAATAATATGCAGGTCTGTCTCTGTTAGCTCATTTATCTCTATGGCTACTTTTGCGCTGCCAAGATAAAGCCTTGCCGCATTTTTGAAATCTTCCGCTTTGATTCCGGTCTGATCTGCAATACATAATACTTTCATATCAATCTCCAATCTTCGAATTCTATTTTAAGCGAATACACCAATCAATGACCCAACAATACATACAATCAAAAACATAAGAATAATCTTTATGACACTGAAACTCCTTTTACTCATTAGCCAGTAAGTCAGGAAAACGGTGCCAAGGGGTAAAATCCCAGGCAATGCACTATTCAGAAATGACTGTAATGTTGTGGTAGTATCATTGACGGTATAAGACAACGCTATGGATGGCGTTACATATTTACTTACCATCGCTCCCATAACCATCATGCTCAGTATGGTAACACCATCGGTTAATTTCCCCATAAGACCTGAACCCTGCTTCATAATGCTTCCAAGAGCATTCTTCCCTAGTTTATAGCAGGTTCTAAACATGAATACCCCTACGGCATATCGACAGGATGTTTTAAATAACACAAAACCTATCGGTCCCATAATGTTGCCGGCAATGGCCATGGGTGTAAATACAGCCAAAGCTAACGGTCTTAATGTACTGGTAAATATGGTATCGCCAAAACCTGTCAGACCTCCCATGACACCGGTTTTAAAATTATTTATTACGGAGCGTGAAATATCCTTTCCTGCCGCTCTCTCTTCTTCCATACGCAATACAATGGCCGTAACTGCACAACTGGTCATCGGCTCCGCCAGATAATAAGTCTCACCATATGTCTGCATTGCATCTATAATTTCCTCTGGCTTATCCCTATATAGCTTTTTAATAGCCGGAAGTACGCTTGCGGCAAAACCTACGCCATAAAATCTGGGGTAAGTGGTAAAATGTGCCATAAAGGTACTTGTAATATAAAACACTTTAAACAGTGTCCATTTATCTAATACAACATTTGCTTTATTCTCTTCTGACATATCTCTTCCCCCTATTCTGCTGCTGTCTTGTTATTGACCATCATAACCGCTATGATAACACCTATAATGGTAATGCCGATAAGGCTAAGCTGCTCTTTAAAGAAATACATAATATAGAACCCAAGGAAGAACAGCGGAAACTTATCCTTACGTCCGGAACTCTTAAGAAACATTGCAAATCCAATTCCGGGAAGGAATTTTGATAATGCAATAAATGAAATCATCAACCACTCCGGAAGTGCTGCAATTATAGAGGACATAGCTGTCTGTCCCCAATACAAAGAAACAAACATGATCCCGAAATATACGGGAAACTGAATGATTGACTGTAAAAATATGCTTACAAAATAAAACATACGTGTATCACCCTTTGCCGCGGCCTTATCTGCCAGTACAATTCCAAACTGGTTAAGAGATCGGCAGAATGGCTGTAAGAAAGTTCCAATGACAGTAAATGGTACTGCAAAGGCTATAATAACTTCAGGCGCCATATTCGTTGCGATTGCAAGCGGAATGGTAATAAAGGCAGCCATTTGCAAATCCATGGTCACTGTATTTCCCACCAACGAAGGCGCCATATTCATGGTCTGGATAATACCTCCAAGGATTGTACCGGTAACCGGATCTCCCATTATCAATCCTACCGGCAGCCCAATACACACCGGAAAGAAAAACCTGTAACCTCCATTTGTAAGCCATGCATTCTGAACCAACCAGTAGAACAATGCTATCAACAATGCCTGTTGTAATGTAATCATAACTTATCCCCCTTCTCTATTATCAATTCCTATTATAGTTTTAGCGCCTTTTTGTGCTTCGGCTGATGGAGTAAACTTTCCAGGGAAACCATTGATTCCGATGGAAACATCTGGCAATACACGTCAATCCCACTTCCTGACATTTCCAAAAATAGTCTGCCGCGTTCAGGGCTTATGTTGACCTGTTTATAAACACATATTGAATCCTTTGTGCCTGCAAGGGTTGCTACCTGAATCTTCTCAAATTGAATCCCCGCATCATAAGCCGTCATGGCATGTTCAGGTATTTGAAAAATCACGATTGTATTCTGATTTCCAAATTGATCTTCCTGCCACTGTCTCACCGCCTCCTCCGTTGTCATTGTGTCACATTTCACTCCGGAAGGAACCGTCATTTGATAAAGGTCACATAAAAAAGAATCCTGTGCGTATTCATCATGGATAATTACTACTCTTTTTATACCTTTCTCCGGTATCCAGGCTGTGCAGACCTGACCATGCACTAAACGACTGTCAATTCTGAACAATAAATATTTACTCATGTTTTTACCTCTCCTCTAATACTTGAGTTTTTAGCTTTGCTTTCAATTCTTTATCAATGCATCTTTCAAGCTGCAAGAATAGATTGTTTACTTTGTCTTCTTCATTCATCTGCGTAATTTTGCAAAAAAATGAAACAACCTGTTCAACACCGGCACGTACATTGGTAGAATCTTCGCATTTAGTTTGTGATAAAACTTCATAAATCATTTGTGTGAACTCTTCTATCCTCTGAACAGTAATATCTTTCTTGTCAAATGCAAAATTCATATTTGTCAGAATCACCTGTTCTTTTAGCCACAGGAGCTCATCATAGCTTAGCACCCCCTCTCGCTCTTTTGATTCCAATTTCAAAAAAAGTACTGCTATTCCATGAAGAAGAGCCAAGACACTTACATCCTTCGGATTTTTATTTTCTTTTTTGGCCATACCGCAAATAGGCTGCACTAAGACAACTTGAATAAAAGCCATAAACTGTCTTGCCAATTTATCCTGGCTTTTATTCTGTTTTTTTCTCATTTTAAATGTAAATCTCAAAAGCATGCCCCCTTCTCTTCTATTTTCTCATATTTTCCATCCTCGCCTTTACATTTACTATGCCTGCAATACTTTCTTCTATAATCTGATGTAAAAGGTCATCCTCCTGTAATCCATCTTCACGAAGAGATATCGCACTAATGATCATCGGAAGACTAACACCTGTAACCGCGAGAATTTCTTTTTTGTTTCTTTTTGCATGAATAATTAACTGATTAGAAGGTGTTCCTCCAAGTAAATCCAAAAAAATCAGACATCCTCCAGAAAAAGCATTAACAGCCTCACTAATGACACTTCCATACTCTTCCGGATTATCATTTGCTTCAAGACAAAATGCCGCACTGTTTTCAACTTCACAGCCAGTAATCACCGCTGCTGATTCTAAAATAGAATCTGCCAGTGGTCCATGACTCATAACTACAATTCCCATCAATTCTGGCCGGATTTTCGATTTATCAAATCGACTAATCATTGTAATTCCTCCATTTCTATTTTACAGGGATGTTCCACCATCCTGTTTTGATTGACACTTTCCTAAATAGCAAATCCTGTGCCACCACACTTTTATTTCTATAATTCTTTATTTTACGCATCTTCTGATCTTCACAAATTTCTTTTATTTTTAATTCACCACATTTTTTTATTTTTTACCACACTTATAATTAATCTGTAGGATAAGATCCGCCGGAAGAATACCAATGATACCCCAAAATGAGGGCCAACATAAAAATCCGCAACATAAAGGCAACCCCATGAAAAGATATCATAGCTTATAAAGCTTGATTCTCATGAGGTTGCCTCTGTATGGGGCTGACCAGGCTGAAAGTAGATATTGCCCGCCAGCTTCATCAACTATTTTAAAATTCCTCTCTGCGTACCTGTCTTTCAACCATCCGCAGATTGGGAATTGCAATGACACTAAAAATTAATAAAATCATTCCCGAACAAATCAATGTTTTCCTGATGGACAAAGTATCTCCTAAAAATCCCCAAAGCATCATTCCAATTGGTAACGAAGTATTTGTCATAGTCTCATATCGGGAAAAGATCAACTTCCTATTCTTCTGAACAGACATGTTTTGTAGAATAGAAATTACTAAGATTTGAAAAAAGCTGATAAAAAATGAAGAGAGTGACATGATAATACAATAGACGAAAAATGTATCAATAGCATTTGGCAAAAAGAATATAAGAGCACCTGATATTGCCATCGCAATGGGTACATTTCTCACCATCTTCAATCGTTTAGATATGGCACTAACAAATAATCCGCAAATGATTGCACCACAACTATAGGCAACTTCATTATACGCCAATTTCGAAATGTCTCCGCTGAAAGTATTGCTGACAAGCAGAGGCGTCAAAAATGCTACCGGTACAATTAGAAACGTAAAAATCATATGTATACCAAGAACCTTTTTAACTGTACCGTCTAATTGCCCAAACAGGATCTCTTTTGTCCTTCTCCCCTGCAAATTGTCAGTATTAATGGACACTAAAAATATCACTGCAAAAAGTACCGTTACAAAATCAATCATTAATGCTGCAGGCGTTGAAACGGTAACAACAATAATCCCCCCAAGCGCAGGTGCAACTAAACTGCATATGGAAGAAATTACAGAA
>Ga0153941_1001200_pt1 | contig 10489 bp, 6 predicted proteins | sample TSNJ025MetaG_FD_104733 | JGI IMG/M metagenome (GOLD analysis project Ga0153941, IMG submission 104733) | Attine ant fungus gardens microbial communities from New Jersey, USA - TSNJ025 MetaG | ecosystem: Host-associated > Fungi > Mycelium > Unclassified | place: USA: New Jersey, Brendan T. Byrne...
TATGATGTCCCCTGCCGCCGGAAAACCAGTTCTGTACCTCTCTCGTCCGGATTTATCACTCCCCATTAATACACTAACCAGCAAACAAAAGTTATATTTATTCAGTTAGATTTCATCTATCGCACGGCTTGAACCACGTTTTAACAGTACGGTATCATATACAATATGCTGCGTAGGTCCCCCTCTCATCATATCAAACAGAATTTCTGTCGCAGAAAGTGCCATTTCTGTTGCCGGCTGATAGATCGTATCCAAAGACGGGTTACAGATTTCTGCAATTTCCACACCATCAAATCCAATAATTGATATATCCTCAGGCACACGTAACCCTATTGTAAAAATCGCCTTTGTAATACAAACAGCAACATAATCGGAAAAAGTAACCACTGCTGTAATATCCTTGCACTGGCTGCATAATTCCTGTATAGCTCTTAAGATTTTACTAAATACAAAACCGTCTTCCCCAACATAAGACTGTATACCGGGAGCCAAATCCGCATCAAAAGAAATACCATTATCGCAGAGAGCCCTTACATATCCTTTATAACGAAGTACATGTGTGGATTTTTCATTCTCCGGCGGCCGAAACAGATAAGCAATCCGCTTATGCCCCAGGGAAATCAAATATTCCGCAGCTCGGTAACCTTCTTTTTCGTCATCAATCCTTACGCTTGAATACAGGTTTTTATTCACTTTTTCGTCAGCAGATATAGTCAGCAAGACGCATGGAATGTCCAATTGATGAAAATCATCATCCGAATAAGCAAAATATCCGCCCATGATAATCACACCGCAAAGGTTATAATCCTGAGCTTCCTGCCTGGCAATTTCCATTTCATTTTCAGCTGATACATCACGGATCAGAGTCAGATAACCTCTTAATGCTATTTCTCGCTCAATAATACGCAACATTCTCCCTAAAAAAGGATTCGTAATATCTTTTATTAAAAGGGCAACCGTCTTTGATTTAGTGCTTTTTAAATTCCTTGCGCTAATATTTGGTATATACCCATATTCCTGCACAACCTGCATAACCTTTTCCCGGGTTTCTTCACTTACAGGACCAGACTTGTTAATTACTCTTGAAACAGTCGAAATGCCAACACCGGATAATTTTGCAACATCTTTTATTGTTATTCCCATCTTATTAAACCGCCATTCTGTAAATCTTCTCAATTATTATCCAATATATAATAATGCTGTCGCGGGTAAGAGCGAAAGTTCAGGGGGAGAAAAAACTCCCTCTGAACTACGTTTCACCCTATTAACTTTATCGTATCAATATGATTAAGTCAAGTCAATTACCATCCTAATCTTTCACGATTAGCCTGCATCTTTTCGTTTTGAACGGCATAAATAGCATCCCAGCCATTCGCTTCCATAAACTCTTTAAAATCTGTCAGAACAGCTTCAAATTCATCATCACTTTCTGCTCTTATTAAAGACGTAATGGCAGTATCCCATTTTGTGTTAATATTTGTTAAGTTCCGTGCTTCTTGTGTACTTACATCCGGCTCAATTTCAGTTGTTAAAAAATGAATTGTACTCAGTTTACCTTTTCCCCACTTCTCCATTTCAGCAACAGCAGAGGTTCCATCATGTTTATTTGCATTTTGGTTAGCATACCTGTCATGTCCAAAAAGGAAAAAGTCGTAAAAACGGTAAGTTTTGGAAAACATATCCGGATCATTCACCTTCATTTCATTCACTTCCTCTGTGTATTGGTAATATCCCTCTTCCGTTACTGTATAGGTTTCACCCTCCACTCCATAAAAAGTTACAAGTTGGCCATATTCAGATATTAAATAGGTAAATAACTGAATCGCCTTTTCGGGCTGCTCGCACTCCTTTGAAATATAATGCTTCATCCATCCCACAGGTCCGCCCTGCTTAAGGATCGGCTCATTCCCAACGGTACTTACCGGACCATCTATCGCAATATACTCACTATCCGGATACTTTGCCTTAAATTCCGGAACGCCCGGAACGCCTGATATGCTTTCAGCAAAAATGCATGCATATTTTCCTGCTTGTATCTTTTCCTTTAATGTTGTATCATCATCTGCAAAAATATCATCTGTTATATATCCTTCTCTGTATGCATCATTAAAAGTCTTTATCCAGGATAAATAATCGTCATCAAGATTTCTGTAATAATAATCGCCATTGTCATCTGCAACCGGAACACCTATATAGTTTTGAAAGCTTTCAACCATGTCACCTGTCCAACCCAGCGGAACAATATCAGGAAACTCCTCCTTTATTCTTCCCAAAGCATTCAAAAACTCCTCCTGGGTTTTCATGTCAGGTTCTCCCAATGCTTTATATACATCTTTACGAATAATGAATGCTGTGTTAGGTGTAACTATATCGTCATCATAATCTTCCTGGGAATTGGCATAATTCGGATATGTATAAACATTGCCGTCATCAAGACGATACCAGTTCAGAATATCTTCTTTTGCTGCCTTATAAAAATAGGGATCGTACTTATCGGCAAGTTCATTCAGCGGATATGCCCAGGTACCTGCCTGCAGGGAAAGGGATGTATTGGTATCAAATACAGTGATAATATCTGCCACATCATCTGATGCAAACATGGCATTGAGCTTTGTATCATCACCGGCAATAAATTCGATCGTAATATTGGTGTCTTCTACTATTTTTTTCGTAACATAATCCTCACCAAAATCAGTATTCCACCAGTCTGCATTCACATACCATGTCAATGTCACCGGGTCTTCATGATCAAGCTGCCAGGCAGGTGTATTTTCGTCCGGTTCATATCCCAAAACAGAATCCGTGTCACTGCTGACCCCTGTGTTTCCATCAGCAGCTCCCTCGCCGCAGCCGACAGCAAATACCATTATCAATAATTGAATTGCCATTAATAAACTTAATTTCTTAATATACTTTTTCATATACCTTTTCTCCTTTTTTACTTTTTTCACCTGGTTTACATCTGTACTTCTTTCGTTATCTGTACTCACTCTTTCACTGCTCCCAGCATAATACCACCAACAAAATACTTTTGTAACATTGGATAAACTATAATAATTGGAACAGTCGTAACAACAATAGTTGCTAACTGCATCCCACGTGACGAAGTCTGTAAGACCACGCTTCCGGGAACGTTTTGCATACTGGAAAATTCCTGCTGTACAATAATTGCATATAGCTTCATCTGCAAAGGATATAAGCTTTTATCTGATATATACAGCTTGGCAGTAAAAAAATCATTCCATTGTCCGACACCATTAAACAATGCGATCGTTGCAAGTGCCGGTTTTGACAGCGGTAATATTAACCTGAAGAAAATAGTCCATGGCCCGCCGCCGTCAATTGTCACCGATTCCTCTAATGAATCCGGAACATTTCGGAAAAAATTCATTAAAATTATCATATCGTAGTAACTAAACATTGCCGGGATAATATATATCCAAAATGAATTTATAAGATTTAACGATTTCATCAGCAAATAGGTAGGAATCATGCCTCCGCTGAAAAACATGGTAATAACAAAAAACGCTGTATATATTTTTCTCCCTTTTAAGTATCGTTTGCTCATGCCATAAGCAACCAATGAGCAAAAAAATACATGAGTTACTACTCCGATTACCGTTTTTGCAACCGAAACCATAAAGGATGGTATGATTGCATCGTCCCGAAGTACTGCCTGATAGTTTTCCAACGAAAATTCTGCGGGCCAGAAATAACTGTTCCCTTCTGCCAGGGCTGTGGAACTGCTAAAAGACATCACAACAACATTCCATACCGGTATTAAAATCACTGCTGCCAAAATAATCAATATGCCTTTAGCAATCACATTAAACACTATATTGCTTTCCACTTTTTTAACCGTTTTCATATAACCTCCTGCTTTTAAAACAATATAAATATTTCTTCTAAAGTATGGATTCGTCATTCAGGCGATTTGTAAGCACATTCGTCACCAGCAGCAGCACCGTAGATACAATAGAAATGCCAAGTCCAACTGCTGTTGCATAAGAAAAGTCCCCCTGAACCATGCCCATCTCATAAGTATAGGAAGATATTACCTCCGCCCTGGAAATATTCTGTGTATTTTTAAGCACCAGAGTCTGATCAAAATTAGAACCCAATAACCCACTCACTGTTAAAATAAACTGAAAACTGATTATTGTCTTAATCAACGGAAGGGTTATGCTCCATATCTGACGCAGTTTACTTGCCCCATCAACAGTCGCCGCCTCGTAATATGTCTTATCTATTCCTGACATCGCCGCAAGATAAATGATTGTTCCCCATCCTGCCTCTTTCCATATATCGGAAATCACTGCAAGGCCCCAGTATGCATCAGCATTCAATAGAATGGTTTTATTTTCAGCAGAAATACCAATGAAAATAAGTAATTGATTCAACACCCCTGTGGTTGAAAGCCAGCTGATAATCATACCCCCAAGTACAATCCAGGAAATAAAATGAGGCAGGTAAGATACTGTCTGAACAAATTTCTTAAAAATACCATCGTTAATCTGATGAATCAACAATGCCAATAAAATCGGTATGGGAAAGCCAATCAGCAGCCTTAAAAAACTAATGCCAAGGGTATTATATACTGACTGCCAAAAATACTTGTCTCCCAATACAATTCTAAAATTATCCAAACCTACCCATTTTGCACTGCTCATCGTATCAATAATTGTATAATGCTTAAAAGCAATCAGAATGCCATAAATTGGTATGTAAGAAAATATAAATACAAAAATAATGCCTGGCCAGACCATAATCTGATATGGAAGCTGCTTTTTAAACTCTTTCAAATGATACTTATACCCATGTCTTTTTTGCACATTTGATTCCATAAATCCGTCGGGCAGACTTTGTCCCGACTTCCCTCCTAACGTTTTATATTTCTTTGCGTGAAAAGGTTTAAGTCTAAAATCTCCTCACAGATCGCAAGTTAGTTCTTTTTAAACATACGGCTCTTCAGTAACCGTATTGATCTGTCTCCTGGCGGATCCTTGCTGCTTACACTAAATTTATACATTTCTTCCTCCACTAATCAGGTATTAGTCAGTTAAACAATTGATACAAATGTAAATACAGTGTGTACTTCACAGAACGCTTTATTGAATCTATATGGTATATTCCTATGTCAATTTATGGAAATAAATCCTCTTTAATGTAAACGTTTACATTTTTATATTTGATATAATACACTATTTTATTATAATAATCAAGCAGATTTTATATATTTATGCTTATAAATTACATTTAGTTAGTATTTATAACCATTATCTTACTGTGGCTGCATTCTGAAGCAGTTGCTTTTTGTGATACTTAATGGAATCATGCCTTGTTTTATATGTAATCGTTTCCACTTATAGGAAATCTGAGAACCTCAGTATTGACTTCTGGTCCAATTATTCTACTCTTGACATGATAATCCTAAAAGGTCTATAATCTAATTCTAGCCGACTGACTGGTCAGTCTATTATGGCGCAAAAAGGAGATTGGCAATGTCTGCATTCAGCGTAAAAAAACCATACACGGTGCTGGTAGGTGTAATTCTGGTCATTGTACTGGGCATAGTATCTTTCACAAAAATGACTACAGATCTGCTTCCCAATATCAGCTTACCTTATGTAATCGTTATGACTACATATCCCGGAGCCAGTCCTGAGACAGTGGAAATGGTGGTAACGAAACCGGTGGAATCCAGTATGGCCACCGTCAGCAATATAGAAAGCATCAGCTCCATTTCTTCTGAAAATTATTCCATGGTGATATTGGAATTTTCCCAATCCGCCGATATGAACGCGGCATCACTGGAAATCAGGGAGACACTTGATCAAATCAAGACTTATTGGGATGACTCGGTGGGAAATCCTATTATAATGAAATTGAATCCGGATATGCTGCCGGTAATGATAGCGGCTGCAGGTGTGGAGGGTATGGATCATGCCCAGATCAGTACATACGTAAATAATGAAATAGTCCCGGCGCTGGAGAGCATCGAAGGCGTAGCCAGTGTCAGCGTAACCGGTCTTCTGGAGGAAAGTGTAAATGTAATCATCCGGCAGGAAAAAGTGGATGCCATTAATAAAAAGGTATTTGCGGCCATAGATGATAAAATGGCGGAAGCAGAGGAAGAACTGGCGGATGGAAAAGAGAAGCTGGAGGATGCCAGAAAAGAAATAGAAGATGGTAAAAAAGAGCTGGCAGACGGCCGCAAAGAGCTGGCGGATGGAGAAAGTGATCTGGAAAGCGGAAAGCGGGAGCTGGATGACAAGCAGGAGGAAACTGCTGTAAAGCTGGCCGAAACCAAGCGGGATCTGCTGACCGCAAAAAATAACCTGGATTCCTCAAAGCTGAGCCTGACCACCAATCTGACCACAGCCAAGACCCTGCATGAAAATATAACTGCGCTGAATGCTGCAGCGGCACTTATCGTAAATGCACCGGGCACTTATCAGACCTCCATGGCCGGGATGGCTGCCAGTGTATCAGGCGGCGATGCACAGGGAGGGATCAAATATAAAGAAACCATAGAGTCCCTGAAGAAATCTTATCTGGAAAATGCCATGATACAGCAAATGGCAGGAGCAAGCGCCGAATCAGAGGCTATATTCAGCTTGCTTAAGTCACTGGATTGGACGGATGCTAATAATTTCCCCCTAATATATGGCAGTCTGAGTGCTATTTCCTCCCAGGGCAGCACGCAGCTGTATGCCCAGCGGGATAATCTGGCTGACTCCCTGAATGCCTTGACCAACGGCATGGGCCTTTCAGCTTATGAAGCCCTTGTTAATGGGACAGTGAAAACCCTGGATGAGAAGCTGGCACAAGTGAATGCGGGTCTGGTGGAGGTGGAAAAAGGACATCTTACGGCGGCAGTTGAGTTTGCCAATGCCAATGCCGGAATCAGCCTGGGTGAATACCAGATGGAGCTGATCAAATCCCAGCTGGAGACCACCGAAGAACAGATGAAGACCGGTCTGGAGCAGCTTCTGGAAGCCGAGGAACAGCTTATAGATGGAGAAGAGCAGCTGGAAGAAGCCAGAGAATCGGCTTATGAAAAGGCAGATATGAGGGAGATTCTTACTGTGGATACCATTAAGGGTCTGCTGACGGCACAAAATTTTTCCATGCCCGTAGGTTATGTTACAGAGGATGGTATTGACTATCTGGTAAGAGTCGGGGATAAGCCAGCCACTGTAGAAGAGCTGCAGGCTCTGCCGCTTATGGATTTACATATGGAAGGAGTACCTGTCATTACCCTGGGTGATGTGGCAGATGTCTTCTATACGGACAATGCCGATGATATTTATGCCAATGTGAACGGTGAATCCGGCGTAATGCTGACCATTCAGAAGCAGACAGGGTATTCCACCGGTGCGGTTTCCGATTTGCTGCTTGCGCGTTTTGACAAATTGATGGAAGCAGATCCGGATCTTACCATGATTGCTTTTATGGATCAGGGCATCTATATTGATCTGGTTATGGATTCCATTATCAGCAACATACTGTTTGGTGCATTCCTTGCCATATTCATACTGCTGATCTTTCTGAAGGATATACGGCCTACTCTTGTGGTAGCTCTGTCCATACCGGTCAGTCTGGTAACCGCTATTGTATGTATGTACTTCAGCGGAGTGACCCTGAATGTAATTTCCCTGTCCGGACTGGCTCTGGGAATCGGTATGCTGGTGGATAACTCCATCGTGGTAATAGAAAATATTTACCGGCTCCGGGGAGAAGGATATTCCATGCGGGATGCTGCCATAGAAGGTGCCAGGGAAGTGACAGGCGCTATTGCCGCTTCTACCCTGACTACCATTTGTGTATTCTTACCCATTGTATTTACAGAAGGTATTACCAGACAATTATTTGTGGATATGGGCCTTACCATTGCCTATTCTCTGCTGGCCAGCCTGTTGATTGCACTGACAGCAGTTCCGGCTATGTCTTCCGTTATGCTGACAAAAGCCAAGGATCTGAAAGAGGGCAAATTCTATAATGCTGTTATATCTGCCTATGAAAAAGTATTGGGATGGTCATTAACAAGAAAGCCGGTAATATTCCTTCTGGTATTGGCATTATTAGTGGTCAGTGTATTGGCATCCTTAAGCAAGGGTACAGCATTTATGCCCGATATGGATTCCACACAAATGACGGTCAGTGTGCAGCTTGAAAAAGATGCCACCCTGAAGGAAACTGCCGGGATAACCGATCAGGTGGTGGAGAGAATCCTGGAAATCGAGGATATCCAGGATGTGGGAGCCATGACCAGCGGTTCTGCCTTATCCTTACTGGGCGGCAGCGGAGGAGGCAGTAATAATGCTGCAAGTATTTATGTAGTGGCTAAAAAAGATAAAACCATGAGCAATGAAGAAATTGCCAGTATTATTATAGAAAAGACAGCAGATCTGGATGCCGAAATTACGGTGGACACTTCCAGCATGGATTTAAGCGCCCTGGGAGGGAGCGGTATATCCATACAGGTAAGAGGCCGGGATCTGGATACACTGCAGGTACTGGCTGCCGAAGTGGCTGCTATTGTAGAAAGTGTGGAAGGCACCCAGGACGTTTCAGACGGTATGGAGGAAGCCGGAGAGGAACTGCGCATTATCATTAACCGGGATAAAGCGGTGGAACACGGCTTGACAACAGCACAGGTATTTACCCAGATTTCCGCCAAACTGGCCCAGGCCAATAGTGCCACCACCCTGGTAACAGCGGAAAATGATGTAAATGTATATGTTATGCATGGAAATGACATCACCCTTACCAGAGAACTGGTGCGCCTTCTGGACATCAAAGGTACCGATGCAGACGGTAATTCCGTGAAAATCCCCTTAAACGATATTGCGGCGTTTGAAGTCAACCAGTCTCTGAATTCCATCAACCGTGCTGACCAAACCAGATACATTTCGGTTTCCGCAGCCATTGCAGACGGCTATAACATCGGTAATGTATCCGGTGTTGTGGAAAACAGACTGGCTGATTACCAACTGCCCGAGGGATACCAACTGGTATTTTCCGGTGAAAATGAAATGATTAATGATGCCATGGAACAAGTAACACTAATGCTGCTTCTGGCACTGGTATTTATCTACCTGATTATGGTGGCACAATTCCAGTCCCTATTGTCACCCTTCATCATCATGTTTACCATCCCTCTGGCCTTCACCGGCGGTTTTATGGGATTATTTATCAGCGGCAGCGAAGTCAGCGTTATTGCCCTGATCGGATTTGTCATGCTGTCCGGTATCATCGTTAATAACGGCATCGTCCTGATAGATTATATTAACCAGCTGCGTACAGAAGGTAAGGGAAAAAGAGAATCCATCATGGAGGCCGGCCGCACCAGACTTCGCCCGGTACTGATGACAGCCTTGACAACCATACTGGCAATGTCTACCATGGTATTCAGCAGCGATATGGGCGCGGAAATGGCAAGACCCATGGCCATAGTCACCATAGGAGGACTGCTGTACGGTACCCTGCTTACACTGATTGTCATCCCTTGTATCTATGATGCATTCCATCGTGAGAAAAAAAACAAGGAACCGGAGCTGTTGTATGTTGAAAACGAAGGTTCTGATGACGATACAATTTAACCAGAAAATATCATGTTATTAATTGCATCCCAAGTGTAAACAGTAAGGAACTGTCGGAAAATAACTTGTACAAATTCTATTTATCGACAGTTCCCACCCAAATATGAGGTAAATATGAGTAAAATAGATGGAACAGAAGATTTAAATGTATTACCGGAAAAAGTGCTTTTGATCTATCATGCAGTGATCAAACTCCTATTGGAAGGAGAAGACATAAATGCGATTAAAGTTTCCACGATTGCCCAGAGAGCCGGCATCGGAAAAGGAACAGCTTATGACTACTTTGATTCCAAGGAAGATATCATAGCTTTTGCCATCGCTTTCCAACAAAGAAAACTAACAGAAGAAATCCGTCAGGCGCTGCTCAAACATGACAGCTTTGCCGACCAATTGAACTGCCTGCTGGATATAGCCAGGGATAAACTTCAGCAGCAGGAATGCTTTATCCACTACGTACATATGAAGACAGATCGCTCTGCCATAAGCCGGAATATCCATAATATTATGGAAAAGGAGCACATAGAAAAATATCTTTTTGTGGGATTACTGAAAACACTTCTGGAAAAGGCAATCCATCGGGGAGAAATAAGGGCAGATCTCCCTTTGGACTATCTGGTATATTCCGTATGCGCCAGAATCCTAACCTATATAGCCTGCATCGAACTAAAAGACAACGGTGAAATGACACCGGATGCCATGCGGCCATATATATACAGGGGTATTATGGAGGAGTTTATTGTTCGGTAGATCCGGATATCCGGACGAGCCAGAAAGCGGGGTGCCTTTTACAGGAGCCTGACAGGGAGGGGAGGTGCCTTACACAGTGTTTTTAATGCTGTTCGGCTTCACCCAGTGATACTAAGTGATATTTTTTCCGGTTGCCA
>Ga0153941_1001201_pt1 | contig 10488 bp, 15 predicted proteins | sample TSNJ025MetaG_FD_104733 | JGI IMG/M metagenome (GOLD analysis project Ga0153941, IMG submission 104733) | Attine ant fungus gardens microbial communities from New Jersey, USA - TSNJ025 MetaG | ecosystem: Host-associated > Fungi > Mycelium > Unclassified | place: USA: New Jersey, Brendan T. Byrne...
ACAGTGCGACTTTACACAGCGGGTATCTTAGGTGTCAATCACAAGATGAATGATCTTGATGAAGGATTATAATTCTAGACAGCCATCATTATCTTCCACGAAGTAAAAATCAACGAACCACGGCCCCCAACCCTTTACAAGGTATTCGTTGCTTCATTTCTTTCTTCTTTATCTAGAGCCCTTTATCAAATGAAAATTGGACCTCGACGGTTACTGGGATGGAGAGATATCGAATTATCACCTCTTCACTGCCGTGATGGGGCCGGATCCAACAATCAACTCCATCTTGACATACTTGTAGTTAGATATCTTACTGGGCTGTCTCTGTTAATCGCTAGGGTAGGTTGCTGATTGTCCAGCTTGAGCCTACATCATTCCCCATTCAGTGATGTGACTGTAGGGAATGTCCTTGACTCTATCTTTGTCTGTGGGTTCCTTTCTTTGGTAAATTATGGTCAGACATCCTAATATGAGTGCTGGATACTCAGACTTTTATATAGATCTGTTTTACAACATTTCGTCAACGCACGTTCTTTGGATGTTGTTCTACAACTTAGGTCCTATTGACAAGTTGAAATACAAACTCCAGCAACGAGAATTCTCTCAAGGTGGCATGTTTATATACTCCAGGTCCTCTAGCCAATTTGACAAGAAGCGATCTTCAACCCCAAAAACATCTGGACCGGAGGAATTTCTTTTTTCAAATTTCTGCTATGAGCATATTCTTTGAGTACCGATTTTTGCTACCCGCCACCTATGCCCTTTTTTAAACCAGAAAATTGATCCAATGCGAAAAGAGGGAATGCTTGCGCTTGACGCTGGCTGTTTCTGAGCGCCAATCGTCAGTACTAATAATGGTATATGCGTATGTGTGTGTATATATGTGCGTGTCATTTCTGTCATTACATATCATGACGTCAGGTGCCCAACTTGCTTCTTCCCAAACCACAAATTAACGGAATAAAAAAACAACCTGAAGAGATGTCTCTCTTATCTCAATACCTGAGCAGATCTGCCCAAGTGTTTAAAGAGAGCACCAAACGTAGTAAGCAACCTCATCCGTGCTATCGGCTATTCCATGGCACAAAATAATAATCATAGACACTTCTTGCGTTCCTCATCAGTGGTCCTCATGAAAGGCGCCGATCTACCTTGTCGCGCACCACGAACGTTGTTCAAATTCAACTCGCAAGACGACATTGACCAATTTGCTACTGGCTGTGATGCTGATGTCGGTGGAACGTCAACAGTCCACCTAGAACGATACCAAAACGAAAAGGAGGATACGTCCGTGATAGGAGGGGGAGGAGGAGCACGAGGGGGTACAGGGGTATTCTGGGGTGACATGCGGTTAGGTGTCAAAGCAGGATTGGAAGGAAAAATCAGAGGTGGTTATGCCGGTTTTCGAAACAAGGTACGTTGTTTTTACCCCCTCTCTCTTACACACGCACACATACCAAACACGAAACGAAAAACCACTTGCTGACCGTTTATTGATTCATCTCTCTCTTTTCCTTAAATTTACACGGAGGGTCTCTAGAAGCGACCCACGCTCTTTGGAGAAATGACAGAAGACGTTTCCCAACACGAGTTCCTCACCCTTCGACTTCGACTCGGAGGCGATCCAGCCACGCACAATACCTACTTTTGCAATATACAGACGGACGGACCTTTTGAAACGGACCTTTGGCAACATCGATTGTTCTTTACGCGACGTGACGGTGGATGGGAGGATATTTACGTGGGTTTAAAATGCTTTTTCTACCTGTGCTCTGTTTTTCATCCCCTTCCCCTCTTATCAGATTCCCTTCACGAGTTTTGTGCGCACAAATTCGGGGGAGCTGTACGAAGACCAGATAGAGATAAACAAAGAAAGAGTCCGTAGTGTGGGGATCTCATTGTTGGGTGGTATGAGTGGCGTAGCTGGGAGGTACGAACTTGGGATAGACTCCATTGGTATCACCAACGAAGAGCATATCAAACCCATCGCACGTGGTAGGGAGTCGACTCAAATTTGATCTATAGCCTATCGATTGTCATCTTTCCAAGAGAATTCGGGAGTTGAAATGTAAGGTACCTTCAAGACTGTGGAGGACAAAGCGACGTGGAACTGCAGTGTGAAAAAAAATGGTAATAGCACTAATATACCGTCTAAAGTCTCTGAAAAGTTAACTGGTTAACTTTCCTCAACGGGCTTTAAGGAAAAGAAATGGATCATAATCCAAATAAAGCAAAGGTTCATGGAAGATGAGAGCGAAAAGGGGGAGGTTCACAATAGATATAAAAAACTGCATAGGATTTAAGTGAGAGCGACGCAGCAACGAACAGCCTAGGTGGTTACACAACCACTGCAGCATCCTGCACTTCCATCATCATCATGATCCTTTCCTCCGAAGCCCCCGGAGACACCTCCACCCCCAAGAGGTCGTCCTGTTTGTTGATCCTAGGGGAAAAAAGTCGAAACCATCAGTTTTAAATCGATTCTTGTGACAAAGAAGAACTTCTTTGCAAACCTTGTTGTATTTTCGGATTTCACGGACGAGGTTGGTGAAAGCTTCGTCGACATTGATCCGTTGTTTAGCTGAAGTTTCAATAAATTTGCAGCCAAAGTGTCTGGCGAGATCGCGACCCTCTACAAAAAATAACCCTCTCAAATCTAACACTAATCAATTTGCTCTGCACGTACCATTCATGCCGACTTGACGTTCGTATTCCAAATCACATTTGTTCGCGACGACAATGACAGGGAACGTGTCTTGGTCCTTGACACGAAGGATCTGTTGATGGAACAAGCTGATTTCTTCAAACGAGTTACGTGAGGTGATGCTGTAGACAAGGAGGAAGCCTTCTCCTGTGCGCATATATTGTTCCCGCATGGCGCTATAAAAAAAAAAGAAATAAACACAAGGTCAATCATGATGAGCCCTGTCAATCATAAGCCCCTAAATCAATCATGATGGGGGAAAGTGAAAGGAGCATAGGTTGGCAACCTAGCCCCGTGAAACACCACAGCAACGACAACGACAACAATTCAGTGATACACGAGGCCGAAGGGGGATCAAACAAGATGGACCACGGGTGAGGCAGGGAGAGAGAACATGACATACCCATACTCTTCCTGACCAGCAGTATCGAGGACGTCGAGAAGAGCAACTTCATCATCAATAACGCATTGCTTTCGATACGAGTCTTTTTTGGAAAGAAGAACGTCAGTTCTGCGAGACGTGGAGACGCAAGTTCGTTTTTTTCGATTCACCTTCAATCGTCGGGTCGTATTCGTCGACAAAATGACTTTGGATGAACTGGATGGTCAATGCAGACTTTCCAACGCCTGGTATGGGTGTATATAGATGGTCAGAGCCACAAAATTATAGTCCGTTATAAGCGTTTACGAGCTCACCGCCACCACCAACGACAACAAGTTTGTATTCTCGTAGGAATGCAGCCTGTGCAGCCTGTAAGGGCATTAGATTTTTTCGAATATGCAAAGCAGCAGAAAATGGATGGGAGCAGTAAACACGAGGGATGAAAGGGGAGTAGGTCTCTGCAGGTATGGACAAGCGCGAGACTTACTCTGGAAGCAGCATTTGTGGTCATGTGAGGATAATGTATAATGCGAAGGAAAGAGACGTAAGGGAAGGGGCGGAGGACAAGAAGAAGAAATATCAGATCAAGCGAACAGGGCCAAATACTCCCAAATTTGATGCCATCATTGCAGACAAGGAGTCAATTTTGCTAAGACAAAGTCCAGCATCACCTACTCAGTATAAACACATGTGACATGTTCAATAAATCCCAATATAATCATTACGTCCACAGTGTGATTAAGTACAGCTAACTAGACATGATATTTTTTTGACATAACATTACGATTATTTGCGCCCTTTCCTCTTCTTGCCCTCGGTGGTGCTAGCTTGACCATCGTTGAGTTCATCAGCGCTGGTTCCAGAAGCAGCATTGGCCTGTTTGGTCTTTTTGCCTTTGCGGAGATGATGCTCGGGGATCCACTCTTCCTGATATCCACCAGCACCAGTAGCGGTGACAGTACCGACGGGAGCACTGACCGCAGGAGTGAATTTCTTGGAACGCTTTTTTGGCTGAGGAGAAAAAGTGATGAAGGCAAAGTAAGAGAGACCGCCCAAGAGACCGGCAATAACCAAATAAGTCGACCACCTTGACCAATAGTCAACATTCCTGCGATCAGCGCTGCTGGAAAACAAAACCACTGACATTTTCCAGTCTAACCAAGATATCTCAGGCTCTACGATAACAACAATTGAATCAAATGCAGTGACACGATACGTTTGATCCTGATGTCGAGGTGATTGATCAGTAAGAGTACTTGTATTCGACACCCACATACGAACCTCGAGCGAATGCTCTAGCCATAACTCCATACGAGCATCGCCAGCCTGATCGGATATGCTCAACGAATGATCAACTAGTCGGAGGAATAGGTAGTACCTTGAACCTGATACAGGGGTCAATGACCAATGATGGACAAGTATAGATATTTCAGAGTCGACGTACTCGCTGTAAAATACATATGGAAGATTGAGCTTCACACCCTCAAGAAGAGAGAGACCATAGTCCAATGTCGTAAGCTATCAAGTTGGAACGCCGAGACGGTGAATTATACATTCCGATCAGGTCTTATATTGAACTCGACGTACATTCTTGATCAAGGCATCAGTTTCCGGGTTATAAAGAGAGCCGCCGAGGCTGCGTAGTGTCACGTTCTTGTCGGATTTGTTCTCCAAGGTAATTGTCAGAGAGTTCTTTTCTCCATTTACAATATCTGCGTCATGGGTAGCCGGGAAGTCAGGACGTGAAGTGTCGGAGGATTCGTAAATACGCACAATTGAAGGGATTTGTCTCCGGAAAGGAAGCGATTGCTACTATCTCAGGCTCAGACACCAGCTGGGCTGAACAAAGATGTTAGTTTGAAGAGTAGAGCGATGAAGTTACTCATACCCGTAACAGCCACGACCGAAAAGACTGCAGGTAGAATATGGCTTAGACGCATGGAAGTAAAAAGCAAGTCGTTGCCACGTCCACATTTCCACGCACATGACCTAGCTCACATGATTATATTTATATTACAGTACTATCCTCCTTTCTTGCGCAAAAAATCTCGGGCGATATCCTCTGGATCCTGGCTGGTATCTGGTAGCCAGAATGCCTGTAGCAGTGACGACAGGTGAATTTTCTGCAACTGCAACGGTAGATAGGCGACGCACCAACTCAGCACCGGCAGTGACCATCATATTGAACCTTGGATTGAACCTAACACATCTTGAAGGGCCTGGGTGCCCGTCCAATGCGACCATGGGCTGTAATTTGAGGGGATGTGCGTTGAGATCCACAGATCCTGTTCGCTGGGGCAGTTTCTGGACGTCCCAGATCAGGATTCTCCCGTCCAAGCTGCCGCCAATCACGTATTTACTGTCAGGTGTCCACCCAACCTCCTCACCACTGCTTCCCTTGGACGGCTCGATACTGGGTGGCGACGTCATGCTTCTGCGTTCGAGACCAACATGCCCCTCCAATTTGACCAGTAGATGACCCTCAAACGCATCCACGATGTAGTGTGCATCTCCTGAGCAGCCGACGAGGAGATACTTGCCGTCTGAGGAAAAAGAAAGTGAGGTGATGAAGATGGGGCGCGGAGGGTAACTGATGAGTGCAAGGGTGGGGTCTTGAAGTGTGATGGTAAGGAAGGGCGCTTTGTCGAAATTGGCCTGATCATAGAGAAGAATGCGAGAGTAATAGTTAACGGCAACTGCAAAGACGAGACCGGAGGCGTCGTACGCGACAATGGGAGGAGCGGGGAGGGTCAGGAGACCGCGGCATAGCTGAGAACGCAGGTCCCACAACCTGACGGTCTTGTCCATGGATGCAGACATGAAGCCATCGTCAATGGGTGAGATGTCGAGTGAGATGACTCGGCCCTTGTGGCCTCTAAAGTAACATATGTATTTGTTGTCGTGTAGGGAGTGATAGCGAATGGAGTCGTCCTCTTTTGTTGAAGTGTGGATGATGGTGGTGTTCTTGTGGGTGAACCGGGGGAGGTCTACGCCATATTTTCTAGAGTAGAGTGTTTTTATGGGTCTAAGGAAATGAGTAAGGAGAGGGGGTGGGTCAGGCACATTTGAACTTGCTTGCCGGTTTTGCAGTTCCAGACACGGAAGGTCTCGTCCTCTGCAGCTGTTACGACTGTATCGCCTCTATCGTCGAAAGTGATGCCTGTGATGTGCCTTGGGAGATTGGTTGAGCGCTGCGGGAGAGGGGGGGTGGAAGGGGTGGGATTGTCTATGGCATTCTTGAAGATTTTTGCAGGTTTGTACCTGGACTAGGACAAGAGTCAAGTTTACTGAAGTGGTTGTGTGGATGAGAGCGCACCATGAGGTGGTTGTTGAGGGCGACGGAGGTGTGCATGGAGAATCGGAGTCTGAATGGCAAGGAATTTGCAAGGATAATTGTGAACAAATAAGAGAGCAAGTTGCAACGACGATGGGAGACGTCGACGAGACTGCAAAGCTGTGGAAGGTTAACAGAACAATCCACGAGCTCGTCCGAGATAGAGTCCGTCCTTCTCTCTCGCTAATTTCTACCCTCAACCTACTCTCTCCCAGGGCTTCTCAGTCTCAGACGAGGAAATCCATATGGATCTCCAACGCTTTCGCGATCTCTACGCCAACAACACTGGAACTCTCGAGTACGTCTTTGTCCTTAGGCTTCACCCCTTTCTTATTCCACTAGTCGCAACCAGCTCAGTTTCTACTCCACTTCACGAACCAATTCAGCAGATCAGATCTTTGTCTACTTCACAGACGAAAAAAGCGTAGGTGTAAAAACAATGCGCAAGTCAGCTCTTTTTCTCTGCGGCCCTCAATCTCCATGCTCATCCATCCCAGGCTTCTCGTCATTCTCGAAGACAAGTCCATCCAACGAGCCATCATAGTCTTTCCGGGAAATATGACCCCTTCAGCCCGCAAAGTGAGATAACCGACCTTCCTGATCCACCTCAAAAAACGCGAATCATGATTCTCTCCACAGGTTATAGTTGCCATGTCTGCTCAGTATCGACTAGAAGAGTTCTCCGAAGCCGATCTTCTCGTCAACATCGTTCATCATACTCTTGTACCTCGGCATGAGGTCCTAACACCAGACGAAAAGAAGGCTCTTCTTGAAAAATAGTCAGCCTTTCCCTATCATCACCCTCACCCCTTCCTTACATAGCTGCCCCCCTTCAGCCGCCTAAAAGAGACTCAACTACCGCGCATCCAATTAGCGGATCCAGTGGCGCGCTACTACGGTTTACGACGAGGCCAGGTCGTCAAAATTACAAGGCCAAGCGAAACGAGTGGTCGATACGCCAGCTATCGCATATGCTTCTGATCATCTCATTGTCTCCACTACCGTAAACTTTTTTTTCCTTCCTCTGTCATTCCTAGCCTTCAACCAAATTGCTTGTGTAATTAATCTAAACATGATTAGACCCAATGCCGTTCCTCGGATACCACTTTGCATTTAGACTCAAATTCCCAAGCTTCAAACTTTTCTCTCTCTCCAATGTTCAAGATTGGCCGAGGCATCCATGGCTAAACGTCCTTCGTCTCATTATCTCCAAACATGGATCTTCCCAACAATTCTCATGCTTGGTCAGTCCTTGCAAGGTCACATTTATCAGAACTGTCCTCTCGAGTCAGGGCCGGGATCACCCAGCCCCTGGGTTCATTGCACCTCATGAGAACCGGAAGAATCTACACCATTTCATCAAACCTCGCGATCATGGTCTCCTGCCTTGACTATTATATCTCGAAAGGGGTGTGAATGACCCTTACTCAATATGATCTACTTTGCCCCTCTTGAGGTATATACATGATGGTGATAGGGTCGATAGCTTCTCCCAGTTGACACATACGCCTTGTGCAAGCACCGTTTGATTCACTTCCGGTTCATCTAATTGTCCCCATCAGGACTGCGAGGGGCAATGACTATTTAGAATTCAGGACTCGATGACGGCAACATAAAGTCTATCAAAGAATGACCTCGTAAACAATTTTGTTCTTCGATCACCGGCAAGTCTCTCGTTCTCTCTTATCCCCGAAAGTTTATCCACTGTGTCTTTTGTGTGTATCACCTGCCAGTGGAACGCCAGTCAGACCTCACTTAGGGTGTAGATAACGCCGCCGGTTTATAGATAGAGTGGGAAAGAAAGAAAGACCTTTTTGTGTTATGATCTTTTTGAACCACGCAAAACCGGACCGGGTTCCTCGAGAGATGTTAAATGATACATTTGTTATTCGCAAGTCAGGTACGACAAAAAAAGTCTCTCAGCGTCCAGCTCTCAAAGGACTCGCGTGTATGTATATGTGTATGTGTATGTAACAACGTAAGAATCTTCACACTGCTGACTGGATTATTTGACGTTAAGCTGTGTGTGTGTCCGCGGCATTTGCGATTGCAGCTTACATTCTCATCGCCTCCCTTCCCCGGTGCTGTCAAATCAGCGCTGGCTTGCCTCCACATTGGCCTGCGACTGTGTTCTTGTCTGGCTATCAAACTTAAGTTTTTCATTTCATGATTAAGGATCTGTTTCATCATCGTCGTAGTAGTCCTTGTACACCGGATCTCCTGAACATGAGCCCCATTAGAGGGTGGCGCTTGTAGCACCTCGGACAATTACAGCACTGCTCCTTTGTTTAAAGAGGAGATATCACAAGAAGCTATGTTGAACACCGGAGTTTTGAAATTTTGAGATGACGTTGAAACGATCATTAAATTGTTGATCACGGACACACAAAGACCGACTCTTGAAAAACAAACAAACAACGTCGGCTAGTGAATGACTGCGTATTGATTACATAGATCATGGTTCAGTCCGGAAATACTTTCAAACTTAACGTCTTGGAAATGTGGAGATGAGTTTTCAAACAAGGTACCGAGTATAACCAATGAAAGAAGTAGAGAAAGAAAATATGACTCCCCCAAAACTGCTTTTGAATTGAATGAGTACGTTTCTCCCTCCCCTCCCTAATTTGTTTTTGTAATTTCTTCTTCTCTTTAAAATGGATGAACGTCACCGAATTTCTCGCTACGGGTTCTCGTGTGCAAACGAGAATGGAACTCATCAAGGCAGTGTGGGAGTTTTTAAGGAAAGGATCTTTGGTTGTAGCCTCTGACTTAAGCGTTTTTTGACAGATGCAGATGGTCCTTTGCGGGCGAGTGTATGTGGGTTTCCACACACACAAAAAAAAGTAACACATTCCCCTTAGCATGACCGCGGAGTCGTTTACAAGAAAGTTCTGCCAGATTCAGTCGTCTATATCGAATAAACTATCGCACCGTACTGACTGCGCATATTATTTCACCAGCAAGAAGCTAAGTATGTAATTGCTTGATTGTGGTTAATTCCGATAACTCCCCCTAACACAGGATTTGACAATGTATATGAGGCCCTCGAGGCTCTCTTTTTTTCAAACGAAGATCAAGATAAAAAAAGAAAAATGTCACCTTCCCCATATGTGTTCATGTCAGTGATGAGAAGAATAAGAAGATCTGTTCGATATAGGTCTTCAACGGAACATAATGATTGGTACCGCCGACTACCCCGGGACGGATTGGACTGCATTATCACCGCCAACGTCGATTTTTTTAATTTGCTTCTGCTGCTTGCACGAATCACGTTCAAAATCAGTAAGTTTAGTTCTTTGAACCTCCCCACCCAATAGGGAAGGGAAGGGGGGAAGGAAGGGGGGCGCGTGTTCAATTGTTTACAGTATAGGATGATTAGATTTCGATCGACCTTCCCAATCTCGACCGACTTGGAACAAGTGGAGCCAAGCTCTAAAGGAAAGATCGAGATCCACTTTTTTTTGTGAAGCGCCAACACACACATACACCTTTTCTTTTTTTTGTAGCAGCCTTGTTCCCTTATAGTGGACTCTCCGAACAAAATTAAAACCCCCCAGCGTCCCGAAAGCTCGGGGGTTTCACAAGTACACCGAAACACAATGAACGGAAAATCAAATGCCTTGGAATTTATCCGGACAATTGCAGTTCTGCGTCATTGCTGATGAGTGCCGCTTTTAGACGCGTTTCTACCAAGTGTTTTCTTGATTCCCACCGTGAACCCGCTGTGTGGTTCCCCAACTAACCAACCAACCCACCAACGGGCGTTCCCCCTCTCTTTCACGCATTCCCTTCAACTGCCGGTGCGACTCGCGATTTGAGATCCATCTCAGATTTTCCCTGAGTATTGACACGAGACTACCATTTTCAAGACCTTGGAAATGTATGGTTTGGGTAATCCGTTCATTTCGAACAGCATACACATCTCTAGATCTGCCACTTTGTTATCATCACGCTACAACTCATTCTCTTTTGCGCATCGAATCTGAGTGCCAGGTCCGCTTCCAATCATATCGGCATGGCTGTTGGAGTGACTTATTCGAGCGGTCTGGGGTCAAGATATAAAAACTC
>Ga0153941_1001204_pt1 | contig 10474 bp, 7 predicted proteins | sample TSNJ025MetaG_FD_104733 | JGI IMG/M metagenome (GOLD analysis project Ga0153941, IMG submission 104733) | Attine ant fungus gardens microbial communities from New Jersey, USA - TSNJ025 MetaG | ecosystem: Host-associated > Fungi > Mycelium > Unclassified | place: USA: New Jersey, Brendan T. Byrne...
CCCTAATATTAATTAGTGCTTTCATGTTCATCGTTACCAAGACCGGCAACTATCCTATGCATACTGTGTTTTGAATAATAAATACTGTCTATGACGTAGGGATCGTTTACAGGTTATTGACAAGGCTGGCATATTGGAATAGCATAGGAAGTGGACTTCTACTTACTATAGATTGGAGATTGCTATGAAAAGCGAATATCGAAAGCTATACGACTTATACATCAAAAATATAGCCCATAAAATGCGGTACATTTGCGACCAGAAAGTTTCAGAATATGGTTTGACCTCTTCACAGGCCATTTTGCTTGGTATCATCAGCCGGTCAGTTAAAGAGGATCGGGAATTAAGTAGAGCATATTTACAGGCGGCAATGAAAATACGCGGCCCCTCTGTTACCAATCTTCTAAACAAATTGGAGAGGGGTGGTTATATCTTCCGTAGTACCGGTCAAACTGACGGGCGCACCTTTCATATCCAGGTAACGGTGAAGGGCGAAACATTTGTGAATGAAATGGATACTGTTTTTGAGCAAATTGAAGATCAGTTATTAAAGGGTATGAGTGATGAAACAAAAGAAACATTTTTAATTTTGTTAAAGCAGGCGTCTGATAATATGGACAAAGCGACTTTTTAAAAAAAATTAAGAAGGTACTTGACAATTAAGGAAGGTACCTTTATAATAATAGGAAGGTACTTTGCTAATTTTTGATGGAGGATAAGACTTTGAATGAAAACAACATGAAGCTACTGGAACAGTTTTTCAAGGCACAGATGCTTCTCAACCGGATACACAGCCAAAACTTCCGTGCTTCCGGTGCGATTGGAACCCCCCATCGTGGGCAAGGCCGGGTGTTGGAAATGTTAACGCGGCACCCGGAGATCAGTCAAAAAGAGATGGGGAACCTGCTTGACATGCGCTCTCAATCGTTGGGTGAGTTTCTTGCAAAACTGGAGCGCAGCGGTCTGATTACTCGTGAACCTTCACCGGAAGATCGCCGGGTAATGATTATCAGACTCACCGAAGCCGGGGCTGCCGCCGCAGAGCAGACAGCGCAAAAGCCAGAAGATGCGAACAAATTATTTGGCAGCTTAAACGATGAGGAAAAAGCGATGCTTGGAGAGCTGCTAAGCCGCTTGATTGATGATTTTCAAAAGCAGCTTGGCGACAACGAAGAACCCGATCTTGATTTCAGCGATCACTTTCGCGGAAAGGAAGGTTTTGGCGATCCGCAGTAAGGCGAGCATCCCCGTGACAACAAAAAACATTTTGGCTCTGACACAAACGGTCAATGAAAAATAAACATAAAAAAGCACAGACTTTTTTTGAACATGTAGGTAGACGTCTACCTAAAAAGAATGGAGGGTATGTTCATGCTTAGAATAATTAAACGATTGCCACCCGGCAAGACGGCCTTGTCAATCACGTTTTTGCTGATGCAGATTTCTTGTGCGCTCTATCTGCCCTATCTAATGGCGAACATCGTTAACAACGGTATTGTGGCGGGAGACATCGCCTATATCTGGCGGCAAGGGGCGCTCATGATCGCCCTGACGATATTCAGCCTGATCGGGCAGGTGCTGAACACCTATATCTCGGCCAAGATAGCCTACAAACTGGGCATGGATCTCCGCAGCGATATCTACCGCAAGGCTCTTAGCTTTTCCAAAAGCGAGTATGACAAGTTCGGAACATCCTCTCTTATCACGCGCAATACCAATGATGTGACGCAGGTGCAAAACCTGATTGAGATGGGCCTGAAGTTTTTCATCCTGTCTCCTCTGTATCTGATCGGTGGCATTGGCATGACATTTTTGCTCAGTCCGAAGCTGGCGTTAATTTTTGTGGCGGTCGTACCTTTTCTGACTATTGCCACCATCATCATATACAAGATTGCAAACCCCCTCTACGGGAAAATGCAAAAGCTGCAGGATAAACTCAATCTCTATTTCAGAGAGGGGCTCACCGGCGTAAAGGTTATCCGCGCATTCGGTAAGGAAGATGACGAATATCAGAAATACAGAGTGGCCAATCAGGACTACACCCGGACATCCATCACCGCCGCGACAATCATGGCCGTTTTTGTCCCGATTATCACCTTGCTTATTAGTATCGCAACGCTGATTATCACATGGATAGGCGCTGGCTCTGTGGCAGCCGGTACAATGGAAATTGGCACCATCATGGGGGCAATTTCCTACTCCGTTCAAATTCTGACCGGCTTCGGCATCCTGACCAGCGTAATTCTCGCAATACCACGCGGACAGATTTCCGTAGGGCGCATTCATGAAGTATTGGATACCCCTTTGAGTATTCAGGATGAAAAAACGCCGGTTTTGCCCGGCAATGGTTCGTTGCAGTTTGAACATGTCGATTTCCGTTATCCAGGTGCTGCGAAAAGAACGCTGGAGGACATTAACTTTACGGTACAAAAAGGCCAGTGCCTCGCCATCATCGGCAGTACCGGCGATGGCAAAACCTCCCTCGTAAACCTGATCGCAAGGCTCTATGATGTGGAAAATGGATGCGTTAAGATTGGCGGCACCGACATCCGGCAGATTAGCCAGCCGGAACTTCGCGAGCTGGTTAGCCTCACGCCGCAAAAATCAACACTGTTCATGGGTACCATCCGAGAAAACATGCTGATGGGAAAACCTGACGCTACCGATGGCGAAATATGGGCAGCACTTGATATGGCCTGTGCCACCGAGTTTGTAAAGGGCCTCCCAAGCGGTCTCGACAGCGTAATTGATAAAAGCGGCGGCAATTTTTCCGGTGGCCAAAAGCAAAGACTTTGTATTGCCCGGACACTCATCAAAAATGCCGGTATCTATATCTTTGACGATTCCTTCTCTGCATTAGATTTCAAAACAGATGCCGCCGTACGTTCCAATATGAAAACAAAGCGATCAGGCGCCATCACCGTCATCGTTGCCCAACGGATCAGCACCATCATGGGTGCCGATTTGATCGCCGTGCTGGAAAACGGAAGACTGGCGGGGCTTGGCACTCACGATGGACTCAAGGCAACCAATCGTGTCTATGGGGAAATTGTCGACTCCCAAACATACAAGGAGGTAGTGGCATGAATATGGGAAAAGGACAGGGCGGCAAGGTTGGCATCGGCGCCCAAAAACCGAAAAAACTATGGCCTACAATCAAGAGACTTATGGGGTATATGAAGAAAAGCAGCGTACTGATTGTATTAACGGTATTACTTGCCATAGCCGGTACCGTGATGCAGGTGGTCAGCCCCAAGCTGCTCGGTAATGCCACGACACTTATATTCAATGGAATAAAAGCGCAAACAGGGATTGATTTCAGCGGTCTTGCGACTATTTTGCTGATGATTGGCATTCTGTATGTGGGGGTGTTCATTGCATCCTTTTTACAGGAACGGATTATGACGCTGGTATCGCAAGAGACAGTCTATGCTCTGCGGGGCGAGCTAAAAGCAAAAATGAACAGGGTACCCGTTTCCTTCTTTGATAAAAACGCCAACGGGAACCTGATGTCGGTTGCCTCCAATGATATTGACAACATCGTGACCAATTTACAGCAAAGCCTGACACAACTTATTTCCAGCGTCATTCTGATTGTCGGGGTTCTGTGGTTCATGCTGACCATCAGCCCGCTTTTGACCCTGCTCGCCGGCATCATGGTTCCCTGCACATTTTTCATTATCAAATGGTTCACACCGAGGGCGAAAAAGAACAATATGAAATACATGGTAGGTATGGGTGAATTAAACGGCAGGATTGAAGAAACCTATCAAGGCTTTGCGGTTATCAAGAGCTTTAACGGTGAAAAAGAAACGCTGCAAAAATTTGACGCGATTAATGCAAAGATGTATGAATCAGGCTGGCGTGCAAAATTTTTGGGCGGCACCATGATGCCCTGCATGATGCTCATGCAAAACTTTATTTATGTGCTGATTGCGGCGACCGGCGCGGTCAACGTGGTGGGCGGCACGATTCTGATCGGCGATATGCAGGCATTTTTGCAATACTCTCAGCAGTTTACGTCCCCCATCGCCAGACTCTCGCAAATGTGGAGCAGCCTGCTTGCCGCAATCGCCTCGGCAGAGCGTGTATTTGATGTGCTGGACGCTGAGGAAATGGAAGAATGCAAGGAGAACTTCCCAAACCATCCTAACGAATCCGCAAAAGTCCTCTTTGACCATGTGAAATTCGGCTACACGGAAGATCCGTTGATGAAGGACTTTTGTATGGCGGTTCAGGATGGGCAGATGGTAGCGATTGTCGGACATACCGGCGCGGGCAAGACCACGCTTATCAATCTGCTTGAACGCTTTTACGAAATACAGGACGGCAACATTTACATTGACACTGTAGATATTAGAGGCATGAAGCAATGTGACCTGCGGCGGCGTATGGGTATGGTATTACAGGATACATGGCTGTTCTCAGGCACAATCTACGACAATATCCGTTATGGAAATGAAAACGCGACCGAAGCGGAGATTATCGCAGCCGCCAAAGCTGCTTATGTCGACGATTTTATCCAAAAACTGCCTAATGGGTACGATACTGTGCTGGACGAAGAAGCCGGGAATATCTCGCAAGGACAGCGGCAGCTTATCACGATTGCGCGAGCCTTTGTAGCCAACCCGGAAATACTTATTTTGGATGAAGCCACATCCAACGTGGATAGCCGCACGGAGCTTATCATCCAGAGCGCGATGAAACGGCTTCTTAAGGGCCGCACGAGCTTTGTGGTTGCGCATCGTTTGTCCACAATCTATGACGCAGACCGCATTTTGGTCATGGACAACGGCGATATAGTGGAAAGCGGTAATCACAAGGAACTTCTGGTACAAGGCGGTACCTACGCGGATATTTACAACAGCCAATTTGCGCAGATATAGCGATTTTATAGAAAGCGAAGGTGCATTAACATGTATACAATCAACCTGAGAGATGTGAATAAGGATCAAATTAATCTGGTGGGCGGGAAAGGAGCGAATCTGGGAGAGATGATTCAGGCGCGGTTCCCTGTCCCACAGGGATTTTCTATCACCAGCTCCGCCTACGACGAGTATATCCGCAGCAACCGTTTCGACAGCGTACTTGCGGAATACCTGGCCAAAATGAATTCAGCGCCAGAGAAAGCACAAGCGCTTGCGTTGGAACTCATGAATATTCTGAAAGCCGGTACCATTCCAACGGAAATGATGGCCGATATCGTTTGGAAATATTGCAGCATAGGAGACAATATCCGTGTTGCAGTCCGTTCTTCCGCCACGGCGGAGGATTTGCCGGAGGCCAGCTTTGCGGGGCAGCAGGACACCTATTTGAATATTTGTGGAATCGACGCATTGTGCAATGCTGTCAAAAGCTGTTTTGCATCTTTGTGGACAGAGCGGGCCATCGCCTATCGCAAAAAGACAGGATTCGACAAGCAGAAGGTTTCCCTGGCTGTGGTTGTACAGGAAATGATGGAAGGAGATGTAGCAGGCGTACTCTTCACTGCCAATCCCATAAACGGCAACAAGGAGGAAATGGTAATCAATGCCTCCTATGGATTGGGAGAATCCATCGTATCGGGTCTCGTTTCACCGGACACCTTTTATTGGGATCGGAACGCAGAAGTGGTAAAGGAGAAGATTTTGGGAAGCAAAGAAACCTCCATCGTCTATGGCTCCAAAAACAACACAGTGGAAAAAGCCAACGATCCTAAATCACGGAGCGAATTTTGTATCACTGAAGAAGAAATTCAATCCCTTACATCCATCGGGAAGCAAATTGAGAGCCATTATGGATATCCCCAAGACATTGAGTGGGCGATCAAGGACGGCAAGCTCTATATTTTGCAGGCAAGGGGGATCACAACCTTAGATCAAAAAGCGGCTTCACAGAAAGATAGCGGTACAGAGCAATCAAAAATAGAACGTATGCTGATCGATATGATGGCCGACTCCTACCCGGAACCGCCCTACCCGCTGGAGCTTGCCCCTATTTGCGCTTTATTCAACGGATTCTCCGATGGGATGAAAGCGATGGGAGTCAATTTGGCACACGATCCCATTGGGATAAAAGACAACGGGGAATTTGCTTTCAAGATCCTGACCTCAGGAGAGTCCGAAATGCCCCATGAAAGCAAGCCGCCCGTGAATTTCAATGACAACATCCGGTATGCGGAGTCCGTCTATGAGAAAATTCGTTTACAGCTCACTCAGATGGAAGCCGTGGATTTGAAAAGCCTACAAATGAATGCCATAGGGCAAATACTGAAAAAACTGATGAACATTGTTGAGAGAATCATCACACTTCGCCTCCAGAATATCATTGGTCCCAATATGGGGGTTAGCAAACGGATTAGCGACAGCTTGAAAGCGGCAAATCTTACGTTCAATGAATACGATATGCTTAGCGGCCTACATTACAAGACCTGGGATATGAATGTTGAACTAAGTCAGTTGGCTGAGGTAGTCAATGGGGATGCAGCCCTGAAGGATCTGATTTTGAATTTGCAGACAGATGAATCCCTGGATCACAACCTCATGTTAATAAGCAAAAAGTTCCCGGTGTTTGGTGAGCTGTACAAAAGGCTTTTAAAAGAATACGGCTGGAAATCCACCAATAGCCATCAATCTTTCAGCGCCTCGTCATGGAATGAGGATCGAGCTTCCTTTATAACGTTGCTTAGAGTAGCTATGGCGCAGGAGAAAAAGCTGGTGGAAAGCGATAAATACGACAATTTGTGCGCGCTGATAAAGGCGGCGCTCTCCCCGGAAAAGGCCATGGAATTGCAGAAGAATATAGAGGAATCGAGAGCTTACCACCAAAGCCGTGAAGAAAGTGTCTATCTGCTGGAATGGTGCTATGGCCTGAGCCGCTTGGTTCTTGGAGAGATCGTGGCAAGGACTCCACAAACTTTTCCATTCTATGCGGATATTCTGTACTTATCCATGGAGGAAGTATGTTCCTTTACGGAAAACAATATGGCCATAGGCCCGGAGAAAATTGCACTTAGAAAGCAGTCCCAAAAGAATAACCAAGCGTTGTGGGATGAGAGAGATATTCAATCTACGGACATAGCCGGGGGTTCTTTAAAAGGTGTATCCGGCAGTGCGGGGAAGGCGAAGGGAAAAGTATGCGTGATTCATGACATCTCCGAGTTTGACAAGCTGGAGCCCGGGGACATCCTGATCTGTAAATATACCGATCCTATTTGGACACCTCTTTTTGCAATTGCTAAAGCAGTCGTCTCCGATACTGGCGGGACGCTGTCCCATAGCGCTATTGTCGCAAGGGAATATGGAATCCCTGCGGTCATGGGCTGTGGCAACGCTACAAAAGTATTGACTGACGGGCAAGAGATTATTGTGGATGGAGATAAAGGACTCGTAGATATATTGACTTGAACCCTCCCCAACTTTATGGGGCTATAACTCCATGTCAATATCATTCAAGAAACAGTTAAATGAATGTGCTATACTTGTGTTATACTTATCCAGCAGCATTACAAAGGAGGGCAATCTATCGAAATGGAAACAGACACACGGACGGTACGTTTTGACAACGACCTAAAAATAGAAGCATACCATTTTGCGGGTATCATGCAGAAGTTTCCCAACCATTTTCATGAATATTATGTTTTAGGCTTCGTGGAAAGCGGACGCAGACTTTTGACTTGCAAAAACAGGGAATATACCATCAACGCAGGGGACTTGCTGTTATTTAATCCCTTGGATAATCATGCTTGTGAGCAGGTGGACGATCAGGCATTGGACTGGCGGTGCGTCAATATCGAAAAAGACGTTATGCGCCGGATGGCAGAAGAAATTACCGGGAAAGATGATCTGCCGACGTTCACATCAACCGTAGTATGCCAAAGCGATGCAGTTCCTGCACTTAAGGATTTGCATGAAATGATTATGAAAAAAGCAAAGGACTTTATCAAAGAGGAAACGTTCTATTTTCTGATCGAGCAGTTGATAACCGATTATACCAAGCCGGTTGAGGCAACTCTTACCCAGGTCAGCAGGGAAATTCAGGCCGCCTGTGACTACATGGAAAGCAATGATACCGAGACAATTACCTTGGCGGATTTAAGTAAGGTTTCCGGACTTAATAAATATACCTTGCTCAGAAGCTTTACCATGCAGAGGGGGATTACGCCGTATCAGTATCTGTCGACGATCCGTGTTAATAAAGCGAAAAGACTGTTAGAAGCCGGAGTATCGCCAGTCGAGGCGGCTATGCAATCCGGCTTTACAGACCAAAGTCATTTTACACGGTTTTTTAAGACTTTTATTGGACTGACGCCCAAGCTATATCAGGATATATTTAACGAGGACGATGAGCAGCCAAAAACGGGAGGGTTCTGTGAAAGAGGTTAATAACATAAAAGGGCATGCAGCGGCCCTGATCACGATTTTGATATGGGGCACAACATTTATTTCCACAAAAATTTTGCTGGCGGATTTTAAGCCGATTGAGATTTTGTTTTATCGTTTTAGTATTGGCTTGCTTGTGCTTTTGATCGCTTATCCCCATAGGCTGAAGGGAACGGGCAAAAAGCAGGAATTGATGTTTATGGCGGCGGGATTGTGTGGAGTCACGCTGTATTACCTGTTGGAAAATATTGCGCTTACCTATACGGCGGCTTCCAATGTCGGGGTTATTGTTTCTTCTACGCCGTTCTTTACGGCATTATTGGCAAACTGGCTATTGGACGGTGAAAAGCCGAAAGTGAACTTTTTTATTGGATTTTTGGCTGCAATAGCAGGAATTATCTTGATTAGTTTTAATGGAAGCGTCGTTTTACAGCTTGATCCCGCCGGCGATTTGCTGACGCTGCTGGCCGCTGTTGTATGGTCAGTCTATTCGATCCTTTCCAGGAAAATAAGCCAATTCGGGTATAACATCGTACAGACGACAAGGAGAGTATTTTGTTATGGCCTGCTCTTTATGATACCGGTGTTGCTTCCGTTCCGTTTTGAATGGGGGCTAGACCGGTTTGCACAGCCGGTCAACCTGTTGAACATTCTGTTTCTTGGGTTTGGAGCCTCTGCGTTATGCTTCGTTACCTGGAATTTATCGGTAAAGATTTTGGGAGCGGTAAAAACAAGTATTTATATTTATCTGGTTCCCGTTATTACCGTAGTTACTTCTGTAATTGTGTTAAGCGAAAGGGTTACCTGGATGTCGGCATTAGGCACGGCATTGACGTTGGCGGGGTTGTTGATCTCAGAGAAAACACCAGACTGCCTGATGGGCAAACGATAATCTTTTGCGATTATAACCGTAAAAGTTGTTTTACTTTTGATTAAATTGCGGTATACTATTAAACATGGAGGTGGTAATCATGATTGAAAGACCGCTTTATATGGATAAGATGATATCCTATGTAGATACACCATTTATAAAAATACTAACCGGTGTCCGCCGTTGCGGCAAATCCACGATAATGAAAATGCTTATGCAAGAACTGCAAAAACGCGGCGTAGAAGAAAGCCGCATGTTACATTATAATTTTGACTCCTTGGAGCACGAGGATATCATGACAAGCAAAGCGCTGTTTGCTGAACTTAAAAAACATCTTTCACAAGATCATAAAACGTATCTGTTCCTGGATGAAATACAGGAAGTAAAAGCCTGGGAAAAAGTTGTTAATTCCTTAATGACAGATTACAATGTAGACATTTACGTCACGGGTTCTAATTCGAGAATGATGTCATCGGAAATTTCCACTTACCTCACGGGGCGATATGTATCATTTCGTATTTATCCCCTTTCCTTCGCAGAGTATCTGACATTCCGTAAAGCATTTACAGAAGTGTCAGACACCCGTTCGGAGCTTGTGAAGTATCTAAGATATGGTGGATTTCCAGCAATACATTTACAAAACTATTCTTTTGAAGATGCCTATACCATTGTGCGAGATATCTATAACTCAACAATCTTCACCGATATTGTAAAACGCAATCAAATTCGCAGAGTAGACCAGTTAGAACGCATCGTCCGCTTTGTGTTCGATAATGTTGGCAGAACTTTTTCGGCTTCGTCGATATCAAAATATTTGAAAAGCGAAAATCGGAGCATTGATAATGAAACTGTTTACAGCTATCTTACAAAGCTGGAGAGTGCCTATATCATTCACCGCTGTTCCAGGTATGATGTGCAGGGGAAAGAGATTTTGAAAACGCAAGAAAAGTTTTATCTTGCCGATCCGGCATTCCGATATAGCGTATTGGGCTACTCGCCGGATAGTGTTGCGGCGATGCTTGAAAATGTCGTCTATCTGGAATTGCGGCGCCGGGGTTATGAGGTTTATGTTGGTAAACTGGATAATATGGAAATTGACTTTATCGCTGCCAGGCAAGAAAACAAGTTATATATTCAGGTAACACAGCAAATTGGGTCCCCCGAAACGGAGCTGAGAGAATATGGCAGGCTCCTTGACATTAGAGACAATTACCCTAAATATGTTCTTCGTACAGATGCTTTC
>Ga0153941_1001205_pt1 | contig 10465 bp, 10 predicted proteins | sample TSNJ025MetaG_FD_104733 | JGI IMG/M metagenome (GOLD analysis project Ga0153941, IMG submission 104733) | Attine ant fungus gardens microbial communities from New Jersey, USA - TSNJ025 MetaG | ecosystem: Host-associated > Fungi > Mycelium > Unclassified | place: USA: New Jersey, Brendan T. Byrne...
GACCAATTTTCTGTTGTAACGCCACCATTTCTTCTCTAACTTTTGCATGTTTTGAAACAGCTGAAACAGCATTCGTTACATCTGGCTGGCGAATCGCTTCGGTCACTTCATGACCGTCGATAAAAACACGTTGGCCATTTTCTGCTTGCTGAAAAGAAATAGTGTGGTTGACACAAAGCGCTACTAATGGCTCTTCCGCTTGAATGTCGATTTGATTTTGCAAGGCCAGATACGTAATCGCTCGGTACATGGCACCCGTGTCACAATACACATAATTCAATTGTTTTGCTAAAATTTTTGCAACTGTACTTTTGCCTGACGAAGCTGGTCCGTCAATAGCAATACTGATTTTCCCCATGAAAAAACTCCTTAACTGATATGCATCCTTTAAAATGCGCTTCTTCTTTTATATTAAAATCAGAAGAAAAGAACTTGGATTTAAACTGATGACGAGTTTCTAACGAAAAAGCAATAAGCCGAAATCCCTCGAAAGACGCAAAACATCTTTCGGAAATTTCTGCTTATTGGCATTCTCATGTAATCATCCGTCGCGGTTTAGCCCTTGAAAGTGCTGTCCAAACCTCTTTTTCTGGATTATTTAATACGTAATGGTTGTCCCGGATAAAACACAGATGTATCAATCCCAGGATTTAACGCTAAAATTTGTTCTAATGTCATTCCGTTACGTTCGGCAACTTGACGTGCCCCTTCGCCACTTTGAACGGTATCATAAACAGGTTGTTGGTTCTGCGCTTGTTGCTGTTGTTGATTTTGAGCTTCTTGTTGTTGTTGCTGCTCTTGTTGTTGTTGCTGCTCTTGTTGTTGCTGTTGCTGTTGTTGTGCTTGTTGGTCCTGTTGTTGCTGTGCAGCAGCATCAGAACTTGAAGGTGTTGTATTTTCAGCTGGTTGGCTGCTTGCTGGTTCTGAGCTTTCCACTGATTTTGACGTACTTTCTTTTTTCTTCTCTTTTGATGATGATTGGACTAATGAAGAAGATGGCTGGCTATTTTTGCTAGCACTTTCGTTCGGTTTCTTGTCTTGCATCATCCATAAGAAAGTCCCAATTGGAATGGCAATAATTAATAATAGCAAAATAACTAAAACAGTTAGAAATAATGAATTTCCTCGTTGCTGTTGGCGTTTTGCTAAACGAGAACCACCACCATTTTGATCAGGTTCATAAATTGATTGTTCCCATGGCTCACGAGCTTGGTTTTTCTTTTTGTCCTTTTTACTCACTGCTAATTTCCTCCTAAACTTCTCTCGCTTGTTATTATATCATAGCTTTTGCCAACTGCCGACTAAAAAAATGAATTAATCACGTTCTTTAAATAATTTTAGAAATTTAGAACGCCAATCTTCTTCATTTTGATTGCTGGTCTTGTTCGATTTTACTATTGAATCTTGGTAAATGTCAAAGAATAACGCACAATTATCACAACAAGTTTCCGGTGATTGTTTTACAATCGGTTCTTGAAAATAAGTTTGAATCAACGTTCTTCGACAGGTTGTGGTTTCAATATACGTCAGCATCCCTCTTAATTGTGCTTGGCGATCTTTTTCTTTCTCCTCTAAACGATGCTCTAGCTCTTCAAAAGAATAATCCTTGGCTAAATAGCCTTGGACCCATTTTTGTTGTAACTCGGTGGCATTTTCTAACAAACCTGCTTGTTCTTCTCCTTCAATCAGCGATTTTAAGGTCGCTCGATTCGCTCTTGTCTCTTCTAAGAAAAACCGATGAATAAATTCATCCCCTTTTTTATATAATAATAGCGCCCAACTTTTTTGACCATCACGTCCAGCTCGCCCGATTTCTTGCAGGTAATTTTCTAAGCTATCAGGCAAATCAAAATGAATCACTCCACGAACATCAGGTTTGTCGATTCCCATCCCAAAAGCATTCGTTGCACAAAGAATATCGATTTGATTATCAATAAATTGTTCTTGCAAGCGACTACGTTCACTAGCCTCCAAGCCCCCATGATAATAGGCTACCTTAAAACTGGTTTTCGCCTGAATAAGTTGACTGATTTGTTCTGTTTTGTTGCGCGTGGCGCAATAGATAATGATTTTACCAGCCGTTTTAGATAAGTAATCTAGTAATACTTCTTCTTTTTCTGACGTTTCCTTCACGAACAAGCCAATATTTTTTCGATTCACTGAAGAAAGAACTTCTTGATAGCTACCATGAGAAAATAATTGTTTTATAATTGCGTGCTGTACAACGGGTGTCGCTGTGGCAGTTAACGCCAAGGTCAAAGGAAAGTCTAGCTGTTTTTGGACCAGATCTAATTTACTATATTCAGGGCGAAAATCGACGCCCCACTGATAAACACAATGGGCTTCATCCACCACAAATAATGCAATTTTTTGGCGTTGTAACACACTAAGTACTTCTTGCTGCAAAAGCATTTCTGGGCTTAAAAACAGATAATCGTATTGGAACATTTTCGCTAAAATATAACGCTTTTCTGAATATTGTAACGTACTGTTTAAGGCAACCGCACCTTTAATTCCTTGTCTTTGTAATTGACGCACCTGATCTTCCATTAACGAAAGTAAGGGAGAAACAATTACCGTTAGTCCCTCTAACTTTTGGCCCACAAATTGATAACACAATGATTTGCCAGTGCCTGTTGGCAAAACAGCCAATGTATTCATACCGTCAAGTAAGTTTGTAATCACTTCTTTTTGACCAGGCTTAAACGCTGCGTAACCAAATCGAGTGAATAATTCTTGTTCTAATGTCAACAACACTCACTCCTTTTCTTGCCAAATTTGTTGGATTTGATATAACCGAAAATCTAAATAAGAAAGCGTCGCTTCTTGCGCTCGCCAATCCCGATACACCCACAACCGCGGATCTTGTTCTGTTTGAGCCAAGTTTTGGAGTATTGCCTCCTTTTCAAGATAAACAGACGCCTGCAGCTGCCCTTGAATAGCCAACTCTAATAGATGGTCATGAATGGTACTCGGTTTTATTTTTCGCTGCTCAGCAATTTCTTGAAGCGTCTTGCCTTCCGTTAACAATCGTTGGGTTTCTTGCATACTTTGGTTTAGATTTTTTTCTAGATACGGCCATACAAGCGTTTGTAAAGCAGGATAGTTTCCTCCGTACATTATCAACTGCAGTAAATGATGAACCGCTTGCGTATGCCATAAACGCTGTTCAAGAACTGTCTTATGGCTTGTTAATTGCTGAGGAACTTTGCCAGTTTGCTGATAACCAGAAAGTTGCGCAACCAAATAGTCGCTTTCTGCTTCAGGTAGTAACTCAAACCCTCGCAACAGTTCCTCTTTGATTGATTGAATGCGCTGCTCTTTCTTGTCTTGTTGTAACCATCGTTTCAAATATAGTTGCGGAATCGGTGTTGATAAAAGTGGAATATACTGTTTTTCCTCAAATGATAAATACGAAGTCACTTGCACGGCAAATTGAATGAGTTGCCAACTTTCTCGATCACTTCTGCCAAAACGATAAAGATCAATTGCAGGATAATCCAGCAACGAAAAATGGTGCTCCTTTAAAAATAGTTGCCCTTCTTTTGTTAGTTGAATCTCATTTGTCTCTTTGTGATACTGAATTTGTTTCTCCTTCGAAAGTTTTTCAAGAAATTGAAAAAAGGCTTGTTCGGAAATCGTTGGCCACCAGCCAATGAACCGTAAACAATCATATAAAAAACCATAAATCAAAACAGAGCTAGTCCGTTTGCCTTTTAAAAGATGATACAAAGTTGATGCACGTACCTTGTATCCATGAGATAATAACGCTAAAATAAAAGTTGCTTCCATAGTAAACCTCTTTTAGATAGGATGTGTCACTGTTTATGCAATCACGTTTAGTTCCTGAAAAATGTATTGCTTGTGGACTTTGTCAAGTTTATGCGCCCAATATATTTGATTATGATGATCATGGAATTGTCCTTTTTAAAGACGAGCCGCATGCTCGACAACAATTTATTCCAGAAAACGAACGCGAGAATGTGTTAAAAGCGTACCGCAAATGTCCCACGCGTGCAATAGAAATAAGCAAAAATGAGTGCTAAATAATTTAGCACTCATTTTTGTTTAGAGTATTTTTTCGAGCCAAGCAAGTGTTTGTTCATCTATCGAAACAAACTGTAATTGTCCTTCTTTTAGCGGTTCTTTGACTAGATGAATTTGATCATTTAGGCCATTGATCCATTCATAACGAAGACCATTTTCTTTTGCTTTAGAATTTTTAGCTTCTAAATAATAATTGACATGGTAATTTTCTTTACCATCCAATTGTAGCGTATTAATGGTCACTTCAAAATCTGGTGAAACATCGGTCGATTTCTTTTCACGTAATCGTTCAAGTGCTTCTATAAAAGAAGGGAATTGAGGATTATTTTCCCCACCAACGAGATATTTTTTAGCAAATTCTGTACTATCCGTATGACTTTTCACTTGTTTGGCAAATGCTTGATAAAAGGTTTCTAGCGCTTTGCGGGCATCATAGTCGCTAGCTAACGGAAAATTCAATTGTAGCGTTGGATTATCGGAGAGCGCTTCGACAAAATCATTTTCACCAATCGTTTCTTTTGATGTTTGAATTTCTTCTCCATTAATCGTCTTTTTAAGTTGAATCGTCATCCCTTTGGACCAGAACAAAGGGCCAATCGTTTTGCTTCCATTCGTTAGCGTACCAACTTTCCGATCATTAATATAAATATCTGCGTCTGGCAGATTGCTCTCCACAACAAAATTCATTCGTTTAAAATCTAAAGGAATACTAGAAATATAATTTTCCTCTTCTAATAAACGATACTCTTCTGTGATAACAGGTTCGCCGGTGCTATCTTTCACTGTGGCTGTAAAGGTATATTGTCCTGGCGCTAAGGGTCCCAATTCCTTTTGATAAGTGGTTGAGTCGGAAGTGCCCACTTCCCGCCCGTTCATTGCTAGCGTCACACCGCGCTGATTCGTCGTTAACTGAACAGAAACAGGCGTTAAAATGAATTGATAACGGTGAAAGAAAAATGCTGTTTGACTTGTTTCACGAATAGTTAAACCATGTAGCTTTTTATCCTTTAATAGCGCTTTTTCTAATTTTTTTAGCTCAGTTGGATTTTTTTGATAATAAGTGATTAAAGGCTTAATGCTTTGCGGATTCACTTGAAATTCAGACTCGTTCGTCCTCATTTTTTTACTTAATTCTTGGGCATCACCATTCTCAATCGCTTCAATAAAATGAGAAATTTGTTGTTCCTTAGAAAAATAATGCGTCCCGAGAAAATAGCTACCCGCTCCAAGAACAATGAACACAAAAAGAAACACCCAGATCCAGCTTCTTTTTGATCTGAGAGGAGTAGATTCGTTCCCTTTATTCATTGATGGTTGTGCTTGGTTTTCCTCTTGATGCATTGATTCATTCATTAGCGGAGCGCCGCATTCTTCACAAAAGGACTCCGTATCACGATTCACGTGACGACAATTTTTACACTTTTTCACTCAGGAAAACTCCTCTTTCTTTGATGATTTCTATCATACCAAGGGAAAGTTAAAATTACAATGCAGATGGTTTAGTATTTTTTAACAGAATGATGACAGATTATGACAACCTCTTTTCTTTTAGGCGTAAATTTTAAAAACCCACTGTCAAACATTGTTCAACAGCAGGTTTTTTATCATTTATTTTGTTAACGGTGTTTTTTTCTGAATAGTATGTTGTTTTTTTGATAGCCATGGCAATAACTTCGCATGTAGTACTAGAAAAACACCACTGACTAAGAGGCCTTTAATAAGGTTGAATGGCACAATACCAATCGCCACATAGCTTGCTAAAGATGTTCCTAAAAATTGTTGTGTGGTCACACCATATAATTGTAAGTAAATGGGTGTAATGACAAAATAATTCGCAATACTCATGAAAATTGTCAAGGCTAAGATCCCACTTACTAAGCCCACTATCCGATTTGTACGGATATTTTTCTTTTTACCAAAGAAATAAAAAATTGGCAAGGTGAAAATACTACTTGCTAAAAAGCTAGCGAAATCTCCCACCATATTTTGCGGTGCTAATCCGGTTAAGAACAGGTGTAGCAACGAACGAACAAAAGCAGTAATTACTCCTGCTAACGGTCCGTACAAGAACATTCCGAGTAGAATCGGAATATCACTAAAATCGATTTTCAAAAAACTAAACGCCGGCATAATCGGAAATGCCACAAATTGTAATACTGTACCGATTGCGGCCAACATTGCAATGCTGACCATTTTTTGTACCTTGTTGTTCATCTGAAATCCTCCAATTAAGGACCCATCTTCAACGAACTTTTTGATTCGCTTCTTTGTCATACAAAAAACCCTATTTTTCTGCAGGGAAAAATAGAGTAGGATTATCTGATGAAAAAGCGTCTCAAATAAGCCCTATCTTCTTTATCCAGACTATACTGTCGGTATTGGAATTACACCAATTCAATCGTTAAAAACGAGTCGTGGACTATAACCACCGGTCGGGAATTACACCCTGCCCCTGAAGACGAACCTTGTATTATATTTTTTTACTTACTTAGTGTAACCGATTTGAACAATGAATGCAACTAACTAAGCTTTTTTATTAAATTTCATTGATTGTTTCATTTCTCAAAAAAAAACAATCCCTTCGCCATAAGCGCGAAGAGATCGAGTCATTTTATCTTATTTAGCTTGATTTAATAATTGACTGATTTCTTTTTTAGTTAAATCACGATATTGTCCTGGTCGCAAACCTTGTAAGGTCAACTCACCGTAACGTTCACGTTTTAATTTTTGAACAGGGAAACCAACAGCTTGAAACATTTTCTTCACTTGATGATTACGTCCTTCATGAATCGTTAATTCCACGACACTGCTACCTGTTTTAATATCCGCTGAAAGAATTTGAAAATTGGCTGGTGCTGTGCGTTTGCCATCAATGCGAATGCCTTTGGCTAATGGCAATAGATCCCGTTTAGTTGGTACACCTTTAATTTTTGCTACGTAGACTTTATCTACTTCATGTTTAGGATGGGTTAATTTTTGTGAAAAACTTCCATCATTCGTTAAAAGTAACAACCCAGAAGTATCATAATCCAGACGACCGACTGGATAAATTCGCTCAGTAACATCTGTAAAATAATCCGTTACTACTTTACGGCCTTTATCGTCAGACACCGCAGAAATAACCCCTCTTGGTTTATAGAATAAATAATAACCATATTCTTCTTGATAAATTGGTACACCATCAACTTCAACGGTATCTTGTTTACTTACTTGTGTTCCTAATTCTTTGACCACTTGGCCGTTGACTTTTACGCGACCTTTGACAATTAATTCCTCTGCTTTGCGACGCGAAGTCACCCCAGCATGAGCAATTGCTTTTTGTAATCTTTCCATTGTTTAAGCTTCCTCGCCTTCTGTTGTTTCAGACATTGGGTTCGTTTCTTGATAACGATCAAAAAATAGATCCATTGGTAGTTCTTCTTCTAATTCATCTTCCATTTGTTGGATATCTGGTAATTCATCTAAACTTTTCAACCCAAAGTAATCCATAAAATACTTCGTTGTGCCATACAAAATCGCTCTACCAGGACCATCGACGCGGCCTTTTTCTTCTATCAACTGACGGGCAACTAACTTTTGGATAGAGCCAGAAGTCTGTACGCCACGAATTTCATCAATTTCAATACGCGAAATTGGTTGCTTATAAGCAATAATGGATAATGTTTCTAGCGCCGCTTGTGATAAGGCGTTCGACATAGGCGATTGCGCATATTTTTTTAGTAATGAGGCATATTTTTTCTTCGTTGTTAAGACAAAATGATTGCCGACTTCTAAAATATTTAACGCCGATTTATTGTCAGAAGCATAATGTTCTTTCAATTTCGTTAATTCTTCATAGGTTTTTGCTGTTGACTTCTCTAATAAGTACGCCAGCTCTTCCAAGCCAATTCCTTCTTCGCCAACCACAAATAAAATTGCTTCAATTTGACTAACTAATGTCACTGTGTTTCCTCCACCTCTGTTGTATCTTCCTGCTGGGTTTCTGTATTAAATAACAAAATTTCACTATAATTATTTTCTTGTTCAGCATAAATCACGCCTGTTTTCATTAATTCTAAAAGAGCCATGAACGTTGTCACAATTTCTTGTTTGGAATAAGAATCGAAGAAAGAATCAAACGACACTGCCTTCCCTTTCTGTACTTGACGCATACGCTCTGAAATAGCGGTGATTTTTTCTTCGATGGAAACATCGTCACTAGCAACAGTTGTTTCAACAGGCTGGCGATTTTTTTTCTTTTCTAACATGGCGTGAAAGGCTAGAAATAAATCAATTGTATTGATTTGATTAGGCGGTAGTGTTGTATCTTCCTCTTTATAATCATCCATATCCATTGGTTCTTTTGTATAATAGAGTTTACGTTCTTCTTCTTTTTCATGTAAAACAGTCGCTGCATATTTAAATTTCCGATACTCCAATAACTGAGCTACTAAAGCTTCCCGTGGGTCTTCCTCTTCAAAAAAATTTTCATCATCAATGATTTCAAGCTCTTGTTTTGGAAGCAACATCTGACTTTTAATAGCCATTAAGGTGGCAGCCATGACTAGATATTCTCCAGCGACTTCTAACTCTAAGGTTTGCATCGCATGAATATAAGACATGTATTGTTCAGTTACTGCTGTAATGGGAATGTCATAGATATCGATTTCTAATTTTTGAATTAAATGTAGTAGAAGATCCAGTGGTCCTTCAAAGACATCTAGTTTTAAATTAATTTCTTGCAAAAACGACACCTACTTTCTTTTCTCGACTTCCTAGTTTACCATAAATTTATTCGTTTGTGGGCATTCTCGCAAATTAAGCCCGAGGAAAATGTTCCTTATAAACATCTGCCATTCGTTGTTTGGTAATATGTGTATAAATTTGTGTCGTGGAGATATCTGCATGTCCTAATAATTCTTGAACGATTCTAAGGTCTGCGCCATTTTCCAACAAATGTGTCGCAAAGCTATGCCGTAATGTATGCGGCGTAATATTTTTCTCTATCTGGGCTTCTCGGACAATCTGTTTTAAATTTTTCCAAATGCCCTGTCTAGATAACGGTTCGCCATGATGATTAACGAACAGGTGTGTTTCATTCGGATGGTTTTTAATCAATTGAGGTCTGGCTTCGTTCATATAGCGCTCAATCCATTGAATCGCATAATCGCCTAAAGGAATAATTCGTTCTTTGTCCCCTTTTCCGATTGTTTGCAATAAACCAATGGATAAATGCAGATCCCCTAATTTTATTTCAATTAGCTCACTAACTCGCAGGCCCGTTGCATACATCACTTCTAAAATAGCACGATTCCGCATACCTAGTGGTTTACTTGTATCAGGCGTTTCAATTAATCGAGTCACTTCGTCAACAGATAATGTACTTGGCAATTTTTGAACTTTCTTGGGGGAGTCAATATGTTGCATCGGATTATGTTCGCTTAAGCGTTCTTGACGTAAAAATTGATGAAATCCTCTCAAACTAGAAATCATCCGAATCACACTTGCTGAAGCTTGCTGTTCTTCGTGAAGGGATTGCAAAAATTCTGTAATCATGTAACGGTCAACTTCGTCCCAAGAATGCAGGCCTTGTTCTTGTAAAAAGGCTACGTATTTTTTTAAATCTCGTTCGTAACTCCGTCGTGTGTTATTTGATAAGCCCCGCTCTATTTGTAAATAGTGTAAATAATCGACTAATTGTTCTTCCATTATCCTTCCCTCATTTCTAGTACTATCCTATCAGATTATGCCCTAGATTGCATGGGTAAATTCCAACTTATTAAAAAAAATCAACTGACAACAAAAGACTTGTTCACTAAGTCGTTAACTTAAGAACAAGTCTTTTGTTGTTGCTACTATTAGTAAAGAATAAATTTGTTATTTTATATATTTATCTAGAAAAGCAGCTACTGTTTCCTTATATTTTTCTGGGTTTTTATTATAAGCTTTCGCATGCTCTGCTCCAGGCACGACATATTTCTCTTTAGGTCCTTGGGTTGCATTATAAACTTCGTCTAACATACTAAACGGCACAAACGTATCATTTTCACCATGAATAAAGAGCACTGGTAAATGATTCTTTTGCAATTGCTTAACAGCACTTGCTTCCCCAAAGAAATAGCCAGCTCTAAGTTTCGTAATCCCGCTAGTAACATTAACTAATGGGAAACTTGGTAAATTGAAAAGCTCTTTCAATTGATATTGCAACTCCTGATTGACTGTAGAATAGCCACAATCTTCCACAATGGCTTTCACGTTATCTGGTAATTTTTCCCCGCTCGTCATCATGACTGTAGCAGCACCCATACTGACACCGTATAAAGTGATTTGTTCTTGCTGACCATTTTCGGTTAAAACTTTCTCAATCCATTGGACATAATCTTTACGATCGGGCCAGCCGAACCCAATATAATCTCCTTGGCTTTTCCCGTGACCACGC
>Ga0153941_1001210_pt1 | contig 10451 bp, 12 predicted proteins | sample TSNJ025MetaG_FD_104733 | JGI IMG/M metagenome (GOLD analysis project Ga0153941, IMG submission 104733) | Attine ant fungus gardens microbial communities from New Jersey, USA - TSNJ025 MetaG | ecosystem: Host-associated > Fungi > Mycelium > Unclassified | place: USA: New Jersey, Brendan T. Byrne...
CTCACGAAAACCCGGAAGAATATAAAATGAAATTCCTATGGATTTCATTTTATATTCTTCCCAGACGAGACTTAGTTTAACTTAGGTGGCGTCCTTTGACACCTTAGTTAAACTTCTCGTCTTCAGCCCCATCAAAAGTAATATCGGAAATATAGTCCCCGCCAATATCCCGATTTTCAAATTATCATCAAATGCCCCTGACACCAACCCAACAAAAGTCGGTCCGCCGGAACAGCCCAAATCACCCGCCAATGCAAGAAAGGCAAACATGGCTGTACCGCCGCCCCGCAGGTCCTTGGCGGACATACTGAAGGTCCCCGGCCACAGGATACCTACCGATAAGCCGCAGAGTCCGCAGCCCAACAGTGCCAGCACCGGTGAGGCTGCCAAAGATGCAGTCAGATAGCTGACCACACATAATATACCGCTGAGCACCATGAATTTTTCCAGCTTTATTTTATCACTGTATTTTCCATATAGAGCCCTGGCTGACCCCATTAATACTGCAAAGAGCAACGGACCTGCCAGATCTCCCACTGTTTTGCTTACGGCCAGCCCCTTCTCAGCAAATGCCGATGCCCATTGACTGATTCCCTGCTCGCAGGCACCTGAACATACCATCAGAAGCATCATGATCCAGAACATTTTATTACGAAATAACTGTTTCAATGACAGACCTTCTTCTCCATCCCCTTCCATGGGCGCAATAGGAGCCTTCAGGAAATAAAAGGCATTCCCAACGGGTATGACTGCCCATATCACAGCAAGCACTTTCCAGTTCCTGATTCCTGCCAATGTAAAAAACAGGGTAGACAGAAGTACCACTCCCACATGCCCCCAGCAATAAAAGGAATGCAGAAGGCTCATTGCCCCTTCCTTCCTCTCTGTGGGACAAGCTTCCACAATGGGGCTTACCAGCACTTCAATAATGCCGCCGCCAATGGCATAAATTGCTACGGAAAGCAAAAAGCCTGCAAAGGGATCCGGAAGCAGCTCCGGTAATATAGTCAGTCCGATCAAACCGGCAGCTGCAAAAAAATGAGCCCCAATGATTGCTTTCTTATATCCGATCTTGACCACATACCTGGCACATAATATGTCTACCAGTAACTGAATACCAAAGTTGAATGTTACCAACAGTGTTATCTTATCCAGAGATATATCATAATCCGTTTGAAATGTAAGAAACAGCAGTGGTACAAAATTATTAATGATTGCCTGCACCACATAAGCAATAAAGCATGCATATATAGTATGATTGAATTTCTTATTCTGTGTCATGTCCGTTTCCTATTCTGAAATGCATACTGTCGAAATGGTATGTGCAGGAATATTAATACGGATTACCTCACCGTTACATCTGATTGCACACCCTGTATCTTCCGGACCCTTATTCAGAAACACAGCTGTCATAGAACCATCCGGATTGCAGGCTGCCGTCATTTCAAAAGCATCCGTATAGCGGCTGAATCCAATCCGCTTGGCACCCGGAGAGATAAATGCGGAAAAATGTCTGATATAGTGCCAGGTCAGATTCGTCCGAAAGCTGCCGTCCTCTCCTGCAATCATGCCTGCTGTAAATCCCATGGGAACATGCCTGGGACCTCCGTTTTCATCCACAATCAGATTCCAGTCTATAAAACGGTTCATACCTGCGTTCAGATTGCCGATCATATCATGAGCATAGTGAACAGCATCCTCATATTCCACTGCCTGAGGTGTGGTAAAGGAAGGCGGCAGAAATGGCAGGGAAAACCCAGCCTGCCCCGGCGCATGCAGTCCGCAGCACTCAGACAGCATCAGTACTTTATCCGGATATTTATCCCGAAGGATCTGCACCGCTTCAAAATGATCCCCCGAATACCAATGAAAAGCAACACCTTCCAATATTTCACTGGTTTCCTCATCCAACATATCCAGCGCCCGTTCCACAACCCGTTCCTTATTGTGATCCCAAAAATAGATACCAACCGTATCTGTCAGGCCTGCTGCCTTCATTTCAGGATATAGATACTCTTTCAGGAATGTCTTCTCCTCCTGTGCCGTCCAGACACAGCTGTCCCAGTTAGTGGCCGCACCTGCTTCATTCTGGATACTCAGCATGGTAACCGGAATCCCTTCCGCCAGATACGCCTGTACGAATTTCACCAGATACTTTGCCCAGGAACCATAATACTCCGGTTTCAGACTGCCGCCGTTACAGCGTCCCGGTTTATTCTCCGGGGACTTCATGCCAAATAATGCGCCATATACCGCACCGTCATTTTCCTTCACATCCGGACATGTCTTCCAACAGGCTGGCGGAGACCAGGGACTTAACAGGACAGACAGCGGTCTCTTTGACATAGCAATGGCCTCTTTCAGCATGGGAAGGATATACATCCGATCCCGCTTCAGGGAAAAGGTCTCAAGATTCGGGTCAGCAATAGGATCCTCCACCGCGGTATACTCATCCAGGGAATAGTCGCAGCTGTCAATATGCGTACGCACAAATCTGGTACCGATCCCGCCTTCGCCGAAATAACAGGATAAGGCTTTCTTCCTTGTCTCTTCATTCATTCTGGAAAACAGATAAGCACTGCTTTCTGTCATGGCTCCGCCGAAACCTTCAATTGTCTGATAGGTAATCCGGGGATGCAGGTTAACCACATTGGATTCCAACAGCCGCTTTTCATCCGCCTCCAATGTTACTTCAATTTGCTTTTCATAAGTGTAGGCTTCACCATTTGCCTGATAAGTTGTATACTGTCTGCAATTCATATTACTCCTGTCTGCGCGCCAATTCTCAAAGCACGCCAATTATATAGTTGTTATTTCAATCCACATCATGAGTAAGACGGCTGCCCATGATGAAATAGAGCACTACGGTTCCTCCCTCCGTCCTACGAGAACGGACTCTGTACAGCATTTATGCAATTTTTACGGTTACAGCCAGCACAAATCCCCCTGCATGTTACATCTGCATCCTGGGTAAGCTCTGCCAGAAATATCACACTCTTTTTTGGCTGCAGACAATACCCTGCATTACAGGTAACGGAATCTGCATGCAGCCGTTTCAGTACAGATCTGATCCGTTCCAGGGGAAGCGCTTCCACTGAACCGAAAAAAAGGTATCCGGCCACATGCCACTTGGAGCTTGCAGCTACCCACTCGTTAAACAGCTCATAACCCTTGATCAGTAAATCACTGCCCAGAACTTCAATGATATAGCTTTCAAACAGCAGCCCTTTTTGGGTATACTCTTCCTGCAGCTCATCCACACCGGCACCTAATGACATTACTACCTCCATACACGGCAGATATTCATCAGGGAAATCATCACCCTGCCGGCCAGCAGAACCCGTGTTATCGAAAAATTGATACCAGAAACCTTCCTGCCCTTCCATCCTTTCAGCCATCCGCCGGGCTGCTTCCTCAATCCCCCCGAACTCATCTACCGGAAAATGAAATCTGGCGGCAACCTGCTTTAAGTAGTCTGTTGTCAGACATTCCCGCAATTTGGTCTCTTCATAAAAACATTTATCCAATTATATACCTCCTGATCATCTCCTGCCAAGCATCATCATTTCTTCTGCTGAAAGTCTGACTTTGGATGCTTTCAATACCTCCTCAAGCTGACGAATCGTTCTGACAGATAACAAGGGAATCAGAGCACAGTCAAGACCATACAGATAGGCAAGGGAAATAGCAAGCATACTATAACCCTGATTTACATGTATGCTGCGCATGATCTCATAACAGCTTATATTTTCCTGTGTCAAATATAACTCCTGCACAGCCTGGGGAATATCAGAAATTGCTCCGTGAACCTTACCATCATAAATCAAATCACAGTTATTATGTATTTTATCAAATATCCCTCCGGCTATGGAGGTATAAGGAATAAAAGTAATTCCGGTTTCCTGTAACCAGGTCAAATCCTCTGCCTCAAAAGCTACAGTAGTTGGATCCACCGATGGAATCTTGTTATTTCTGCGGGCAAGACTATATTGATTGGATAATGTGACCGGACCGGTAATTCCTTTTTTCGCAGCAAGTCTGATGGCTTCATTAAAACGCTTCCTGGTCCAGTTTGAAAAAGCATAATAGCGTATCTTGCCTTTCTTTACAAAAGATTCACAGATATCCATGATTTCTTCAACCGGCTTTTCTTCATTGTCCCTGTGCAGATAGTAAAGCGGTATACAGTCACAGCCCAGCGTACCAAGACTTAAATCCAGATCTTCCTCAAGTCCTTGTCTGGTAATACGGGATGTTTTCTGCGGATCCTCTAAATCATAATGACCACCCTTTGTGGCAATAACCATCTCGTGGTATGCATTTCTGCTTTTAAGCCACTTCCCGATAAATTGTTCACTGCTGTTATCCCCTGTTACCCATGCACAATAAACAGAAGCCGTATCAAGAAAATTACCCCCTGCTGCCAGATATTTATCCAACAACGCAAAAGCATCCCTTTCCTGAACCGATGCACCAAAGTTTCCGGTACCCAGACATAAGTCGGAAACCTGTAAATCTGTTCCAGCAATCCCTGTCATTTCCATGATCATACTCCATCCTCTGCTCTGCACACAATAGTATCAGCTGAATCTCAAATACTATCAGCCGACAGTCTTTATCATCCGTTCATATTCCAACGCCTGTTCTTCCATCCCCATATGCCGGTAGCAGCGTGCCAGCCCTGCCAAAGCATCCTGCTCCTGTGTCCGCAGGCATAGAACCGGCTGGGTTTCAAATGCCGCATTATAAAACCAAATCACCGCTTCTTCAAAATCTCCCTGCTCCTCATATAAAAGCCCCATTTCACAGCAGATTTCCGAACAGCCCTCCCCGGCGATCACTTTACAGGCATATTTGAAGAAACGAACCATATCCTGGTTAATCCTTGCTGCCCTGACCGCCACACAGGCAGCTTCAACAGTCTCTTCCTCACTACGCTCCACGTCCGCCGCTGATGCCTCAAAGAATCCTGCCGCTCTTACAAAATCCACATCCTCCCCAGCCACATACAATTCCCGGGCGTACATATTATGAAGCCGCCGGGACAGAGACTTTCCTTCCCGGATCTGACGCTCAAAATTCAAGATATCCCTCTTGGCATGACTGGCAGCCGGCATATGTGTAATCACTATATCACTGTCATATATCACCGGATCAAGCTTTACCTGCTCATGAACCGCTTCCTCCCAGACAAACGTCCTGAGCCGCTTAAACAGCTTGGGCCGATACTCTTCGTCATAATTATAAACAGTCCCAAAAGCAAGCTGATTCCCATACTTCATCTGTACAATTTCAACCTCTGACAACAAAGTCTGCTTCAGCGCAAGAAACCGCTCAAGGTTTTCCTCATTTACCACCTCATCTGCATCTGCAGAATAAATATATTCCATGGTCGCCCTGGAAAAAGCAAAATTACGGGCGGCACTAAAATCATCTGTCCAGACAAAATCATATACCTTATCCGTATACAACGCAGCAATTTCTTTTGTCCTGTCCACAGATCCGGTATCCACGATCACTATCTCATCCGCAATACCGGCCACACTATCCAGACATCTTTGCAGCACTGTTTCTTCATTTTTGACAATCATGCATAAGCTTATGGTTATCATATATATGATTCCTCCCTGGTAATCTTTCCGATGTAATTCTATTTATAAAAACATTCTCTTTGTTCCTGTTACATCATCATACCAAAAATAAATGTAAAATAAAAGACAATTCTGGTGTTACAGTTCAGAGGGTACCAACCAGTAACATTCTGGTAGTATCTGGTGCTTTACGCTCAGACATTGACTATGGGAAAAAACAATGATAATATATTTACGCAGCTATTGAGATAACGGATTATTTTTTACCATAATTAGTTAATTTTCATAAGTGTATACATAGGAGACAGAATGGACCAATATAATGATTTAGACAGGAACCAGCGTCTGGCTGAGATCGCCGCTGCCGAGACGATGAAATTTTATCATGGAAACATGCCGGGAGCACTTTCTACTCTGCAGCCAATTGTTGAATCCTTTCCTGTTTCGGAAAGCTGGACTCTTGACAGTTGGGATAATGTGTGGTGCGGTGCCTTTGTGTATCATTGTGTCATATTATCCGGCACCCGGCTGCCGGTACGTTATCCTGATGTGAGGATAACCTGTAACTTTGCCGGTGTGATTGCCTGGATGCAGTGGGCACAGCTGTCTGAGGTGAATAAGTGGGTTGATGTATCACAGGTTCCACAAATTGGTGATATTGTTTTGCTGCAGCAATTTTGTAATATCGGTTATCCTGACCACATGGGTATTATTACAGCTGTGGACAGCGAATGGATCGAAATTGCTGAAGGTAATTTTAATAATATGACTGCTATTATTAAACATAACTATAATAATGTTTTCGGCTATATTCGACTATAAAAATACCCGGCGGCAGCTGTTCTTCCGGCTTTCACCAACAATCTGCTGAAAATTTCGGGTTTTTATGCATATTGTATATAATTATTTTCGTTTTTAATTTGTTTTTGTAAGATTCATCAATAATTAACAAGCCGTTCATAATTTATTCATAATTAATTGGTATACTAACTTCATAGTAAATATGTCATTTACGAAGTGTTTTCATTACACATTAGATAAATTTTTTCATAATAGCCCAGATGCTGAAAAGTATCTGGGCACTCCTCGTTTTATAGCGCTTTTTTACAAAAAAAACTCATTTACCTACACAAATAAGTAAATGAGTTTACTGTTTATAGCTAATTCACTGCCTGTTTTTCAGTCCGCTTCTCAGTACGCTTTTCAATCTGCTTTTCGGACTGCTCAGGTCGCATTTCAATCTGCTTTTCAGTATGTACCTCACGACTGATTGACAGTATTTCTTCATTCAGGGCTAACATCCTGGCATCCAGGTCCGATACCATCTTTGCACATTCAACAAGTTCGTTCCTGATATACTCCGGCGCATCCCCTTCAAACTTATAATGAAGCTTATGCTCCAGGCTTGCCCAGAAGTCCATAGCCACTGTCCTGATCTGAATCTCAACCTTGGTATCTACCGTACGGTCTGATAAATATACCGGGACCGTTACGATCATATGGTAACTTTTATATCCTCCGGATTTCGGATATGTAATATAATCCTTTACTGCAATCACCTTGATGTCTCTTTGTTCGCTTATCATCTCTGCTAAGCGGTAAATATTAGAAGTAAAAGAACATATTATCCTGATTCCGGCGATATCATTGATATATTTTACCATATTCTCAATTGTGGATTCATAACCATTCCGCTTCAGTTTCTTTACAATACTTTCCGGAGTCTTGATCCGTGACTTGATATGTTCTATAGGATTGTACTGGTGTACATGCTGAAATTCATCGTTCAGTATCTCCATCTTGGTCTCAATCTGCTTTAAAGCTGCATTATATATCAGATTAACCTCTTTCCAACTGTCTATTCCATTACTGTTATCTGCTTTGAGTTCCATATATGCTCCTTTAGTACTATTATTTCTGATAAGCTCATAATCAGTATAACACAAGTAATCATAAAAATGTATATATTTCACAAATAAATAATCCTTTTTTAATATTTGTTGGTATTTTTTCTAAATCATAATTTCATACCATACTCTTTTATGTATATGCAAAATAATAAGATATATGAATAAAACGCAAACGAACTGAGCAAATCTGACTTTTATTCTATTCCATGACATGTTATACTGAGTAAAAATATTAGTAAATGGAGGTAACCCTATGTTCCGCTTATGGGCTAAAATATTTAAAGATAACCATATGCTCAGGGATACTGTCATTATTGACGACAGCCAAAACACCCGTACCCAAAAAATCTTCCGGGCAATAGATGATATATGCAATGAATTTGATTTGGGTAAGCCTATATGGCTTGATTCAACGGTAACTGAATTCAAACGGCACAGCAAGACCCGCTTTATTCAGGATAATTTTATAGAGGAAATTTCTTTTGATTTTTTGGAGATTCATGTAATTGAAGAGGACTAAGATCAGAGAACATCCTGCGACTCAATGCGTCTTTAAGACTCATTGGAAGAAATAGACGGGTAGGTGCCCGTCTATTTCTTCATCTTAGGATTAAAGATCAGACTGGCAATATATCCAAATATCAGCGCAGCAGAGGTACCCACGGCTCCGGCCTTAAAGCCCCCGGCAAATATCCCCAGGAATCCCATCTCATCCACAGCTTCTTTCACGCCTTTCATCAATACATTACCAAATCCAAGAAGCGGTACACTGGCCCCGGCTCCCGCAAAGTCCACAAAGATATCGTACCATCCAAATACTCCCAGAACTGCACCTGAGACAACCAGTAATACCATGATCCGTCCGGGAAGCATCTTTGTTTTTTCCATTAATATCTGTACTGCCACGCATATTAAGCCGCCTATAATAAATGCTTTTACATAATCCATCTTTGTACTCCTTTATAAATTACAGCCTGATGTTTGATACATCAGGCTGCTTTTGTTGTATTATCTGCAAATAAGCTATACTTTATACAGACAGTATATATATAGTACCAATATTAATGCAGCATTTGGTTCTGCATCGTATCCGCTATTGATATCATCAGGCTCATTTAATATACAATGCGGGCAATTTCCAGGACAATTTCCCTGATTTCCTTATTATTGCAGTCTATTGTTACATGTGCATATTTTTCATAATAAGGTGCACGTTCTTCATACAGTTCTTTCAGATCCTGTCCGTCCCGTAATGTTACGCCCCGGACATTCAGATCTCCAAGACGGTCGGCAACCTCATGAAAGCTCAGATACAGATAAACAATCTTCCCCATGCACCAAAAATGATTCATGGCTTCTTTTCCATAGATTGCACTGCCGCCTGTTGCTATGACAGCTTTGGTGTATTGCAGCGAAGCATTGACATCATTTTCCAGCTTCCAGAAGCCTTCTATACCGTGTTCTTCGATCAATTCATGGAGAAGCTTGTTATATCTCTCCTGCATTACGATATCCGAATCAATAAAACGGTATCCCAGACGTTTTGCCAGAACGACTCCTACCGTGCTTTTTCCCGCACCCGGCATGCCGATTAAAATAATATTATCCTGAAATCCCATAACTGTTGTTTCCTTCCGTATCACATAGCAACCGAAAGGTTAACCCAGGTATGCGATCACTTCTACTTCACAGAGTACATTTTTAGGCAGCGTCTTGACTGCGACACAGCTTCTGGCAGGTTTTTCTATAAAATACTTCGCATAAATTTCATTAAATGCGGCAAAATCATTCATATCAGCCAGAAAACATGTTGTCTTTACTACTTTGGAATAATTGCACCCAGCCTCCGCTAATACTGCAGCAATATTTTTCATGACCTGTTCAGTCTGGGTTACAATATCATTCCCTTCCACTTCTCCTGTTTCCGGATTTAATGGAATCTGACCGGAGGAATATAGCATTTTTTCCACGATGATTCCCTGAGAATAGGGACCGATTGCCGCCGGTGCTTTTTTTGTTTCAACTTTTTTCAACATAATTACCCTCCTTGTCCGCTTCAGCGGACATCGATTCAATATTTGAAAGTGACCTTCTTTCAAAATTATCTCCTCTTTTCTTTGCATAATATTTGCCTGTTTATTGTTACCATTCAACGTGACACCTGTTTATTAATTTATAGTCTCCACTTCAGGCTCGTCAAATTCAACTGTTACATAAAACCCTCTGTCATTTTCCACTATATTGATTACCTTGCCTTCCTGGCTCTTTAACCGGTTACGGAAGGGGATATTGGCAGACATGGCCAGTGCCGGGTCAATTGTATAATAATAATTGCTTGGCAAAAGACCTTCGGTAACAGTGATATTCCGCCCTGTCTGAAGCAGTCCCGGTCTTTCCATTTTGAATTCTAATCTTCGCACGATACACTCCCTCTGACAAAAATATTAGTTATAGCTCACACCTGCAGGGCAAACAGTAACATAAATATACAACATATTATAACAAAACCCATCAGATAAGTTCAAGTATAACTTGTAATTATATTATAGTAATAATACCGCCCCTGGAATTTTTTCCGTACTATTGGGGAAAGCTACTTAAAAATGGAATACAAATGGAGGAATAATCACACATGAATCAACATTTAGGAACCGCCAGTATCAAGCTGGAGCAACCGGTATATATCAGAAACAGTGCAAGCATAGTGGGCAGCAAAGAAGGAGACGGTCCTTTGGGATTGCTATTCGATATGGTGGGAGGCGACGATTTATTCGGATGCAATACCTGGGAAGAAGCGGAAAGTAATCTGCAGAAAGACGCAGTTTACCTGGCTATGGGAAAAGCAAAATTAAAACCGGAAGAAATTAATTTCATATTTGCAGGTGACCTTCTTGGTCAATCAATTGCCACCTCTTTTGGTATTTCGGTTTATAATATTCCTTTGTTTGGC
>Ga0153941_1001212_pt1 | contig 10439 bp, 9 predicted proteins | sample TSNJ025MetaG_FD_104733 | JGI IMG/M metagenome (GOLD analysis project Ga0153941, IMG submission 104733) | Attine ant fungus gardens microbial communities from New Jersey, USA - TSNJ025 MetaG | ecosystem: Host-associated > Fungi > Mycelium > Unclassified | place: USA: New Jersey, Brendan T. Byrne...
GCTCCGTGGAATTCCCGAGCCTGACTGAGCTGTAAAGCATATGTGTGCGCCCTCTTCCTGTCCTGTGTACCTTCTGCCCCTTACCTTAAAATACCTGCCTGTTGTCTCGTCCGGGTTTTTCACTCCCCCATTATTGTGATAAACAGCAGAATAAAGCTGTTATAATAAAATATTTTATTATTGACAAGTTTACTCGCTTTCAATATAATACATATGAATTATATATGAAAAGAGGGATATGCAATGAGAATATCAGTAAAAGGAAGATATGCGCTGGCAGCAATGACCCACATGGCCATAAAGTATGACAGTGGCGAATATATTACTTTAATCAGTATTTCAGAAAGTCTTGGCATATCTAAGATATATTTGGAGCAGGTTTTTTCACTGCTGAGACGACAGAATTTGTTAATCTCTGTGAAGGGAGCCCAGGGCGGTTATCAACTGGCCCGGATGCCGCGACAGATAACTGTATTTACTGTTCTGTCTGCCGTAGAGCTTTCACTCTTCGAAAAAACGGAAGATACGGTTTCCGGCAAGGCACCTGAAATTGAAAAAGCGATGCAGTTATCTGCTTTTGACATCCTGGATCATACTGTGAAAGAAACACTTGAAAAAATAACACTTAGTGATTTAGTGACATCTGTGGAAAAGCATAGAACAGATGGAGATTTTATGTTTTATATTTAGGTTCGGATGTAGTATATCAAAAAGATTATTTGTGATTTTTATGTGGATTGTGTAATTTTATTATGATCTAAAAATCAGCGGGCAATTAATAAATCACCCGCTGATAAATTCTATCATACTATATTCTCAAACAAGACTGTCGATAAATATCGTTCTCCAGTATCAGGCAGGAGTACAACAATGGTCTTGCCTTTGTTTTCTGGGCGTTTTGCTAACTCTGCCGCCGCATATGCCGCCGCACCTGAAGATATGCCGACTAATAGTCCTTCTGTAGATGCCAATTGTTGTGAAGCCGCAAAGGCCTGTTCGTTTTCGACTTTTATAATCTCATCCACGATATTGGGATTAAAAACATCGGGAACGAATCCGGCGCCGATACCCTGGATTTTATGAGGGCCCGGTTTCCCGCCTGAAAGTACGGGAGAATCGGTCGGTTCCACTGCGATAATCTTTATATTCGGGTTCTTTTCCTTTAAGGCCTCACCTACGCCGGTTATTGTTCCGCCAGTACCTACGCCGCCGACAAAAATATCGATTTTTCCGTCGGTGTCTTTCCATATTTCCTGCGCAGTCGTTTTTCTGTGGATCTCCGGGTTGGCAGGATTGGCAAACTGGCCTGGAATGAATGAATTCGGCGTTTCCTTTGCCAATTCCTCCGCTTTTTTAATAGCTCCTTTCATGCCTTCAACCCCGGGCGTCAATACAAGCTCCGCTCCCAGCGCTTTCAGCAGGTTGCGCCGTTCCACGCTCATGGTTTCCGGCATGGTCAGGATGAGGCGGTACCCTTTGGCTGCCGATACAAAAGCCAGCGCAATCCCAGTATTACCACTGGTAGGCTCGATGAGCACTGTATCTTGATTGATCAGACCTTTGGCTTCCCCATCGGCAATCATGGCGTATCCAATGCGGTCCTTTACGCTGCCCAGCGGATTAAAATATTCAAGCTTGGCAATCAGCTGCGCCGATAAGTTATTTTTTGCGGTGTAATTTGACAACTCCAAAAGCGGTGTGTTCCCAATCAAATCCGTTAAACTCTTTGCAATGTTTGACATAATAAATTCTCCATTCTTTATATCATATTATTACTATATGTTTTATATGTATTGATAATACAGTATATTTTCTTCTTTGTCAAGACCTTTTTATTTATAGGTTGACAGACCTTTTTATTTATAGGTATTGATCGTCTTTTTATTTATAAGTATTGATCGCTTATTTCTAATCCTTCAGTGCTTGTTTCAAATCATCAATCAAATCCTGGGCAAACTCCAAACCAACCGAAAGACGTAAGAGCTTTTCGTTGATTCCCTTTGCTTCTCGTTCCTCTTTTGGAATATCGGCGTGGGTTTGCAGGCAGGGATATGTAATTAGTGTTTCCACACCGCCCAGACTTTCTGCAAACTGTATCAAAGCAACACGTTCCAGAATATGCATGGCTGTTTGTTCACATTCAACCTCAAAGGAGATCATGGCGCCGAAGCCGCTTGACTGTTTTTTGGAAATTTCATAATCCGGATGGTCAGGCAGCCCTACATAATATACTGCTTTTACTTTTTCCTGCCCTAAAAGCCAACGGGCAATTGCCGCAGCGTTTTCCTGCTGCCGTTCCATGCGTACGGAAAGCGTCTTGATTCCCCTGATCATCAGCCAACTGTCAAAGGGGGAAAGACAGGCGCCGATTGATTTGTAAATAAACCGCAGCCGTTTAGCAATCTGTTCATCCCTGACAACCAAAAATCCCGCGAGCGTATCGTTATGCCCGCCAAGATACTTTGTACCGCTGTGTACTACGATGTCCGCTCCCAGCAAAAGAGGCTTTTGAAAATACGGCGTTAGAAAAGTATTGTCTACAATAACGAGGAGGTTATATTTCTGCGCAAGCTGTACTACGGCGGAAATATCCGTAACCTGCATCATGGGATTGGTAGGGGTTTCAATAAATATAGCTTTTGTCTGCGGTTTAACGCAGGATTCTATCAGTGATATATCTGACGTATTGACAGAATCAAAGGTAAGACCGTTTTTTACGCATATGTTGTAAAATAGCCTGTGTGACCCACCGTACAGGTCGTCAGAAGCAATAATATGGTCTCCGGGTGAAAATAGCTCCATTAAGGCGGTAACGGCAGCCATCCCCGTGGAAAAAGCCATTGCGTCTGTACCGTTTTCAAGCCTTGTGACCGTTTTTTCAAGATATTCCCTCGTGGGATTTTGCTGCCGTGAATAATCATATCCTGTACTTTCCCCGACGGCTGCGTGCGCGAAGGTTGCCGTCTGGAAAATGGGCACACTTACTGCGCCGGTAGTGTCATATTTATCATTATTTGCATGAATACAAAGAGTGTTGAAATCCATAAAAATCCTTTCTGCCTAAATACAAAACATAAAATCTACTTCGGATTTATGTTTCTCAATGGCTGTAAGCAAACTTTCAAGCGTTATCTTTCCATTTCATCTCTATCCCTGACTGCTGCGGCATTCGCAACAGTCGGTAATCGCTTTGTGCTCCTTTAGCTGCATTTACAAAGCCCCTCTTTTCTGCGGGGAAAAGCCTGTTAGCAAGTCCATCACGTCTTTTTACAGATATTTTCATATCATATCCTCCTTTACATATATATATAATATGTATTATTATATCCAAAGAAGAATTCTTTGTCAATAGAAACGTAGACAAATTCGTTTTGCGATTTGTGTGCACCACATTGCTATGAAGGAGGAACGACTGAATAGTAACGAGTGAGTGCATCGGGAAGAATTGTTATATCGCCTTGACATGCACTAAAATACGATATATAATAGAATACAGGATCACATTAATAATTGTATGAAAAGGAGTTGAGAACAATATGAGAAAATTAGCAAGTATTCAGGAAATATTCGATATCCAGCCAATAGAGAATGCGGACGCAATTGAAAAAGTTTCTATCCTGGGATGGCACTGTGTCAGTAAAAAGGGCGAATTTAATATTGGAGATAAATGTGTTTATTTTGAAGTGGACAGCTTTCTCCCGGTAGATGATAAATTTGAATTTCTAAGAGCCGGTTCCTATAAAAATAATGAATATATGGGTGAAGGATTCAGATTAAAGACGCAAAGATTCAGAGGGCAGATTTCGCAGGGGCTGGCATTACCCATATCCATATTGCCTGCCGGTAATTATGAGATTGGTGATGATGTGACAGATGTACTTGGGGTGAAAAAGTGGGATATGCCGGAAATGGCTACAAGCGGCGGTACTGCTATTGGCAGCAAACCATTTGGAATATATACTACAGACGAAACACGAATACAATCTATTCCTGAGATTGTGGATATTATGCAAGGAAAACCATATTATATTTCAACTAAAATGGATGGAACAAGTGTAACTTATTATGTAAAAGACGGCGTCTTTGGGGTTTGCGGCAGAACGCTGGAATATAAAGACACCGATGACTGCAGTTTTTGGCAGTATGCTAAGAAGCATTCAATTGATGTGAATATGCTTGCATATAATATGAATATTGCAATTCAAGGCGAATTCTGCGGCGGAGGAATACAAAAAAACAGACTGAAGCTAAAAGAGCCCTGTTTTTTTGCTTTTAATGTCCTATCGCTGGATAACATGAAATATTATGACTTTGAAGCATTTATCAATACCTGCGGAGAACTGAATATCACTACTGTGCCAATAGAAGAGGTTAAGGATAGCTTTGCATATAAGACCGTTGATGAGTTACTGGAAAGAGCAAAGGGTAATTATGACAGCGGCAATAAAAAGGAAGGGATTGTAATAAGACCCTTAAAAGAAGAATATTGCTATCTGCTGTCCGGAAGGCTTTCCTTTAAGGTTCTGAATAATGATTTTTTATTAAAACAAGATTAATAGAAATAACCATAAAATGGTTGCTATCCCTTATGTCAACAAAAAACGGTTGACATTATCGCAATCGTATCCTATACTTATATAAAATGTGTAAACCAATAAGGTTGCTTTTTCTCATGTCAACCTTTATTATTGACAATACATACCTTTATGTATTGGAATCGTTACGATTCACTCCGTTACCAATAACACGCGGGATGTTATCTTAGTACTTAGAATCTTCCTAATAACAGCGAAAGAATTAATCAGGGTGAGTTTATGTTTGCTGAAGAAAGATATTGCGCAGTTATCATTGATATTGTAAAGTCAACACAGATGGATGAACTGCAGCGATTTGACACCCAGAAAAAGATAGAGAATACGATAGAGATGTACAATCTTAAATATGAGTCAACGCTTGCAGCAAAGATTGATTTTAGCGGTGGGGATCAGCTTCAGGCATTATTCCTGAATGCTCATGATGCTTATGCGTTTTCATGTGAATTCCGGGAAAAAATGTTTCCGATTCAATTCAGAATGGGGTTGGGAATCGGCAACTGGTCGTTACGCTTTCCAGGTGACAGCACCAATAAACAAGATGGAACATCATACCATAATGCACGTACTGCTTATGATTACGCATATAAATTAAATAAAAATACAGCATTTTATTCTGACTGTGATACCGATGCGTTTATTAATGTTCTGATCTCGCAGGAATATGCTGTCTTTAATTCCCAATCAACAAAGCAAAAAAAATTATTCAGTATTTATAAAGACATATATCCAATCAATCCAACAATAGAGAGGGTATACAACATATCAACAATCTGCGTTGAAAAAGGTACACAGAAAGCTATCGCTGATAAACTGGCAACAAGCCGCCAAAACGTAAATAAGCTTGTACGGGCAGGCTCTATTTATGAACAGCGTGACTTACAGGGAACTATATTACTTCTGCTGACAGCGTTATTTGACACGAAAGGAGGCAATATTTGAAAATTTGTCTGCTTTTATCAGCTCATTTTATTGCTGATTTCATGCTTCAAAGCACGGATATGGCCAACATGAAATTACATAATCATAAGCTATTCCTAAAACATTGCCTTATCTATTCAGTCGCAATAACTGCGATGGTTGTTTTCTATGGCTCAATACTGCAAATCATATTATTTGCTTTATTTATTTCGTTATCTCATCTGATAATTGATGCTATTCGTATCAGAGAGCAAAAAAGACATATCTATATTGAAAAACGGGAATTTCGTAATTTTCTGATTGATCAAACGGTTCATCTCATAATATTGGTCATTGCTGCTTTTCTTATGCCTGAGAAAAACTACTTTGGACAAGTTGTGAGCGATTTATACTATACCTGTTTTACACCGAACTTATTTACAGTTGTAGTTATTGCAACAGCTTACATCGCTTGTCTGCATCCAGCCGGTGTGTTCATAAAAAAAATATTTCTGCGGCTCGGGTTTCAAAAATTCGACAATGCTGAAGAGAATGCATCCGGATTTCTTATCGGCATACTGGAACGTTCCTGTATTCTTACGCTTGCCATATTAGGTCAGTTCACAGCTATTTCTTTTGTTATCGCCGCAAAATCCCTTGCAAGAATCAAGCTGCTTGAAGAAAAAGATTTCGCTGAAAAATATCTTGTGGGGACATTGATAAGTCTGTTTATAGCGCTTATCAGTGGAATAATTGTACAAAGGACCCTTGGGATATAGATTTGACAGCGTTATAAGACATACAGAACGGATATCACATGCCAGGATATCCGTTCTGTACGTTTGTATGTTAATCCCTTTCTGTGCATCTACCTATAGCGGTTTGGTCCAATATCCCGCCAGTCACCTATATTGCATCCGTCTGTTTTCACACCAACAGCAACTACAGTTCCATCCGGTTTTAAGCCCACAATATGCCTTGACCCGGCAGAAACAGCAACAATATCATACCATTCGACAACATTTTTCAACCCATATAAATTAACTTCTGACGCAAATTCTACTGTGCCGTCTGCCTTTAATCCAACGATATTATTACCGTCAACGGAGATTGCAACAATATCCTTCCAGTTTGCAATTCCCTGCATACCGTCTGCAATTTTTCCGGCTGCTATAATCGTGCCGTCCATCCTGAGACCAAGCGTAAACTTATCTCCTGCTGCCACCGAAACCACATCTGTCCATTTTTCCGTATAGCATTGTCCGTTTTTATTATTCCCAACAGCAACCACCCTGCCGTCAGACTTTAAACCGACGGTATGCTGACCGCTGGTAGCCACAGCAGCGATATCCCACCAGTCATTACCTTTACATCCGCCGCCATTATTATAGCCAACCGCAACGACTGTACCATCCGCCTTTTGTCCGATGGTAACATTCCCCTTGGCGGCAACAGAGACGATATCCGACCAGGTGCTTATGTCTTCCAGCGTTGATTTATCGCCGCCTGAGGTAACAACTGTACCATCCGATTTTAATCCAACAGAATGGAAATCGCCGGCTGTTACCATAACAATATGATCCCAGTCAGCAATACGGCATTGCTTTTTATCCCCATCCGCTGCAACTGTTCCATCCATCTTCAAGCCGATTGTGAGAAAACTTCCGGCTGCTATACATCCCCGATAATAATCGTTTTTCTCACGTACCAGCGAAAGCCGCGACAATAATTCACTGTCAGGACTTATGGATTGAGGGGAAATGCTGTCTGGCTGTGAGGCCGTTTCCCCTCTCCCGCTGTTCGGAGGATCCGGATTATCATGCTTCACATAACTGCCGATATCATTCAATAATTCATATTCGTTATTCTTCTTAACCTTTATTCCATAGTCGCAATGAGGGCAGATTATTGCCCTGTTTACCCAAAAAGGAATTACAGGTATAAAAAACAGAGTAAACCAACGCCAATAATGTACCAGCTCAAAATGCGTTTGTAATCCGCATTGACTGCAAACAATCAGACCTTTTGATATTCCTTTTTTTCGTTTAAATGACCTTGTTCCGTAAATAATCATAGCAAGCCTCCTGAAATTAGTATAGTATAAATGCCTTATCGCTATTATACAACAAGTATCATTGATCTACAATATGCTCTGAAAGAGTTCAGTACCTGTGTAACAAATCAATCCGGTCATTCATATGATGTAAAGAGGTAGCGGCTGATTACTTAAATGGAGGAATCAAAGTATGGGTAAAGGAACTCTAATAATACAAGCCCGTACCGCTGATAATGCTCTGCCATTAAGCGGTGTACGAGTGAAGATCAGGGACCATCAGGGCACGGTTCTGTATGACCTGATAACAGATGAGAGCGGTGAAACTGAAACAGTATCGCTGGAAGCTATAGACAGGGAAATGTCGTTGAATCCGGAATATACCGGAACACCATATACCACATATGAACTGGAAGCAGAAAAAGAAGGGTTTAATAATTTAAATATTGCCGATGTACAAATTTTTGACAGTGAAGATGCCATTCAGCCCCTGGTACTGATTCCAATGCAGGAAGATCAGACAGTTCCTGACACACAGGAAATCTTCATTGGAAAACATGCTGTTGAAATGAATGGACCGCGGAATCAGACAGGGCCGGTTATTCAACCGCTTGTAATGCGCCTTGTTACCATCCCCAATCCAATCACCGTACACCTTGGCACGCCCACATCCACCGCATCCAATGTATACACACCTTTCACCGATTATATTAAAAATGTGGCCAGCAGCGAAATCTATCCCACCTGGCCCCGGGCATCGCTGGAGGCTAATATCCGTGCTATTATCACATTTGCTTTAAACAGAGTATTTACACAATGGTACAGGAGCCGCGGATTTTCTTTTGATATTACAAACAGCACCGCGTATGATCAATATTATGTGCCCGGCCGGACCATTTACAATTCCATAAGCGTAATCGTGGACGAAATCTTTAACCAGTATGTCCGCAGGGCAGGACAGACCGCACCCTTTTTTACGTCATTCTGTAACGGTACGACTGCTACCTGTTCAGGACTATCCCAATGGGGAACGGTAACATTAGCCAATCAGGGTTATACGGCGCTGCAGATACTGCGTTATTACTATCCCAATGATATAGAAATCTCACAATCAAATATTATTACCGGTGTCGTTACATCATACCCCGGCACGGCGCTTCGGCAAGGCAGTACCGGACGGGATGTTCAGACCATGCAGTTGTTTTTGCAAAGGATCAGGCGGAATTATCCTGCTATACCGGCTATTACTGATGAAGCCGGTGTGTTTGGAAGCAGTACACAGGCTGCGGTTACGAAATTCCAAAGTGTATTTGGTCTGGCTCCTGATGGCATTATCGGATCCGCTACGTGGAATAAAATCTCTCTGATCTATGTAGCCGTGGCAAGGCTTGCAGGTCTGGACAGTGAGGGCACAATTCTGGGGATCGGAACGGTTCCGCCCACTTCTACACTCACTATAGGTTCGAGAGGTGTGGATGTAATCACACTGCAATACATGCTCAGCTATATCAGTGAGTTTTATACAACAATTCCAAGTCTGACCCAGGATGGAATTTTCGGAAATCAGACTGCCCAGGCGGTAATCGCTTTTCAGCAGACTTTTGGATTGATTGCCAACGGTGTTGTAACGCCGTCCACCTGGAATGCACTTTATAATACCTATTGGGGTATCAGGGATAATGTGCCGATTCCGTCCCCGGAAGCCGGAGTGAGTGAATATACTGTCCGCTCAGGTGATACACTTTGGCTGCTTGCACAGAGATTTGGTACCACCGTTGATGCAATAAAGGCATTGAACAACCTTACCAGCGATGTCCTTATGATTGGGCAGGTGCTTCAGATTCCCGGAACCTCTACAATCCATACCGTTCAGGCAGGTGATACTCTTTGGCTTCTTGCACAACGGTATGGCACCACTGTTGACGCTATAAGGGCACTGAACAATCTTACAAGCGATGTACTCATGATAGGACAGAAATTGATTATCAGATAAAATGAGATGGGCTGCCGTAATATGCAGCCCTTTGTTTTTTCAATATTCAGGTTCCTGTTATGACCGGATAGCCATTTCAACCATTCTGTATATATTTAATGCTCCCCCTGATAAAACCTTGTTGAACAGATCAGGCTGCCTATTTACACTGGATAAAATGATATTCTTCATATCCAAAGCAGTGAAATCCGGCCTGAGTGCTTTCAACAAGGCGGCAGCACCGGCAACATGTGGCGCAGCCATGGATGTTCCGCTCATATAACTGTATCCGCCATTTATATCGGTACTCAGGATATACAGTCCGGGTGCGGCAATATCAGTGCTTGCAGTTCCATAATTTGAAAAAGAGGCCAATTTGCCATTTGGTTCAGTGGCTGCAACCGCTATAATATTTCTACTGTCATAACAAGCAGGATAAACCGGAAAAATATCATTATTGGTTCCGTCGTTTCCTGCAGATGCTATAAATAGTCCGTTATAATGATCTATGGCAAACCTTAATAAAGAAGAATCGAAGCGTTCCCCCCAACTGTTGTTAAGTATTGGTATATTATTTTCATTGGCATAATCTATTGCTCTTATAGCAGCTGCAAGATTAAAAAAAGCATTCCCGATTTTTAAAGAAGCCAGTCTTATATTCCAGCACACTCCCGTTACGCCGATAAAATTATTGCCAACCGCTCCAATTGTTCCCGCCACATGTGTTCCGTGGCCGGTTTCATCAAGAGAGTTACCGCAGCTGTCAGCGGGATTGCCGTTTTGATCCAGAGCCACCCACATATTGCCTGTGATATCCGGATGATTATAATCTATCCCACTGTCCGCAACACCAACAACAACACTGCGGCTTCCCGTAGTATAATCCCACGCTGATGGAGAATTGATATTTTCCATTCCCCAA
>Ga0153941_1001217_pt1 | contig 10419 bp, 9 predicted proteins | sample TSNJ025MetaG_FD_104733 | JGI IMG/M metagenome (GOLD analysis project Ga0153941, IMG submission 104733) | Attine ant fungus gardens microbial communities from New Jersey, USA - TSNJ025 MetaG | ecosystem: Host-associated > Fungi > Mycelium > Unclassified | place: USA: New Jersey, Brendan T. Byrne...
ATGGTCATTGAAGCAAATGGTTATGTTAAGCAGTTCCTGAGATATTGGTGATTTAGTGTCTGGTGATTTGGTGATCACTGACTGATCTGCTGATAACTTGGTGAATACTAATCACTTTGAGACGTTTTTGGTACTATTTGAAAGGTTTTCTTAAGGGCTTTTGGTAGCCATTCAGATCGTTGAAATCGGTCAAGTATTTCTGGAGTTATAGTCTGAATGAAGTTTGTGATAACCTTTATATGATCCCCTTCCAAAATTTTCCCTGGACTGTGCATTCCCCTGTGGGCACATTATATTTCTCTCTAACATCCTTTTCTCTGCTCTACTCTACCTCTGATTTCTATCTAACCTTACTACTCTCTCCTGCTATTCCTCTATTATACTGGAGGGGTCTCTGCCTCTACTAACTTCCTCCTTAGTGCTCTACTTAATCCCCTCTTGAATTCCTTGATGATGGACTGCCCCTTGTAACCGCTTCCTCTTGCTACCTTTTTAAACTCTTGGACATACTCATTATAGGTCCTCCTCCCCTGTTCAATCATCCTCAACTGCTCTATCTTTCTTTCTTTCTTCTCTATCTCTCCAAACTCATTTCTCATTTTACAGAATAATTCTTCTGCTATTTCCACATCTGATTCTCCTTTTGATAACTTATCTAGCAAATTGTCCTTCTAGACCTCTGCTACTCCTTCTTGTACATAGGACAGTACTCAAGCCATCTTTGTTGCTTCTGACTCCCCTATCATCTTCATACTCAGATACAAATGAGCCATGTTAATGAATATGCTTTCTCTATTTTTCTACTGAATAAAGAAAGCTTGGCCACCTCCACTCTGGCTCCTCTGTTTTATTGCAATAGGGTGATCATCTGCTATTGTAAGCCAGTGATCAGAGTAAGAAGTTGCTCCTCCCTTGTAGATGGAGCCTATGGTACAGGGGCTGCAAATTGCCCTATAGATTGCTGTTATTGTTGACAAGACATATACAGTGGCAGTGGTGGTAATGGTAATGGTAATGATGATAATGATGATTTCTCGTAAGAGAACGAGCAATCTTCTTTGTCTGTACTTATGGCTAGTTACCAACTAAGAAGGGTAAAATGATACTATCCCTAAGAAGAGAATTCCTAAGCTAGATGGACCTTTAGGAGGTTACTATTGTTCCCCTACATAGACTGATCACAATAGACCAGTAGCACAGAGCTGATAGTAAAAGACTAAGCATGAGCCCACTCAATATGGAGGTTAGGTCTTGGACAGAAACATGAGCTTTGTCCAGGCCATCTATCTACTATCCCTAACTGACAATAAAGTCCCCTTTACAGCTAGAGCCTACTATCCAAGATGCTTATAAGCACTGTGCTCACTAGCAAGGGCAATGAGAGAGTGAGTTGAAATAGAGATGTTAAGGCTATAAGATGTAGGGTCAACAATGGATATCAAGTTTTTATGTTAGCACAAGATCATAAAAACTTAAGGCTTAACCAAGATGGTTGTTCAGAAAGAACTTGATAGAGTTCCTTACTAGATTATTCTATTATTTATACAAATGTCTATTGGTCTGTGTGCCTATCCCCCACAATCACATGATCCTGACTAATAACTATACATATCTTACATAAGTCTTCCTATGCTATTTATATCCCTCTGGCATTGTAATTCTAGATGTTATCTACTAAGTTGAGGAATGCACAGAGAATAGTTTTCTTTCTAGGAACTATCTCATAACATCTAATGAGGAACTCTATTAAGTTTTTCCTGAACAACCATCTTGGTTGAGCTCTAAGTCTTTACAGCTCCACACTAATATTCTTCTACAATCTTATTATGTCCTTCTTCTATTTCCATTTCTACCAATATATTATCTACAAATACTGTAACTTTTCCTTCATTTATTAGATCTCTCAAAATTTCATTCATCATTGCCTAGAATGTAGCTGGTGAGTTCATTATTCCAAAGAACATTACTGTTGGTTCAAAAAAGCCTACTATAGCGACTTAGTCTAAGATGACCTAATCACACTCCAAGTCCAAGTTAACAAGGAGAACTCAATAAAGTTCTTATTCAATTGCTATATACTACTTATATACATTCTGTATTTACTTCTATTTATAAAGTCCTGCACATCTCTTTTGAGTTACTCTCTCTTATGCATCCACTAGTTACTTAATTAAATGAAAAAGAAAAGAAAAGAAATATAAATAATGACTTTACTAATTGGCTATATCATAATACTCTCCTCTTAAGATTCCTTGTTTTGAGGATTTTTTTACAACTCATAGTAGGGATTGCAAATGTTCTCCATCTCATTATTATTTTCTTCTGTACTCCCTGGGTTCTAAGTTTTCCTGCTCAATTTCTTTCTCCTCCTTCTTTATTATTTCTATTATTCTTTGTTCCCTTGCTCTTTCTCCTTTCCATCATCTCCAATTTCTTTCTAACCTTGCCCAGTGTTAGTGTGAAGCCATGAAGACTTAGAGCTCAACCAAGGTGGTTGTTCAGAAAGAACTCAATAGAGTTCCTCATTGGATTCCACTAGATACTTATACAAATATTAAATGGTCTATGTGCTTATCTTCCATGATCATATGACCCTTACTAAGAACTATTTATATCTTACATAATCCTTTCTATGCTATTTATATCTTTCCTATATTGTATTCTTGGATGTTTCCCATCAAGTTGACAAATGCATGAGAAATAGTTTCCTTCTTGGGAATTGTCTTATAATATCTAGTATTCCTTATTATACCTTTTATCTGACTATCCAAATAATTTTCTTGCTATAAACCTTTCTGGTAATTCTCCTCTCCTGAATTCTCCTCTCCTGAATATCTCTTTTTCTCTTTCTTGTCTTTGAATATCCTCTATGTCTTGCTGATATTCCTTCTCAAGTTCTTTAACTGCTTCCTTTGCATTTTCCAGGTTTTCTATCTCTTCCCAAGTATCTGATTCTGCTGTAAACCCCTTCCATTGTACCAGATATTTGTCTTTCTCTCTAACTCACTGCTTGTTCAATATTCTTTCTACTTCCCACTCTTCCTCTCCTTCAATTATTACTAGAGTCAGTTGCTCCTTCCTTTGCCCTTCTACTTGCCCTATGTATCTGTATATTCTACTGACATTTACTGCTGGGTATATCTTGATTGTACTAGGTAGTTCCAATTCAACTGCATTTGCCAATACAATTTTCTTAACTTTATAAAGGTCTACAAACCTCTCCATCAACTTCTTTGTTCTTCTACCAATTATTTGATATTTCAAATCCTTAGTGCTGAGCATCACCAAGTCTCCTACTTTATATTCATTGACTTCTACCCTCTTTCTATTTGCATACTTCTTTATCTCCTCTTGCACTTTCCCTAGCACTGCTTTTTCTTTGTCCTGAATATCCTTCATTTTCATCACAAATTTCTCTGCTCCTTTGTACTTTTCTTTCTTCCTTACTTCAAACCCCATTCTAGGATCTTGCCCATAATTTGCTTTGAAGAGCAAGATCAGGTCTTAGTACTGATATCCAAGCTTAGTACCATACTTCCACCATCAATCCCTAACTGATTAACAAGTTCTCTTAAGCCAAGGGCCTAGTTATATATAGAGGTAACTAGTGATTATGATAACCACTGGTTAAGGATCAAAAAGATTATGAGAGTAAAGGTGAGCAAGGTCCAAGGTGGACAGTGCTCTAAATGTGGAATTGAGTTCTAGTATAGTAACTTAGCCTAAGATGACTTAATTATACTCCAAGTCCAAGTTGACAAGGAGAACTCAATAGAGTTCTCATTTGATTCTATATACTACTTATTGGTCTGTATACTACTTTCCCATACTTATCATGTGACATCATTCATGTAACATGACCTTGTGACATACAACATTGTCATGTGATACTTTCCCACACTCCTTCCTTGTGTAGTAAGTCCAAATAAGAAAAGAAAAGAAAAGAAACAAAAAATAAAATAAAATAAAATAATGACTTAGCTGTTTTACCAAGTCATGACATCCCTGAGCCTATAGTTCTGTTAGTCAAGGTCAGGGGTGTCCGAGTCAAGCTAAGGGGAATTAAATATTACTATGTAATATTTAATTAGATACAGGGTCATTCCAGGATGTGAGTCTGGTGTTCCAGAGGTGGCATTGGTAGGGTCCCCTTGTGTTATGAGAGCCCCAAGAAGGAAACGGTCTTCCATGCATTTAAACACTTAATCCAAAATCTCAAGTCATACAATGAGATCAAGGTATAAATAACGTGGGAACTTAGGTAACCAAATCACATGACAAGGTCAAGTGACTATAGAACATTCTGGAAGATCATATGACCATGGACTAGTAGTAGTACAGCCACTGTAAAATAGTATAAGTAGTAGTCTAATCCAAGGAAGAACTTCATCGAGTTCTTCTTGAACATCCATCTAGGGTGATTGCTAAGGACATTCACTGTCTATCGATAACACCTTGCACCTGGGTGAGCACAACCAGGTAGCCTGGTTGTAGAAATCTGATGCTTATACAACATTCCAAATAAATCTGTGAGTTTGCCTGTGTGTACCCCTTACAAATCTATTTGTACCTGTTTGATGTGCCAGTATGTGCACATCTTTCCCAAATAGATATCACTTGTTACCCCGAGATATGAGAGGAAAATAGAAACAAATTCAATCAATTTTTTTTAATTTCACGACAGTGGCCTATAGCAGCAACAGCAGAATGTAACGAATGACTGATGTAAGGTGGGACAAGGATACATATTGATAAGAGGGAAAAAAAGCAAGTTAACCTGCAGTCAATTGGGTATAGCGTTAAATAACGGTTGACTGTCAGTACTCCTGGTAAACGCTAGCAGATCCGGATTCCAAGTATACGAAGACAAAAGCAGAAGGATCGTTAACCAAAATAACTGATATCAAAGGAGAGATAAGTAAGAAGACCATCATGCATAAGATAGATCAATACTCGAAAATAAGCATGGAAGTGAAGGAATTGGGGAACAACAAGAAAAGATCATGGAACGGAGTCCATGCACTAAGAAGACGAACAACAAAAAGTATTCGGATGTCACACATCGTCTGACTTGACACCTTTTCCAACAGCCCTACCCGCCAACCTTCATTCACTAGCAGGCTTAGGCGGCAAAGGGGGAGGCGACCCTGGAGCTCTCAATACTCTACTTTGTCCTTGGCCCGGCACATGCCCATTCGTGTATACACTGCTTCCCTCGGATCCATCCGTATCGAACCTCAAATTCGCACCATCAATCGCAATCTTACTTACCCTCTCATCTTCCTCCCGTGTCTCCTGGATGTATGCAGCTGGCGGTCTCGGCATTAGTGGCGGTGGTGCTTCAGTAGCAGGTAGTGTCACAGGCATCATGCCTGAACTATATGGTTGTGGTGCTTGTTGCCGATGGGTAAACGGCTCTCTCTTCGATGCCTTCGCTTCTAGCTTGGCCTTCAGTAACGCTTTCTCTTCGGCAGCGCTCATCACCGCAGTAGCATTGGAAATAGGAGGGGACATTGGTGGTGGAGTGGGCGTCGGTCTCGTTCCAGTGGTAAATGATGCATTCCTAGACGGTACCGCCATGCCTGACGACTTCTTCCTCGAAGCATCTCTTGCCTCCATCTTTTTTCTCATAGCTTCCTTCTCGGCAGCAGCTTCCATAAACTCTTTTTGAGGCAATGGATTACCTGAGCTGGACGCTGGAGGGAAAAAGGTTGCGTAAGAGAACGATGGAGGCAGATTAGATAGTTGGGTTGAGTGTTGATTATCAGCTGCCCGTATTCTTTCAGCCAAGACTGCCTTCTCTTGGGCGGCCGTCATAGGACCCACGGCAACAGCAACCGACGAGACCGAGGCTTCAAACGATGGAGGCGCATCAGGTGAAGAGACAGAGGATGAGGCACCTCCAACTTTGGGATATAGTGAATCGTAAGCGATGGGCTGATTTTGCAATCTGTCTACGGCCGACCTCGCTTCCTCATATCGTTTCAACGCAGCTTTCTCCTGTTCCGCCGTCAGATATTGTGGAATTTGAGAAGGGGAAGTAGGTTGTTTTTGAGATGGATCCGACATTATATGGGGCAACGAAGGCTGATTCTTATTTGTACTGACATTTGCCATTGCTTGTCGATACATCTCTGAGGCTGATGGCTTGCTATTTTGACTGCCTGGGCCAGATGTTGAGCTCCGCACGACATCCGGGCCTTGACGCTGGGCCTGGGTAACAGCAGCCTGGGCCTTGTCATACAATAGCGCTTTCTCCTCGGCCGCTGACAACCACTGCTTAGCATGTCCCGAAGGTGGCGAAGAGATGACAGGGACAGGAGGGGCATACTGCAAACCCCCATTCAGTAAGGATTGATATGGGAAATGGCCCAAATTTGATAGTACTTACTGAAGCCAGCACACCTTGAGTCTTCTCCACTCTTGACTTTGCAGACTCGTAAACCCGCTTTTCCTCCTCTGCTATAGGCATTCTGTGAAGGGTACCGGTGGATGTAGTCCGAGTAGGAGGAACAACATTCGCCGACATTTTGTTGGGTAGTTGTTCCTCAGGCAGATCTGGCTCAGTGTTCGTAATTGTATATCGACTGGGGGCATTGGATGCCACAGCTGAAATGGACCGTCTCGCAGTCGATGCAATGGAAGAGTTAGAGTTAGTAACAGTGGGCCTGCGAGTTGTGGAATCGTTTGGGTAGCCTTTTGTGTTCGCAGTCTGTCGTTGAGAAAGTTTCCGATGGCCAATGCCGTAACCAAATTCTTCCGTAAAAGAAACATCTGCAGCCCCAGGACTGCCCGAGGTTTTTGAGGCTGGAACAGTGTTGAATTGACTATTGGAGGGTGTCCGCACATGAGTTGCGGAAGGTAATGTAGTGGTCATGGCGGGCTTTTGAGCTCTTGTTGGACTCGTTGGCTCTATAGACATTATGGGTGGGGCAGGTGATGGAGTCAGGCACAGAGCAGAGGTGCCACCAATACGCCTGGGAACCAGTTAAGGCTTTGAAAAACAAGAGAGAGGGAATGGTACCTGACGGCCTCTTGAGAAACATATCTGGTAAGAGATGAGTAATTAAGCGAGTCAGGATCATTGTCAGTCTTGCCTTTGCCAATTAGAAATGATGACAGGGAGTTCCATGGATAATTGCACTCCTGTTCCCATTAGAGCCTTGACACACAACACATACGTCACATCGATATGACGAGCAGCGTTCAAAGTCGTCGTCGTATGATTGGGAGGCAGTTGGCAGGAGAGCTCAGCCTGGTGCGTTGTTCCGCCGTACAGAGTTGCACCAATTGTCAGTTTTGTCTCTCCAATGCTAGCGACCCTGACCAATGGAGCAACTTTGCGAACCGCAGTATATGTTTGTGCACGGAAGATGGTTGTCTCCCTTAGTCCCATCTCGAATCCTTGAAGGATGACCGTATGCAGGTTATCAGATCTGAGGGTTGCCATGACTGTGATGCGATCTCCTGGTCCATGGCAAGCGTGTCGTCGCTCCACTATCAGGGTGACACCCTCCTGAGCAAGTTGTCGCTTCTCCGGTTGGCAGTACACGGGCCAAGTGGAATGTAACTCGTGTTTATCGATGACTATGGGTGCAATTTCTTTTGTCACGATGTTTTTCCGTTTACGGAAGAATCCTCTATAGGCAGTGTTTAACTGTAAACTAGAACAAAAGGCTACAGGCTCGACTGACCTTTTTCCCTTCGTACATACGGTCGCAACCAGCTCATACTGGATCCCAGCTGGTGATGTCACGAAGAAATCAATTTCACCACCTGCACACGCGGTTGAAATACCCACCCCGGTTTTCAAGGGCCACGCTGGGTGGTATGGACTCCGGAATCCGGATTGAGAAGGGGAAGTCTTGCTACCAGAAGGATAAACGCATATATTTACACGTTAATTAAAGATGACTTACAGTACGCAGGATATTGAAGCCATCGGGTGCCGTCCAGAGTGTGACTGGACTAGGCCCAACATAATCATAGAAAGTATTTTTGTCCCCTCCTCCAGGAAGTGTTTCCACTTTGCGCAGCTCGATGCGCACCCATTGCGCCTTGACGCCTGCCGGTGGGGTTCGCACCTCGATGGCCTGTGAACAGGGATTAGACCTGATTTTATGGTTCACACATTGCTCGACAAACCCCCTTCACTGCTGCTTGGGGCCTGTCTTGACTCGGAGGTATCCCTGGATAACCTGCAGACAACAAATGGATGTTCTGGTCACAGACGCAGAAAAAATACGCACCCTGGACGTAATCGACATTTGGGGGCGGCCGAAGAGTGCTGTTGGCCAGATAATGATATATAAAAACAAAGCTAGAATGGAATCAAACGCACAGTTTAACACCGGACATGAACGAAGGGAGAGAGGGAGAGGACGGGAAAATGGATAGTGGAAGGGGAATGAGGCAAGTGATCAGGGAGGTGCCGTATCCATCCCATCAATTGCAATACATCCTTAAATTCTCAGTCATGGAAAAAATCATTCGATCCAATATCATAATCTCGATCACTTCCGATGTAGGATTTTCCATCTCCCAGAAAGGAATCACAAACGGCGGAGTAGAAAATCCCATCGCACCGCATAGAGTGAATATTTTTTGAAAAATTTGCATTATAATTGTAGCCTAGTTGATGGATTTCAGTCGCCGCCCCAATGTATCGACATCTCCATTTGGGTGTATCATTAGCTGGCGTGATGCTGCCACGGTTGAAGCTGATATCACCCAATGGTTTGTGAGCGAACATGCAAAGGCGTGTCCAATGACAGTAAGAGATCAGGAATAAAATATCATATGCATATTAGCTTAGGGTTCACATTCTACTATCGGGAGTAAACACCTTAGTACATTAGTACAGCAATGAAACGAAGAAAAGCTAAAACTTGAATTTGTCCTTCTTCCTTTCCTTCTCCCGTTCTATCTTCTGTTTGTTCCTTGCCATCTCCTTTGCGACCATGTCTGAGAAGTCTTCTTTACTCCCAGGAACACCAGCGTTACTTTTTGCGTGTGCATCATATTTGCGCCTCAACTCGTCCTCGCTCATTCCTTCAAGCTCTGACGCATCGAGCGACACATCAATGCCATTCTTTTTCTGTCATGATAAATCGAGGAAAATTATACGAGTGAGACTTTGGTATTACATCATTCAGCCAAAACGCACCTTGCTGATTCGCTCATCCCCGAGTACAGGGAGTGCAGAGCCACCAAGATTAGAAACATCGTATCCACGTTCGCTTCCCATAATTCCACGCACACTCATCTGCTTTTCCTCCAGCACATGATACAAGCCTCTTGGACCTGCTTCTCCAGCATCTGCTACCGGTCTTGCATTTTTACGCAACTCGAGGAAATCTGGCGTCTCAAGACCGCCAGCAACAGTCGAAACAACACTAGCCATCCCGGAGGGTGTTTCGAGACCTGATGGTGTCTGTGTACCATCCATCGTAACGTCTGCGATCTCTTCCTCTTCTTCCTCTTCCTCTTCTTCTTCGCTTTCTTCCTCTGTAATATATCATGTAAAGATAAGTATGAAGATTCAGCAGTCAACTACCAACATACCTTCCTCAGGTTCTAACTCGCCCCAAGATATCTTATCGACGGGCTCGCCCAACTAGAAAATCTTTGTTAGCTATCTTTGATGCAACCAAAGAATCGATGATGTACTCCAGTATCAGACACTTTCGGCAGCACGCCGAATACATCACCATATAGCGGTCGGTTATACTCGTCAAGGGGAGGTTTGCCCCAACCACCAGGATGAAAACCCCACTGAGCACTGACAGAATAGAAAAATGAACGTTATAAACCGGATCAATGAGCAGAAAAAAATGTCTCACCCCTCAGGGATTGGAGCATTTAAACCAGGTATTCGAAGTGTGGGATAGCTTGGCGGAGGACCAAATCGTTGCATGCTGATAAGCCAAGGAGGTGGAGCGAGGGGAGGGATAGACAGGGCTTCGACAAGCTCCGGTGACAGATCTCCAGGCCGTTTTTCCTTCAACGATGTCTCGAATTCTTTCCCTTCATAATACCTGAGTGATAAAGAGTAAGCTCAACGTTCCCAATGTTGAACAATACACTCACATCTCTCCAAAGCCAGTGACAGGTGGTTTTGTCTGAAACTTGAAGAACGCGTCGTGTAATTTCTGATAGTCAATATCAATCTTACCCATCTTAGGCTGAACCCTCTCCCTTGTCTTAGCTTTCAAGCTCATATTTGCCTCCTTCTCCTTGACTGCATCACGCATTGTCGCAATCCCAGTGTCGGCAATATATGAGGGGAGCTGGAAGGGCGGCTTCTCGATACCTCTCTTCCCTTGCAGATAGTCTCGCTTCGCTGACCAGTGGGTGGGAATAGGAACAGTGTTGCGATATGATTTGAGGTGAAGCAATATTCGTGGATCCGCTGCAGTC
>Ga0153941_1001220_pt1 | contig 10414 bp, 8 predicted proteins | sample TSNJ025MetaG_FD_104733 | JGI IMG/M metagenome (GOLD analysis project Ga0153941, IMG submission 104733) | Attine ant fungus gardens microbial communities from New Jersey, USA - TSNJ025 MetaG | ecosystem: Host-associated > Fungi > Mycelium > Unclassified | place: USA: New Jersey, Brendan T. Byrne...
AGCATAGATTTCCCTGAATTCCTGTTTGGAAAGAGATATGTGCTGCTGGGTAAAATATTCCATCGCTTCATCTTGTGTAAAATACAGGGCATTTTCAATCATCTGACAGGCAGAATTAACGGCATAAAGACCGTGAAGCCTTAATCCCGGCCTGGTCCGGTTAATCAATACAATCGTTACATTTTTTAACTGTGCCAAAATCAGGTTCTCTATAAAATGCAGTACAGGCGGCTCATTAATTAAATGTAAATCATCAAAAACAAGTGCCAGTTTGTCAATCCGGGCAATGGAATTGGCAAATACAATTAAGAAATCATGAAATTGTGTTTTTGAATCAGGAAATCCTGCATGGTTCAGATTATAAGCCAGCTCCGGATTGTGGATACCCGTTGCATGGACAAAATTCTCCCAAAATTGAATGGTAAGATTATGAAGCGGAGAGAGATTCAGCCATATATAATCCTGCTTCTTGTGGCGAAGGAAAGAGGAAACAGCCTGTGTTTTCCCCCAGCCTGCTCCAGCAGTGACAGTGACAAGCGGGTAATGAAAGGCTGTTGTTAATATCTTGTCTATTCGTGGTCTGTGCAAATGACTGCGTATTGCAGGCAGTGTTGCCGCGCGGTCGTAAAGAATTTTTTTATGCATATAGGACTCCTGTTTTTTTCGTATCCTGCATTATCGTACTACAGATAATTTGAAAATGCAAAATGTTTTTGCTGGTAAAAACAGGAATATGGTAAAAATATACTTTTGGTTGTTACTCGTGATTTTTTTTTAAACTAAAATATATGTATGGGAAAGACAAGTATGATAACCATAATGGAATTTCAGCTAAGGAACTGACAACGACAGCTATGTAAATTTAAGCAAGCTGGATGTACAGGTTATTTTGTAACAGTTCCAATCAGTTGATATATGGTGTTTCAGTAAAATTGGGGAAAGGTGAATTGTTATGAATATTCTGTATGGCGTAATTTATGTAATGTACGGTATCGTATTTGGAAGCTTTTATAATGTTGTGATCTATCGGCTTCCTATCAACCTGTCCATTGTGAAAAGACGTTCATTTTGCCCTGCCTGCAGAACAAAGCTGGCGGCGAGGGATTTGATTCCTGTGTTCAGTCAGTTAAGCCTGAAGAACAGATGCAGGTATTGTCATGGGAAGATAGCAATCCGGTATCCGTTGATAGAGCTTTTTACGGGATTTTTATTTCTCCTGAGCTATTGCCTGTATGGTTTGGGATGGGATATGTTCAAATCCGTTATATTGTGGTCCATGCTGTTGATAACAGCGGTTATAGACTATGACCATATGGTGATTATGGATGGTGTATTGGCATTGTTTTCCGGGTTCATGATTATCTGCCGCGTATTGGCAGGATTATCTGTGACAGATATTCTGTTGGGCGGCGTTACCGGATTTGGGTTATATCTGGTGGTTTATATACTGGCAGGGTTCGTATACAGGAAAGAGGCCTTTGGATTTGGAGATGTGCTGTTGATGGGGGCGGTAGGATTATTTCTTGGATGGGATAAAACCATTATTGCGGCAATTTTGTCATTTTATATCGCATTGGTCGCAGTTGCGATCAGAAAACTTCTTGGTGAGAAGATCAGAAAAAAAGATGAGATTCCCTTTGGTCCGTTTATCTGTATTGCTGCTTTTATCACATCAATTTATGGAGAATGGGTCATTACATTTATTAAGACCTTAATATATACATAGAAGGGCGGCATCAGAATATGGACAAGATGCATTTAGGGGATGTACTGATAAAGTTGAATATGATTACGCGGGAAGCGCTTACATCCGTGATGGAAGAAGCGTACCTGGCGGATAAGTCTTTTGACAGACGCGGCAGCGATGATTTTGCATTGGCAGATGTGCTGCGAAATAAACGCGGCGTGTCCGAGGAACAGTTGATTCCGGTTCTTGAGTACCTGACCGGTGTTGCTTATATGGATGTGAGGAACTGTAACATTGAGGCACTTGCAATAAGGAGCGTTCCTGAGAGCATTGCAAGAAAGTATTGTCTCATACCGGTTTTTATACATGGGTCAAAGCTTAAGATTGCCATGTCGGATCCGCTTAATATGATTGCCCTGGACGATTTACGAATTATTACAGACTATGAGCCAGAGGTTTGCTTTTCCTTTCAAAGTGACATTCTGTCGGCTATTACCGCCAACTATGTTACCTCCGAACTGGCGGAGCAGGCGATGGAGGAGATTACACAGCAGCAGGATATAGAAGAAGATACCACTCAGGAAGAGATTGAGGATGAAGTGTCACGCGCACCGGTGGTACGGCTGATTAATTCCCTGTTTAATCAGGCGGCTACGATGGGCGCCAGCGATATACATATAGAACCCATGGAAAAAAGTGTTAAGGTAAGATTTCGAAAAGACGGTGATCTGAGAGAAATTATGAGTATTCCAAGAGCATCCCTTGCGGCCATTATTTCCCGCATAAAGATAATCAGCGGACTGGATATTGCAGAGAAGAGAGTTCCCCAGGATGGCAGGTTCGGTCTTGTTATGAACGGGAAAGCCATTGATTTCAGAGTCTCTGTGCTGCCGGTGGTTCATGGTGAAAAGGTGGTTATCAGGATACTGGACCGTTCCAATGTACTTGTTTCAAGGGCAAAGCTTGGCTTTTCCGATCATAATTCAACGCTGTTTGATACACTGATCAAGATTCCGGAGGGAGTCATCCTGCTTAGCGGCCCCACAGGAAGCGGAAAAACCACAACGCTGTATGCCATCCTCCGGGAGCTTAATCATCCGGCGGTTAATATCATTACAGTAGAAGACCCGGTGGAATATCATCTGGATGGCATCCATCAGGTTCAGGTTAACCAAAAGGCCGGTTTGACCTTTGCATCGGGACTTCGTTCCATTCTGCGGCAGGATCCGGATATTATCATGGTCGGTGAGATCAGAGATGCAGAGACAGCAGATATTGCCACGAAAGCGGCTATTACAGGACACATTGTACTTTCAACCATCCATACAAATGATACCGCAAGTACGGTATCCAGACTTGCGGATATGGGAATTGAGCATTATATGATTTCCTCTGCTGTAAAGGGGGTTGTGGCGCAAAGGCTTGTAAAAAGACTCTGTACCAATTGCAGGCGGGAGAAGGTAACGACACCGGAGGAGATGGTGATGCTTAGGCTTGATCGACCGGTGAAGATAAATGAACCGGGAGGATGCAATGCGTGTTCCGGCACAGGATATTCCGGCAGAATCGGCGTACATGAAATCCTGGTTATGGACCGGGCCATCCGCAACATGGTAACAGGGGGAGCAACCGCTGACACCATCAAGGAAAAAGCGGTTGAAAATGGAATGCACACACTTAGCCAATCATGCAGAATGCTGGTACTACAAGGGGTAACATCTCTTACAGAGCTGAACAGGATTGCCCACAGTGTGGATGAGTAGTATTCGTCACAGCCAAAGGAGAATGACATGGAGATTGATTCACTATTGACAAAAGCGGTGCAGATGAAGGCATCTGACGTGCATATATCAGCGGGTATGGAGCCGATTGCACGTATTCACGGCAAGCTTGTGAAGCTGACGGGGGTTCCCCTCCAGAGAGAAAACACGCTGGAATATGCTGCGGTTATCTTAGGGGAAAACGGTATGAAAAAGCTGAAAAGCACCGGAGAGGTTGATGCCGGCTATTATATAGAAGGTGTGTCCAGATTCAGGGTCAATGCTTTTCGTCAGAAAAACAACTGTTCCGTTGCCATCCGTATGATTCCCGATAATATTCCCTCCATGCAGTCTTTGCTGCTGCCTGAAGTTATCAGTTCGCTTTGCAAAAAGCAAAGGGGCCTGATTCTGGTAACCGGACCTACAGGCAGCGGAAAATCAACGACCCTGGCGTCCATGATTGACTATATGAATGCCAATATGTCACGCCATATTATTACAATAGAGGATCCGATTGAGTATATACACCATCATGGAAAGTCGATTGTGAACCAGAGACAGGTAGGCAGTGATACAAGGAATTTTTCCAATGCACTGCGTGCAGCCCTTCGTGAAGATCCGGATGTGATTCTGGTAGGTGAGATGCGGGATCTGGAAACCATTGCCACTGCCTTAACAGCAGCAGAGACCGGACATCTGGTATTATCCACACTGCATACCATCGGATCGGCCACAACGGTTGACAGAATCGTGGATGTGTTCCCCACAGGACAGCAGCAGCAGATCAGAGTACAGGTTGCTTCTGTTATTGAGGCGGTTGTGTCACAACAGATTGTACCCAAGCTTGATGGCCGGGGCAGAGTGGGTGCTTTCGAGATCATGCTGGCAACGCCTGCCATCCGGAATCTGATCAGGGAAGGCAAGACGCATCAGATCCAGACGATTATCCAGACAAGCGGAGCGGAGCAAATGCGGACGATGGATGCAAATCTGCTGGATATGTATGCCGGACATATTATATCAGCATCCACGCTGATGCGCTATTGTGTGGACGAAGAAGCGGTACGGATTGCGGCGAGGCTTTGAAATGAAAGCAAGGGGGTGAAAGACAGTGAGTGACATCAATCTGTTGACGTATAGATACCGTGCAGTAGATGCCTTTGGAAAGAAAGTCGAGGGCGTGCTTACAGCCAGAACCAGACAGGAGGTTATTGATCTGCTGTATGAGCGTGGCTGTCGGCCCATGCATATTGAAGAGAAGACAAGGACGGCAAGAGAGATCGGGGATATAGATATTATCCCGAAAAAGGTGAAAACAAAGGATCTGACTTTGGCTTGCCGACAGCTTGCCACCATGTTAAGAGCCGGTCTGCCTATCGACAAGGCTATGAGACTGCTGACCAGAATGACGGAACACAAGACACTCAAGCGGGCGTTGGAACAGGTGACTACCAGAATCACCCAGGGAGCTGCCCTGTCAGGTGCATTAAAGGATCATGAAAGTATCTTTCCGAAAATCCTCGTGAACATGACAGAAGCCGGAGAGCTTACCGGAAGCCTGGACGGAACACTGGAACGCATGGCCAATTATTTTGAGGACCAGAACAAGATCAATAACAAGGTAAAAGGTGCTTTGATTTATCCAATCATTTTGCTTTGTATTACTGCAGCAGCTTTTGTGATTCTCATGGTGTTTGTTATCCCCATATTTGCGGAAATGTATGCGTCAAGCGGAACAGACCTGCCTGCCGTTACCCAGTTCATGATTGATGCCAGTAATGTAATGGCTTCGCGCTGGTATGTCTTTCTGCTTACAGGTGTCGGTATCATGGTGGGCATCAAAACCTTTCTCAGCTGGGATAAGGGACGGCATTGGTTCGATCAAAGCAAGCTGCAGATGCCGGTTATCAAAAAACCCATGCGCCAGCTTGTAACCGCCCGGTTTACCAGAACATTATCAACACTGCTCAGCAGCGGTATCCAGTTGGTGGGTGCACTTAATTCCGCCGCTGAAACAGTAAATAATGTGGTTATTGAGAAAGCTATCGCACTTACTACTGAGGATGTGAAAGCAGGAGCTTCCCTGACATCGCAGCTTGAGAAGATAGAGTATTTTCCCGTAATGATGACTTCCATGATGGGTATTGGTGAGGAATCGGGGGAATTGGATGTAATGTTGGAAAAGACAGCTTCTTTTTATGATGAGGAGGCTGAGTCAGCCATCCAGGAGCTGACATCTTTTATTGAACCGATTGCAATTGTGATCATGGGTATTGTAGTCGGACTTGTTCTCATTGCAATGTATATGCCGTTATTTGGAAGCTATTCCACGATGATGTAGCGTAACAGTTCAGCCGGCCGCCAGGCTGGATATAGCGGTACTGCGGCAGATAATATATTGAAATAATACAAATTAGAAAAGGAGAAATTATTATGATGAATAAGTTATTAAACGAGAAAAAAAGAAGTAAAAAAGGCTTCACACTGGTTGAATTGGTTATTGTTATTGTCATTATCGGTATATTGTCAGGTATTGGTGTCATTGCATTTAATTCGGTAACGGACAATGCCAACGAAGCAACATTCAGAGCAAATCATAAGACGGTGGTCTCTGCCGTTATAGCAGCAATTGCTAATAATAATGGATTTGTTCCAACCGGCATTAAGGACGAGATGAGCAATTATATCCAGAATACAGATGGCTTAAGAGGACTTGAGGCTCTGGTGGGCAATCCCCAGGGTGCAGAATATGATGTTGACCCATATGGGGTAGTTACTTCAAAATGGACAAGCGCATCAGGCGAGGTTAAGGAACTCATATACAACCCTACTACAACTGTTTCAACTGTTACAACTGATCCGTAACAGAAAAAGATAAGCTTATCCTGAGCCGGCTGTAAGCAGCAATGAAAGGATAAAGTTTGAAAGAAGGTCACTTTCAAATATTGAATTGAGCTCCGCATGCTCAGCTCGCTGAGCATACTCAGCGAGTTGAGCATGAGCGGACAAGAGGTGTAAATGTGAAGATACCAAGGTTGAAGATTATGAAAAAAAGAAAAGGCGGCGCTTTCGTATTGATCATCTGCATTATGGTAATGGTGTCCATGTTTGTCAGTGTTTTAAGTATTTATTATATGTCTGCTGTTACGCAGGCAACAAGACAGCGTTCACAGATACAGGCATATTACCTTGCGGCGGCCGGGCTGGAGCTGGGTGTCAGTATGCTTATGGAAAAAGGTGTGGATGCAGAAACCGGTGAAGAGTATTATCCAAATCTGAGATACTACGCTGCCAATACGGGATCTGCTACGGAAATCGTTGATCTGGGATCAGGAAGACTGGTTGAAATAACCATTGATGCGGTTGATATGCATGGAGATCTATGGATAAACGGCACTTCCAATGGTGATGTGTGGGTCCGTATCCTGGCAGTGGGCACTTATACCAATAGCTATGGGGATTCGGCACAGGCAGGTACTCTTCGGATCAATTCACAGGACGGTAAAAGCATTGTACGGGAATTGGCTGTGCCTTAGGTAATTTGGTGATACCCGGTTACCGTTCAAAGGGTATCACCCCGGGAGGCATGCAGAAAGGAGGTATCGGTATGGATATTCTTAATAAACGAAAAAAAGGCTTCAGCCTCGTTGAGGTTCTTTGTGCAATGGTGATTTTATCCCTGATTCTTCTAACGGCGGTAATGCTTTTGCAAATGGGGGCAAGATCCAATGTGGAGGCTGTCAGGGAATACGATATCCAGAGCGGCATGCGCCTGACAATGGAGACTGTGACGAATAAGGTCCGGTATTCAACGGCAGTATTTATCATTCCGGAATCCGGATTCAGAGAGGACAATCTGGAAGAGGGATGGGATTATGTGGGTGTACTTCCCAATGATGCAGGTCTTAATGAGATTGTGGAGTTTCAATATGTAGAGGATGCCGGATACCATAGGAAAATGGTGCTTTTGGCGGTTCAGGAGGGGTTTGATTACGATCTTGAATTTACAAAGCAAGAGGAAAGTTATGAGAACCAATTAATCAATTATATCTGTACCGTCTACCAGAATGGAAGCGAGTATTGGACGATTGCTTCCGAGGCGGCCGCCATGAATTCCCTGCAGGTGGTTAATTGGGGAACGAATGCCGATAAGGGAAGAGCGATCGCTTACCAGGGCAGGGACAGGGAGTCCAAAAAAGTAACCGGCAGAGTGGCGATGGTGCTGGATGTGTCCGGATCCATGCGGTATAGCTTTGCGGGAGAAAATAATAATAGTCTGGAACGCCATTATGCCATGGTGGAGTCTGCAAAGCAATTATTGGATAAGCTGGCGGAATATGACAATATAGAGGTGACAATTATTCCCTATTCGACCACCGGAAACCTGCCGGAAGCTTTACAGGAATACTATGAATCAGAGGAGTATATCTTTCTCAGTGCACAGTCGGACAATGGGAAGCTGCATAACATTGTTGATGAATTATCTCCCAGGGGCGGAACGAATATTGGGGATGGACTGCGGAGAGCGTATCAGGCTTTTTTATGGAATGACGCTGAGTCAGACAGCCGTAATACAGCAGATTATGTTATTCTTGTATCCGATGGGGATATGACGATTGCTTCCATGAAAGAACTGCGTCCATATGCGCCCGGAACAGAGAACAGAATAACCCTTGATGAAGTAATTAACCGTGATTTTTTCACCAATACGGGTTCCGTTCCCAACACGAATACAGGATTGCTGTACGGTGGTTCCTATCGTTTTTTTGATGTGGCAACGGGTGAGGTAAATCGCAGCGTTGCATTGAGAAGATATGATGCTGCTTACGAAGGCGGCGATTTGACCGGTTATCAAAAACTGTCGGGTTGTATCTATGGGATAAATTCTACAGTTAACCGTTCTGTTGATGTATATTCAAAGGGTTATGTATACTATATGGGGGGAGAATTGACAAGCTATGGAATAACGCCTTACTTTGTCGCAGTTTCCGCAAGTGTTTCCGACGCAGGAATAGAAATTGTGAAGGATGCCATGAGTATAGACAACGCTTCTGTATATAATCCGCTTAACCAGCAGGCGTTACTTGATGCATTTGAGTCAATCGGCAAGGCAATTGTAACCGATTTGTGGTTCATCAGCGGACCAGCCTGGTAATATTTGTGAAAGGAAGATATGCGGTATGAAAAAACGAAAAGGATTTTCCCTGGTTGAGGCAATCATAAGCGTAGTACTGCTGGGAGTGGTTTCCCTGATTCTTATAACAGGCATCATGACTTCCTATAAATTTCTGATGCAGACGAAATTTTTGACCAGTGACGCATATTCTGCCATGCAGGAGACAGAAAACCTTATAAAGGATATCAGAACAGAGCTTAACTCGCCTGACCCTGATCTGACAGGCTATACAGTGTGGGGCAGAGACCTGAGACTGTTTGGTGCGCCGGTGAATGCCTACGAAGTATGTGTTGATGGTGAATACGGCACGATATGGACATTGGTTGGCAAGAATAGCTATGCGTCCCTGCCGACACCATCCATCATAATCTCAGCGGCATTGGTAAACGGGAACTTTGAAGGAACCTCCTGGTTAAATAGTGATTTGTCGGTGAAATCCACTGAAACGGTGGTGGATAACACAGAGTATATGATGACAACCTATAGATGGTATGTGTCTAAGGAAGGTTATTATATCAGCAGCAATGATGAATCCGATTATCTGAGCGGTGACCAGTACCCTGCTTATCCAACGGACTATACTGCAATCAACAGCGCTATGGGCACTTCCAGTACAATGAGCTTAAGTGCAAATGATTATCTTGGCAGACATGTATTGATTGCTGCAACACCTGTGGCAACCTCAGGTAAGATGGGTACACCGGCAATCAGTAATTCTGTATACATATCCGGATTACCGTACACTTCAACCAGCCTGAAAATGCATCTGGATGCATCTCTGATTAGTCTTGAGGATTATGAAACATATTTGGCCGGTTCCGGTACTGTTAACAGGTGGACAGATTTTACCGGTAATGGAAATGATGCCGTAACCTGGCCATCCGGCGCAATGATTCTTAACACAACCTGTGAATTTGGCGATTCCTATGCAAATGCGCTGGGGTTTGACAGCGGGATATCCATGACAGCCGGAAGTAATCTTCCCAGTATGTCAGCGTTTACCATGTTTCTTGCAGTTAATTGCGGGCCGGGAAGTGCAGGTAATGTTTTTATGAAAGATACAACAGACAGCTTCAGACTCTCTTTGAACCAGTTAACATTTGGTACAAACAGTTTAATGCTCGGCAATGTACCCAGTGATGTATGGCATGTCTTTGGCATTAGTGTCATGAAGTCGGGAGAAGGCGGAAGGATTTCTGTCAGGATAGACAATGGGGCTGTGCAGGAGATGCAGATGAATGATTCAAATCTGACGGCACATTTTGCGAACATGCTGATTGGAACAGACGGTGTGAGTCTGGCAGAGATTATCCTTTACGAGGAAGCGCTGGATTATGGTAATTATGATAAGGTATGGTCCTACTTAACAGCAAAATACGGTCTTTGACTAAAAGACGAGAAGTTTAACTAAGGTGTCAAAGGACGCCACCTAAGATAAACTAAGTCTCGTCTGGGAAGAATATAAAAATGAAATCCATAGGAATTTCATTTTTATATTCTTCCGGGTTTTCGTGAGGACTGGTTGTGTTGCCAGAGGCGGTATGATAGGGAAGTTTGGAAGAAGGTTATTTTTAAGTATTGAATTGATGCTCAGCTCGACGAGCATGTGCAGTAAATTGAGCATGTGCGGCAAGTTGGGCATGCGCGGTAAGTTGAGCATGTGCGGCAAGTTGAGCATGTGCGGCAAGTTGAGTAAACGCAGTAAGTTGAGCAAGCTCAGCTCGCTGAGCATACGTGGCGAGCTGAGCTTGAGTGGGTAAAGGGGGGTAAGTATGAAGCCGGTATTGATGA
>Ga0153941_1001223_pt1 | contig 10406 bp, 10 predicted proteins | sample TSNJ025MetaG_FD_104733 | JGI IMG/M metagenome (GOLD analysis project Ga0153941, IMG submission 104733) | Attine ant fungus gardens microbial communities from New Jersey, USA - TSNJ025 MetaG | ecosystem: Host-associated > Fungi > Mycelium > Unclassified | place: USA: New Jersey, Brendan T. Byrne...
GATGTACCTTAACCGGCGGCAGCTCCTTTAATCTATGTCAGGAGATGGTGTGTTATGACCATGTAAACAACATGGTCATATTTTTATATAATCGGGGTTTCTCCCGCTGAAGACTGTATAATAACGAAAGCCGCAGGATTTCAATACTTCAGCGGCTTTGTCAAATGCATCAGCAATGTGAGTCGGTTCATGGGCATCCGAACCTGTGGTAATGATCTCGCCGCCCAGCTCATGATAACGCCTGATCACATCGGTGCAGGGATGCAGTTCCCGCAATCCTTTTTTCACCCCGCCGGTATTGACTTCTATACCTTTGCCTTTTTCAATGAGCAGGGTAAGCATTGTATCGAAAAGATCCTTATATTTATCATAGGTGTAGTATTTATCCAGATTAGGTCCATAACGCAGCACATAGTCAAGATGCCCGTACACATCAAAATCAGTAAACTTTTTTATATTTTCAATAATGGAGGAAAAATAATCGCGGTATGCCTCTTCTTCACTGCGTCCCTCAAAATAAGACGGGTTGTAGGGGTCCCGGAAGTCACAGACATGTGAAGAAGCTATGATAAAATCAAAATCAAAGCTTTTTGCATATGCAGAATTTCGTTTTGCCAGATGAGGCTGCAGTCCTAATTCCACACCAAAGTACAGATTGATCTTACCGTTATATTTATCCCGGAAGCGTAACAAGTCATATAGATAAGCATCTGTATTCAACAGGTACGAATCCTCTGGCATGTCCTCATCTGCCGGATAATCAAAATCATTGTGTTCAGTAAAACACATGGACCGGAGTCCGATTGCAATCCCTTTTTGTATCATCTCTTCCATGGGCGTTGTGGAATCCCCTGAAAAAGAAGAGTGTAAATGATAGTCAGCTAATATTGCCATTTCTTATTTCCTTTCCTGTATAATATAAGTAGCATTATACCAAAAAAATGGAAAAGTGGAAATGAAATCTAAACAAACTGTAAAATTTTACAGAATTGGTAATTATTTTTTAAATACATCTTGAATTATCAGGCAGAATTAGGTAAAATAGCAGTGTTGACAATATTTTGACAATGTCATGTATTTAACAAGGATTGTTGATCTCAGACAGTTGTCGTTTGACTGAAGGCTGAATGGAACTGCGGACAAGCCGATATTGTCAAAATGATATAAAATTATATTTTTTAGGAGGAAACGTAATGGCAGTAAAAGTAGCAATTAATGGTTTTGGCCGTATTGGCCGTCTTGCTTTCAGACAGATGTTTGACGCAGAAGGATATGAAGTGGTGGCAATCAACGATTTAACAAGTCCCAAAATGTTGGCACACTTGTTAAAATATGATTCTTCTCAGGGTAATTATAAGTATGCAAGCAGTGTAAAATCCGGCGATGACAGCATTACCGTAAATGGCACAACCATCACCATTTACAAAGAAGCAGATGCCAGCAAGCTTCCCTGGGGTGAGTTAAAAGTAGACGTTGTTCTGGAATGTACAGGTTTCTATCTTTCAAAAGAAGCTGCATCTGCACATATTAAAGCTGGTGCACGTAAGGTTGTTATTTCCGCTCCTGCAGGAAATGACCTTCCTACAGTCGTATACAATGTTAACCACAATGAACTGAAAGCAGAAGATACTATAATCTCCGCAGCTTCCTGTACAACAAACTGCCTGGCACCTATGGCCAAGGCTTTGAATGACTGCAGAACCATAATGAGCGGTATCATGACAACCGTACACGCTTATACAGGCGATCAGATGATCCTGGATGGTCCTCAGAGAAAAGGCGACTTAAGAAGAAGCCGTGCGGCTGCCTGTAATATCGTTCCCAACTCTACCGGAGCAGCTAAGGCAATCGGACTGGTAATTCCTGAACTGAACGGCAAATTGATCGGATCTGCGCAGCGTATTCCTGTTGCTACCGGTTCTACTACTATCCTGGTAGCTGTAGTAAAAGGCGCTGTAACAAAGGACGAAGTCAATGCAGCTATGAAAGCAGCAGCAACAGAGTCTTTTGAATATAACACAGACGAAATCGTTTCTTCAGATGTAATCGGAAGTACCTATGGTTCCATCTTTGATGCAACACAGACCATGGTTGCACCTATGGAAGACGGCAATACACAGGTTCAGGTTGTATCCTGGTATGATAATGAGAACAGCTATACAAGCCAGATGGTTCGTACGATTAAGTACTTCAGCGAGTTGTCATAATTATATGTAAATTTGTAAGGCCTGCGGGTCCGGTCCCTGGGACCGGACCTTGTTATATTAAATGTGTAATTATAAGTAAAACGGCTAAGAGCCGGGAAAATGGAGGTCATGGATAATGGGTTTGAATAAAAAATCTGTGGATGATATTAATGTGAAAGGACTGCGTGTTTTATGCAGATGCGATTTTAACGTGCCGCTTAAAGAAGGAAAGATTACGGATGAAAACCGACTTGTAGCAGCACTTCCTACCATTAAGAAGCTGATTGCTGACGGCGGAAGGGTGATTCTATGTTCCCATTTGGGAAAGCCAAAGGGAGAACCAAAACCGGAATTGTCACTGGCACCTGTAGCAGCGCGTATGACTGAATTATTGGGACAGGAAGTGAAATTTGCTGCGGACAATGAAGTGGTTGGTGCAAATGCCAAAGCAGCAGTGGAAGCAATGAATGACGGTGATGTAATCCTGCTTGAGAATACCCGCTACCGGGTGGAAGAGACCAAGAACGGGGAAGCATTTTCTAAAGAACTGGCTTCTCTTTGTGATGTATTTGTAAATGACGCATTTGGTACCGCTCACAGAGCACACTGTTCTAATGTAGGCGTGGCACAGCTTGTTGATACAGCTGTTGTTGGCTATCTGATGCAGAAAGAAATTGACTTCTTAGGCAATGCAGTTGAGAATCCTGCAAGACCGTTTGTTGCTATTCTTGGCGGGGCAAAAGTAGCTGATAAATTAAATGTAATCTCCAACCTGATTGATAAATGCGATACCCTGATCATCGGCGGAGGTATGGCTTATACCTTTTTAAAGACACAAGGTTATGAAGTGGGCGATTCCCTGGTTGATGAAGAGAAAATTGATTATTGTAAAGAAATGATAGTAAAAGCAGAAAAAGCCGGTAAAAAATTACTGCTTCCTGTTGATACCACAATTGCTGCTTCTTTTCCCAGTCCCATTGACGGACCAATCGAAGTATCTCATGTCTCTTCAGAAGAGATACCGGTCAATATGCAGGGCCTGGACATTGGACCAAAAACTGCTGAATTATTCGCAGATGCTGTAAAATCAGCAAAGACTGTCGTATGGAACGGACCTATGGGTGTATTCGAGAATCCTACCCTGGCAGCCGGAACCATAGCAGTGGCCAAAGCCCTGGCGGAAACCGATGCAACCACCATGATTGGCGGTGGAGATTCTGCAGCTGCAGTTAACCAAATGGGATACGGTGACAAAATGACACATATTTCCACAGGCGGCGGTGCTTCCCTTGAATTCCTCGAAGGCAAAGAACTTCCCGGCGTGGCGGCAGCAAATGATAAGTAAAGAATGTTTATAAGCCACGCCGTGAGTGGCAGCGGCGAATGATAAGTAAAGAATGTTTATAAATTTAGATTGGAGAAAATCATGGCAAGAAGAAAGATTATTGCTGGTAACTGGAAAATGAATATGACACCCAGCAAAGCAGTGGATTTAGTGAACACCTTAAAACCTCTGGTTGCTAATGAGGATGCAGATGTTGTATTCTGTGTACCGTCAATTGATATTATTCCTGTAATAGAAGCAGCAAAAGGCTCAAATATCCAGGTAGGTGCTGAAAATATGTACTATGAAGAGAGCGGAGCTTACACTGGTGAAATTTCCCCGGAAATGCTGACCGATGCAGGTGTAAAATATGTTATTATCGGCCATTCCGAAAGAAGAGAGTACTTTGCAGAAACCGATGAAATCGTTAACAAAAAAGTATTAAAAGCATATGAGCACGGAATTACACCAATCATATGCTGCGGTGAAACCCTGACCCAAAGAGAACAGGGCGTTACAATTGACTTTATCCGCCAGCAGATAAAAATTGCTTTCCAGAATGTTACGGAAGCACAGGCTGCATGTGCTGTTATTGCTTATGAACCGATTTGGGCAATTGGAACCGGCAAAGTAGCAACAACCGAACAAGCTCAGGAAGTGTGCAAAGCAATTCGTGATTGTATAGCAGAAGTGTATAGTGATGCTACAGCAGAAGCTATCCGTATCCAGTACGGTGGTTCCGTTTCTGCATCCAGCGCACCTGAATTATTCACACAGCCTGATATTGACGGCGGATTGGTAGGCGGCGCCTCTTTAAAACCGGATTTTGGCGCAATTGTTAATTATAATAAATAGTTTTTAATCTAATCTCCCGCTGACAAGAGGTCAATCCAGTCCGTTTTCATAGGAAGGTGGAGGGAGACGTAGTGCCCCATGTCATTATGGGCAGCCGCATTATTTATGATGTGGATTGAAATAATGCATAATTAGGAAAAGCTCACTTACTGCAAGATCTTGTAAAGTGGGCTTTTCTTCTGTTCTATGACACAAACTGACAATTTAGAATCCGCTGATTATGATTGTCTTAATAAGTGGATAACTGTGATCACTACTATTCATTAAATCTTACCTTAACTGTTCAGGAGTCTTATGCTTCCAGGCAATGTTTTCTCCTTAACCGCAATAAGAAACAGAATACTCTTTTAAAGCAATATTATGGCTGATGTCATTAGGGCACTTAGGACCAGCCAGAGGACTGGCCAGTATCAGAGATTCTGATGACTGGTTTTAAGCTCTCTGGCTCTTAATCTAAGAACAGAGAAGGTATCGAATTAATAGAATCTTTCTTTTTCATTAGTAATAAATAATATGCAAACAATATCCTTTGTGTGTATATCTTACATACAGACGATGAGTATTACATGTAAATGTAAGATTAAATACAAGTGGAAACACCTACAAGTCTGGACGCAAAAAACATATGATCTGTCGCCTGCTACCCTCGCAAAATATGCAAAAAAAGCACAACGAATATTATTTCCTTTATATTAAGTTTATGATAAAATATATCCTTAAACAAAAGAAATAAATGCAAATGAGACATAAGTACTTATTTGCTATTGTAAAAGGAGTTGATGGGTATCGATGAGTAAATTATTACTGGGGATATGTGATGACGAGAAGAGAATCTTACATCAGATGAAGCAAATAGTGGAAAGAATACTCAAAGAAATGGATATTGAATATGAAATATATTTATGTCTTACTGGAGAGGAACTTATTGAGCTTGTAAAGATTTTGAATTTGGTTTTTTTGGATATTAATATGCCAAATTTAGATGGTATAGAAGTCGGGAGAAGAATACAGATGAAAAACCCACATTGCAAGGTAGTAATGGTAACCAGTAATAGAGAACGTATTAATGAAGCATTTCAAATCAAAGCTTTTCGTTTTATTACGAAACCGCTTGAGCAGAAAAAGATAACGGAGGCAATTTCAGATTATTTAAATCAGAATATAGGGTTGGATGAAATTGATATGTATCTTGATAGAATACAATTTAGTATTCCACAAAGGGTGATAAAGTACATACGTGCTTATAATGGATATATAACTTTTAAAGTGAAGGATAAAATATACAGAAAAGATACTTCGTTGTATACAATCAGTAAAATTCTGGATAAAAGATTTTTTGTAAAGGTAAATAATAGTTATTTTGTTAATATGTTTTGGATATTTAATTATAAAAACGGTATGGTGTCAGGAGATGATTTTGAAATAAAGGTCTCCAGAAGGAAACGAAAAGAATTTGAGAAATCTTTAATCAATTTTGATTTACATTACAGCTAAGGAAACGCTTATGATTATTTATTTATTAGAATTTATAGTAGAGGTCTTAAAGTATTCTTTAGGTTACTTTATAGGATTTTCACAAACGGTTATACGAAGATGGGTTTATTTAGTAGGGGGAGTTATTTACTTTATCTTAATACTGATACTTGAAATAAATCATAATACAGCAATTATACTCATGGTTTTTCTTGTTGTGGTGCTTACATTGTTCTGCATGGAGGGAAAAGGACACAATAAATTAATGCAAGTATTGATACTTTGTTTTATTATTGTTTGTTTAGATGAGTTTATTTTGGCATTAGTCAAACATATTCATATAATTGTAATGAAGACAGATTTCGTATCAGTTACGAGTTACCTAATTAATAGCAGTTTAAGCTGCATTATTATTTTGGTGATAGCATTAATCAAGAAGAGATATATTAACTATACGATTAATAATATTCTATGGGTAAAAAATGGAATGAATTTCCTTGTCATTATCATGGGTATCAGTATGCTTTTTACGATTGCAGGACTAGTGTATGCAGGAACTAAAATAGATAATGACGAGTTTGCTTTACTGGCAACAAATATAAGCATGATTGCATATTTTAGTACTGGGATGTTAGGAATAATATCAATAATTATTAATAATCTAAATGAGCAGCTAAAAAGACAAGCAGAAATTGAACATAATTTAATAACCATGCAGAAAAGATATTATGAAGCATTATTGGAAAAAGAAGCGGATACCAAGGGATATAGACATGATTTAAATGGTCACTTAACATATTTATATGATAATGCGAGTGAAGGAAACTTGGAAGAAGTAAAAAAATATATAGTATCCATGCAGGGAGAATATGAGATCATTAATAGTAAAGCTTATTATACGGGAAATAAAATATTGGATACTTTTATTAATTATTATGTACCCATGTTGGATAATGATACATCTTTTATTTTCAATGTGAGATGTAAGTGTGACCTGGAAATAAGCGATATTGATATGTGTATCATTTTTTCAAATCTTATGCAAAATGCATTGGAGAATATAAGCAAAAATAATATGCATGAAAAATACTTGAAAATAAATATTCAACAAGGTAATTCATATATCAAGATTCAGATAGTAAACACAACGTTAAGAACTACAATAGTAAAGAGAAAGGGTTATACAAGTAAGATAGATAAGAAAAATCATGGATTAGGATTGGAAAATGTAAAAAAGGCAATAAAAAGGAACAATGGTAAGTTTATGACTGAGTGTAACACTGGTGAATTTATCGCTACTGTAATATTAAAATGTCAATCATGACTACCACATAAAGAGTAAATTGACCGAGAACGGAGTTTATATTGAATCTCAAAATACAATCTGCTATGTTATTTAGGTAATAGCTAGAAATCAATGGGTAATTTAACAAGTACCGACTATGTTATTGAAAAGGAGGGATGTGCTATGGGTGATTATATTATATCGGTATCAACTTTGGGTTTGTTTGATGAGATATATAAGTGGTTATTTGGCTGATAATTTTTCTTGGTTTAAAGGTGTCAATTTCTCAATCTGTATTCCTTGTCCCAGGACTTACATGTGGAATTATGTGGATGATTTAGGGTTTTGTATTATTGAGGATAATTTTACTATGCAACATTATATCAGATATATAACACAAAGCATATAACAGTAGATGAGATTAGAAATTATTACACTGCTGTAAAAATGGTTAGAAAGATTTGTAAAAAGACAAAAGAGCAGGAGAATAGGTAGATATTTAACTATGTTTAATAGAGTATTATTTGTTGTTTTTGATGGGTTCGGAATTGGTTCTTATGTAAAAGATGAATCGTATAATTCCCTAGAAAATGCACTTAAAAGATATGATAAGTCCATGGTAGTAAAGTTAAAAACATTGAACAGTTGGGGATTGTCGCCGTTAAGAAAAAAGAAGGGCAATAAAGAAATGGTGTGTGCCTGTTACGGGCGTACGAGACAACAATCTATATTTTGTGATTCGTTTACTGCTCATTGGGAAATGGCTGGAGAAGTAGTCAATGAAGGCGTGACTTTTGCAAACGGTGTTCCAGAGAAATATGTTAAAGAAATCAAAGATTCGATCGGTCTTACATTCATTGGTAATGAGACATGCTATGAAGATTTATCTCTGCTTGATCCTAAACTTTTAAAACGGCATAGAGAAGAAAAAAAACCAATTCTTTTAACCATTCCAAAATGTGAACCAATTTCTACTGTTAGTATCATGGCGTATGAGGATGTTATACCATTTGAAAAACTTGATTCTTACGCACGTAGAATGGCGGAAGTCTTAAAGGGTGAAAACGAAATTGGAAGAATTGTTGCAAAGACGCTAAAGGATTGCGATGGCTATCTAAATGATGGTGAAAAGCGAGCAGATTACGCGTTATTTTCACCACCAGATAATAATTTACTACATGCGTTGCAGAATGCAGGAATTAATACATACGCAACTGGTAAAATAAATGGATTATTTAATGGGGAAGGTTTTACAAAAAGCAAAGTCAGTTGGGATAATAAAACAGTATTAGACGATACCTTGCAGTATTTTCATGAGATCGAAAAAGGTTTAGTGTGGGCGAATTTTAACAGTCTTGATCGTCCATACGGTCATAAAGGTGATGTCTCTATGTGGCTTGAGACACTTGCAATGTATGATGATTTCCTGGCAATGATGAAAATTAATATAACAGAGAAGGATTTATTAATATTAACAGGAGATCATGGTTGTGATCCTACAGGTGAAGGGAAGCACACAAGGGAATGGAATCCATTATTTATCTATAATCCATTCATTATTCCAAGAGATTTGGGGGAACATATGCATAGTAATATTGGCAAGACAATTGCAGAAAATTTTGGCGTAAATATTTCTTCAAATGCAAACAGTTTCATGGACAAGATTGTATTATATAATAAATGAAAATGTTGTCCGTAGCTAGTACAGCGTTACTCAAATATTTAAGTAATATTTATGTAGTTAATGGAACACCTGGTCCATTTAAATGCTTTGACTGTAATGTTTTTTGGATAGCAATGGAGGGTTAATAAATGAATCATGTAAAAATTGAAGAGCTTGTTTGCAAGCACATTGCAAAAATTAAGAGAATATATCCTTATGAAACAAATTCTTCTCATAGCAAATTTGCTATTATTGTATGTTGTGAAGACAAAAAGTATATATGTAAAGAAGTGTTTGACAAGACATTATCTGGAACAGATAAATGTGTGCTATACGAGTACCGAGCATTAAAAATAGCATGTAAATTAGGAATTGCACCTGTTCCGATAATATATGATGAAAGTTGTAATATTATCGTTTCGGAATTTATTGATGATGTCGCTAGCCCAGATATTTCTATGCAAGGTGTTCTCAATAGGGCTAAATATGCAAAAATTCTAGCAAGTGCTACGTATAAAGAACAGGATTTTATTGTAAAGCATCAAGAATTTGCCTTAGATTATTTAAATCATAAAAAATTGTTGCTTAAAGCATTAGAGTTTGATTCAAAATATAAAGAGGAAATATTTATGTTTTTAGATGAGCTTAATGAAGTTTGTAGCCTTAGTTTATTAATGGACAGGGATCTTAATGCATTACATCCTGTTCTTTCTCATAATGATCTTGTGAGTGAAAACTTACTCAGGACACAAAATGATCAATATTATATGATTGATTTTGAAACTGTTGGTATTAGCAAATATGATTTTATAATAGGTCAATTGGCAGTCGATGCGGAAATTGACTGGAATTTAGCTTCAACGAGTTCGGAATCGTTACAAGCGTTGTATGAGCAACTCAACAGTGTATTTGATGGTGTTGTTACATATCGACTTTTTTTGGCACGCATTATGGAGCGTTATGTACAGAACATATGTTATGGTTACAGGCAATTAAGTGTCGGACATGCATATAATTATACGATAGCTTATCTGTTGCAAAAGGAGAGAATCATTAGCTTTTGTAAAAGCAGGCTAGCATTTGTTAAGGAGATATTTGTTTATGAAAGTAGAGTTTGAGAGTATTTTGAACAAAATTGTTGATTGTACTGTTTCTAGTGGAGAGAAATGTTTAGACAAAAAAGGGTTGAACGTGATTCAGAATTTACTTGGAGAATACGGTGACGAAGATATACACATTAATTTAATGACACAGAGTATTCTCTTGTTTTCAGCACTAACGCATAAGATATGCATAGAGCAAATCACCAAAATATCTAGTGAATATATTTCTTATTTAAATGAAGAACTGCTAGATGCATATTTAGAAGAGACAACAGGTACAATACAAGAAAATGAAGTCATGTGCCTTACAACGTATTTGTCAGATAAAGCATTTCAGCGTTTAGAACAGATAATTCAAAGTATGGATTCTTGCAACAATTTACGTAACAAAACTATGCATGTGCTTTCTTTTAGCGAAAAAGAAAAATGTATCCGTCTGTTAAAGCAATTAGAACCATCGGGTTATATACTCATTCCTGCCGGAGAATTTATCTTTGGAAGCAGTAACAGTGCTGAC
>Ga0153941_1001227_pt1 | contig 10395 bp, 7 predicted proteins | sample TSNJ025MetaG_FD_104733 | JGI IMG/M metagenome (GOLD analysis project Ga0153941, IMG submission 104733) | Attine ant fungus gardens microbial communities from New Jersey, USA - TSNJ025 MetaG | ecosystem: Host-associated > Fungi > Mycelium > Unclassified | place: USA: New Jersey, Brendan T. Byrne...
ATCTGTGTTTTGTGTGCTCGTACCTACTGTCGAAAGAACGCTTTCCCGCTACCATCTCTCTCTCAGTGCCAACTTCCTTGACTCGAATGTTTTTCAAAGAGACAAGGCTTGACCAAAACGTACCAGAATGATTTCAATGAGCCGGAGTTTGACTAGGTGCTAATACCAACCCTTTCTCTCAGGATCATGCTTATACCACGCGCAAACAACTGTCAAATGGAGTTACAAGGTTTGATGTCAAGTGATCTGTCAAGTGGTTTGTCAGCTTAGTTGTCAATACAATATACTGTGTCACATGTCACACCTTTTATCATCATTTATTTTTCTAATTTACTAGAACTTCAACTTTTGTGTGCCCACTGTCTCAATCAAATGCCACCACAAAATGCCGCCTCTGTTTTGTTATTACACCTAACAACTAAACCTTCCAAGGCAATTTGGTCTCAGCAACTAACAAGATCAGCTGGCCATCACCTTAGCATTAATGGCTACAAGTGAGGTGTTGCACTCAGTCTCTTGATTATGCCAACTGATGAGCATTCTTCTTTCACAGCCAAATATAACCCAATTACCTTGTCCTCATATAATACATGCAATTAAAAAGGAAAAGACAATGGGAGTGCACTAAATTAATCAATATCTTGAATGAAAATTATTACCTCCACTCCTAGGAGTGCTCAAGCAAGGCTAAGTGATTTATCCATGCTGAAGTCCACAAAGATCCTACCCAACTGGAGAACAGATACAAACTTCATGCAATATATTGAGGCAGAAAAACAGCAGAAAATGCCTAGAAAAGTAGGTCACAGACTTTACCAAAGGCAACACTAGAGGATGGGACTTTCTGACTACCAGTGTCATGACATGGCCAAAACAGCTAAGTCATTATTTATTTTCTTTTTCTTTTTCTTTTCTTTTTAAATCTGCGGACATGTGAAACAACTAAAAGGAGACACATGGAAGTTTATAAATAGAAGTAAACACGGGAGGTGTATAAGTAGTGTACCACAATTGAATGGGAACTCTATCGAGTTCTCCTTGTCAACTCGGACTAGAAGGGTGATTAAGTCACCTCAGGCTAAGTCACTACACCAGAACTTGATATCCACTTCTTGAGCACTGTTCACCTTGGACCTTGCTCACTCTTACTCTTATATATAAATCAACCCTCAGCTGGTGGCCATCACGATCACTAGCCACCTCCATATATAGCCAGGCCCTTGGCTTAAGGGGACTTATCAGTCAGTTAGGGACTGAAGGTGGAGATGCAGTACCAAGCTCAGGTACCGTGATCAAGGCCAGAACTTGCAACTGAGCATTGATAGACAGAAGTAGTAGTATTCACCTTATAAACCTTGTACTGGTAGTCCATTGTGATCAGTACACGCAGAGGAGTAACGCCGCATCCTTAAGAAGGCATTTAGATCAGGGATCCCATCTGTTGGGTGATAGTCTAACCCTAGTATTAAGACAGTAGTTAGTAGGGCAGTAGGACTCTGGCTGGGTGAAGATCTGGTACTCCAGCAGAGGTAGTATAATTAGTAAGATTAACCATTCATTCTGTATCCTTGAAATATCAACACAATGTCTCAAACACAATACAACTTTCTCATGAGCAATTTGCTCAACCAAAAGCGCGCCCTTGCCAAACTAAAGGCAGAATTAGAAGGAAGGAGAGAAAGAATATGTTGGTGTTGTAGGAGGTTCAGGCACCTGGCCTGTAACTGCAGGAACAAGAATGAAGAAGAAAAAGGGAAATCAATTCTCCAGAATAGATTTGAGATAATAGCGAGTAGGGTAATGCAGTGTAGGGTGAAGGAGAAAGTGGAAATAAGAAAACAAGAGACAGTGGAGGAAGGGGTGCAATGTTTCAGATGTCAGAGGATAGGACACTACAAGTGGGAGTACCCAGTTACTAAGGAGGAGAAGAAAAGGAGAAGTAAAGAAGCAGTATGTGCAGTCAGTCTGCAAAAGGCACAGCAGGGAGAGAGGTCAGCGTATTCCAAGTGGAAAAAGGCACAGAAATACTGTGGAGGGGAAAATGTGCCAGAAGATGCACAGCTGTTGGAGTTAGGATGGATGACAAAAGAAGTCATAGCAACCTATATAGAATGTAGGTGGTGTGGAAAGAAAGGAATGTATAGGGAAAACAACAGAGGACAAGGAGTCCTTAGAGGGAGAAAGTTAGAGGAAGCTGAGTGGTATGGGTGCTCAAAGCAAAAGAAAAGGAAAGAAGTAGCAGTGCATCCTAGAGAAAAAAAGGCGCAGCAGGGCGGCATGCAGACAGTAGTTCTGAACGGCACAGCAAAAAAAGAGGATAGGCAAAGAGATGTCAGGAGAACATTCAAAATGTTAAGGGAGGTATAGTTAAACATAGAGGTAGAGAAAGTAGACATACATGAAGGCATAACAGTGAAAGTACTCTTGGATAGTAGTATGACAGGAATGTTTATAGACAAGAAAATGGCAGCAAAACATAGGTTTAGACTACAGAAGCTAGAAAGACCAGTGGCAGTCAGAAATGTAGACGGAACAAACAATAGTAGAGGGACTATTACACACCAAGTGGAAGTAAACATGTACTACAAGAGCCATGTAGAAAGGATGAGGATGGATGTATGTGATTTGGGAAAAACAAATGTGATATTGGGGATGCCATGGTTACAAGCCTACAATCCAGAAATCAATTGGGAAACAGAAGAGATCAAGATGACGAGATGCCCTCCATTATGTGGAAGGAACACAAAATTGGAAAAGGGGCAGAAAGCAAAGAAAGGAAAAAGGGTAGTCACACTAGAAGAAGAAAAGATGGTGAGGTGGGCAATGGAGGATAAAGAGGACTGGGAAAGAGATGAGGAGGTTGAAGCAGATTATAAGAAGATTGAGGAGATGGTTCCAAAGAGGTTCCTAAAATGGAGGAAGGTGTTTGGGAAGGTGGAGTCAGAAAGAATGCCAACAAGCAAAATCTGGGATCATACCATAGATCTCAAAGAAATGTTTAAACTACAAAAGGAAAGAATTTATCCTTTATCCAAAAACAAAAGGGAAGAAGTTCAGAACTTCGTAAACAATCAACTGAGAAAGGGGTACATCAGACCATCTAAATCCCCTCAGACATCACCAGTATTCTTTGTAGGCAAGAAGGATGGGAGTAAGAGGATGGTAATGGACTACCGCAACCTAAACGACCAAACAGTGAAGAATAACTACCCACTTCCATTAATTACAGATTTAATTGACAACATGGGGAGTAAGTGAGTATTCACAAAAATGGATCTTCAGTGGGGGTTCAACAATATAAGAATCAAGGAAGGAGATGAGTGGAAGGGAGCATTCACGATCCATGTGGGGTCCTTTGAACCGATAGTCATGTTCTTTGGAATGATGAATTCACCAGCCATATTTCAAGTAATGATAAATGAAATTCTGAGAGACATGATTAATGAGGGAAAGGTAGCAGTATTTGTGGACAATGTGCTAGTTGGGACAGAAACAGAGGAGGAACATGATGAGATAGTAGAGGAGGTCCTGAGGAGGTTAGAAGAGAACGACTTGTATGTCAAGCCAGAGAAGTGTGCATGGAAAGTAAGGAAGATTGGATTCCTGGGTGTAGTCATAGGACCTGGTGGAATAGAGATGGAGAAAGAGAAGGTAAATGGGGTGCTGAGTTGGTCAAAGCCAAAGAATATGAAAGATGTCAGGAAATTTTTAGGCCTTGCAAACTATTACAGGAGGTTTATTAAGGACTTTGTTCAAGTAGCCAGGCCAATGAATATGCTGATGAGGAAGGATGTAAAGTGGCAGTAGGGGGAGGAGCAGCAGAAAGTATTTGACGAGCTCAAAAGGATCTTTACAACTAAGCCAGTACTAGCAGCACTAGACTTAGACAAAGAATTCAGGGTAGAAGCAGACACTTCAAACTATGCTACTGGGGGGTATTATCAATGAAGGGTCCCGATGAGCTATAGAGACTGGTTGCCTTTATTTCTAAATCTCTGAGTGACACAGAAAGAAACTACAAGATCCATAACAAAGAAATGTTGACGGTAGTCAGATGCCTGGAAGCATGGAGGTATTTCCTAGAAGGAACAATGACAAGGTTTGAGATATGGACAGATCATAAAAACCTCAAATACTTCATGAAGGCGCAAAAATTGAATAAAAGACAAGCAAGATGGGCATTATACCTATTGAGGTTCAATTTTACACTAAAGCACGTTCCAGGGGGTAAGATGGAAAAGGCAGATAGCTTGAGCAGGAGGCCAGATTGGGAGGTAGAAGTAGAAAGGGACAATGAGAATAAAACACTAGTAAAACCCGAGTGGCTAGAAGTTAGGAGAACAGAAAGGGTAGAAATAATTGTGGAAGGAGTGGATCTATTGGAGAAAGTAAGGAAGTTGAAAGTAAAAGATAATGAAGTAGTCAAAGCAGTGGAAGAAATAAAACAAGCAGGAGTAAAGATGCTGAGAGATAAAGAGTAGAAGGAAGAGAATGGTATAATGTATAAGGAAGGAAAGGTGTATATACCCAAAGACAACATACTGAGAGTAGAAATAATTAGGCTACACCACAATACACCAGTGGGAGGATATGGAGGACAATGGAAGATGGTGGAGTTGGTCACCTGAAACTTCTGGTGGCCAGAAGTAACTAAGGAGGTGAAACAATATATGGAAGGATGTGATTCTTGTTAGAGGAACAAAAACCATACAGAATAGCCAGCAGGCAAATTAATGCCCAATTCGATACCTGAAAAACCTTGAACATATATATCAGCAGACTTTATCACCAAACTGCCAATAGCACAGGGATACGACTCAATCTTAGTAGTAGTAGACAGATTAACAAAAATGGTCCACTTTATCCCTACTACAGAGAAAATGTTGGCAGAAGGACTAGCCAGGTTGTTTAGAGACAATATGTGGAAGCTACATAGGTTACCTGAGAGCATTGTCTCAGACAGAGGACCACAGTTCATAGCAGGAATAATGCAGGAGTTGAATAGGATGTTAGGGATTGAGAGTAAGTTGTCAATGGCATTCCACCCTCAAACCAATGGACAGACGGAGAGGGTTAATCAGGAACTGGAACAGTACTTAAGGATGTTTATCGACCATAGGCAGGAGCAGTGGCCTGACTGGTTAGGAATGGCAGAGTTTGTCTACAATAACAAAATGCACTCAAGTACTAAAGTGTTGCCCTTCAAGGCAAATTACGGACAAGATCCTAGAATGGAGTTTGAGATGAGAAGAAAGGGGAAATACAAAGGAGCAGAGAAATTTGTAACAAAAATAAAAGAGATCCAGGAGGAAGCAAAAGCAGCACTGGGAAAAGCACAAGAGGAGATGAAGAAATACGCAGATAAAAAGAGAGGAGAGATCGATGATTATAAAGTAGAAGACTTAGTGATGTTGAGCATAAAGGATCTGAAATACCAGATGGTTGGAAGGAGGACAGAAAAGTTAATGGAGAGGTTTGTAGGCCCTTACAGGATAAAGAAAATTGTATCATTGAATGCAGTAGAATTAGAACTACCTAGTACAGTAAAAATACACTTGGTAGTTAATATTGTCAGAATACAAAGATATATAGGGCAAGTAGAGGGGCAGAGAAAGGAGCAACCAGCTCCAGTAATAATTGAGGGAGAAGAGGAATGGGAGATGGAAAGAATCCTGAATAAGCAGAGAATACAAGGAAAAGACAAGTACCTGGTACGATAGAAGGGAGGGAAAACTTAGGAAATGCAAGAGAGGTGATTGAAGAATATGAAAAGGAATATCAACGAGATATAGAAGATGTAAAAAAGCAAGAAAAGGAGGAAGGACAAGAGGGCAAAGAACTATGGAGACAATTAAGGAAGAAGAAGACAAATCAGGGGTAAGAGAGTGGACAAAAGAAGATAACGAGGAAATGGGCAACATGGTTGACCCATACTATGAGTTATAGGGAAATCCTTGGGATGAGGAAACTTAAGAGGGGGGTGGTGTTATGATATGGCCAAAATGGCTAAGTCATTATTTATTTTCTTTTTCTTTTTCTTTTCTTTTTAAATCTGTGGACATGTAAAACAACTAAAAGGAGACATGCAGGAGTTTATAAATAGAAGTAAACACAGGAGGTGTATAAGTAGTGTACTACAATTGAATAGGAACTCTATTGAGTTCTCCTTGTCAACTTAGACTAGGAGGATGATTAAGTCACCTTAGGCTAAGTCACTATAACCAGGATAAATAAACATGACAAAGCCTGATCAACATATATAAAAGGAGGAACATGTCTATCCATTTTTGGTTATTCTATTACCCTAATTGTAAGAGCAATCAGAACAATTCTAAATTACATCTCTATTGATGAGTATAGAGCAAGATATCACCTCCAAGAGTTGATTACATGCCCATACAGTAAATAAGATCTTGAGACCAGAACTCATATCCTTATATAGTACTCTAGGTCTACAAAAACCTGAGTAACACTTCTCTTTCTATGCTTAGGTAACCTTATCAAGTTTCTTATATTCAATTCTACCACATTTGCCTTCACACAACCCAGAGAGCCCCCATAGCTCCTCAAATCAGTCAAAACATACTCCCTACTCTGCCTTCTCTCTTAGAAGACAAACATTAATGTATAGAGCTCTATTTATACCCATGCTCTACTATCTACCTTGTCTCTAGCCTTATACTGCCTCTTTTACTATATATTTTTCTCTGCTTCTATCTTATTCTGCTTTTATTTCATTCTACTTGTATATTTATTAGAGGTACTAAGCCTCTGTAGTTAGTAGACTACTACAGACTTTGTATTAAAAATCATTGATTAAAAATTAAATAAAAAATAAAAAAATAGTAAAAATTATCGTCATACCAAAGTTTTGCTTGTTTGAGTCTCAGTTTTAAATCTTCTATTTGGTTCTGCAGTACTGCCTCTCGTGAAGTACTCTACTGTTGTTGCTTCAACCACTCAAGTTTTTTTGTATCAAGCTGACCCTTAAGTCTCCTCTATTGCTACTACCTCAGACTGAAAAAGACTCTCAATATGCTAAAGATACTGTGTATCAATGAGAGGGTATCCAGGTGTATATATATAAAGGTTATCAGGATCTGTAGTATAGGTGAAAAGTGTTGAGAATTAGATTAGTGTATAAATTGTTGATTTTTAAAAAAATTAGGTTGGTGTGACAAGTGTCATGTATATAACTAGCATAGCTGATTAATCTAATAGATCACTTAATATCAAACCTTGTGACTTTATTTGACAGTTGTTTGCCTATAGTGTTATGGTAAGATCATTCAGGGTAACCAAATAAGCTAACCTTCTTTATGCTTTCTTGAAATCTTAATGAAATTGTAGGGTTCTCAGTTATTTAGTTCTTGGCATCAATCAATAGCACAAGGAGCACTTTGTTTTTGTACTCATCCTTAATCCTGACCATATAACAATAAACTACATCCATATGCCATAGTACAATACCCTAAGGTTGTTGAAATATGAGCATTTTCATTTCATCATCACTTTATTATTTCCATTCCTCTCTTTCCACTATTAGTTGTTTCTTATTATATTTCTATAGTTACTTCCAACACTACCTTCCTATACAAACATGTACACAATGTTTGTACTCAAGCTGTGGCTAAGTTTTCACCAGGACCCAGTTTTTGACACTTAATCCTAGGTATGTATTTCTTTATTCTTTGGCTTACTTACTTTGTATTGACCTAGTCTTTGACACTTGGTCCTAGTCTTAGTTGACTTGAGTATAATAATATTCTCTAAATATTCCAACGTCCACTGTTACTCTGCTGTGATAAGTTTAACTTGTACAACTTTGGAAATCTTTGGTTTTCTGAATCTTCTAAATGGTATTAATGCTTATAGCAGTCATCTCAGAATACCTTTTTGATAAAATACAGATATAATTCAGTACTCAGAGTTATAAGAGCTGAGAATTGCATACAAGCAATTATATATGATATGTATATATTAGTATATGATAGAATGTTTGGTGCACTCAGAAACATAGTAAGACAGTAACCATCAGATATCATGATAATGGGTATAGCAATGTGCATTAGGGTATTAGCAGTGTTGAATAAGGATCTCCTGGTCTATCTTGAGAGTGGTAGATGACTTCCCATAGGGATCTGGAATATAACACAATATCAAGTAGGAAGGAGATAGCAGCATAGGAAGACTATAATATAATATGAATTACTATGAATATACTATGAGTGTGTACTCTAGGTTCTGGAAAGTGACACAATAAGTGGAGTTGGAGAGTAGAATACACTACTAAATAAAATAAAAGATGTTACTCTCTGGTTCTGTAGTTTTACCGCTAGTCTGGAGAAAATACAATAATAATGTAGAAGTGGAATGATCTTAGCCTCAGCTTGTGCACTGTGTCTCAATCTCCTGTTGCATGTGTGGTTGCTTATTTCAAAGTAGTGGAACATCATCCAAGAGAGAGGTAAATTCAGGAGTAAGGAGTTATATAGTAGAGAGTGCTACAAGAATATGGAGGAGAGTAGATTTAGGACTCTAGAACTTTGAGACTTTAGGACTTTAATCTACAAACTAGATTACTACCATATATCTACTCCATATATATACCAACTGGAGTAGAAGAGAGCCAGTCTAAAACAAAATACTCCTAGTCTGAAACACAATATTTCTATAGGAGATAAATAATAATAAAGAATATAAATATTAATATTAATTCATACCAAATTTTCTGGTATATGATATGCAACAATTAACATGGAATGTTAAAAAATACTCTAAATTCACCTCTACTAGATAGTAAATTTTTTATTTGCCAATATATCTTATGATAAAGTCTTTCATTTACAACTTGAAGCTTCTTTCATATGACAGAAGTTATTAACACATTTGATAATTCAGATTCCTACCATCTTTGACTTGTATTATCTTGGGGAATAGCTGTTGAGTTGGGAACGAGCAATGCAAAATAACAGGAGAACTTGTTGCAAATATACAATGTTCTTCATTACTATGTAGACTATTTATCCTATACAAAACAATAAGACATGAGACAATAAGAGAGAAATAGTCTAAGATATAAGACTAATTTTAGTATAACATTTGATATTCCAACAATAGCTTCATTGTATGTATACATACACCACATAATAAATTGTTGAATCTTTCAAAAAAAAAAAACTTTGCTATATGACCTTTGGTAGCTCATGATAGAGGAGAATACCATCAGCATAATAAATAGTAAGCCTATATTTGTTATTATTTTTTATAATACCATCAAGACAAAGTCCAGATATCTAATCCATTTATAAAATACCAAGTGAATTCTAACAAGGCCTCCCAACCCCTTATCAGATTACAACATTGAAGAAGATCTCTCAGATTTGAAATCCAAGCCAGAAGCTCAGCATCTATTCTAGGAGATCTAGGTACTCAGATTTCCCCAGTATCACAAATAGCCACTTACTGATTTGTGATTTGCTGATTTGATAATCAAAAGACTCAAAAAAGTGAAGTTAGACAAGTGACAAAAGATGTTATTAAGTTTGAGGTTTATCCTTAGACATACAGTCCTTAAATACATAATTGTGGTGGTCTGTGCACCAGGATAGCCTACTATATGATCACTATCTATTATTCTATATATAGGAGTGCTATTGTTCTTGAAATAGAGATAACCTAACCATCTTAGGGCAGTCCTTTGTTCTATTCAAGAACAGATAATAATCTATAGGTAAAGATTAGTGTTATGTGCAAATATTGAGGACCTTGTATCTCCATAGGATCTTATTGCCTCAGGTTCTTTTCATAGCTGAAAGAAGCACATCAAAGAGAGCTTCACAATGGTCATTGAAGCAAACAATTATGTCAAGCAGTTCCTGAGAAATTAGCAATTTGGTGTCTGGTGACTTGGTGATCACAGACTGATCTGCTAATAACTCAGTGAATACTGATTGCCTTCAGACGTTTTGGGTACCATTTGAAAGGTCTTCTTAAGGGCTTTTGGTGGCCATTTAGATTGTTGAAATCAGTTGAGTATCCCTGGAGTTATGGTCCAAATGAAGTTTGTGACACCTAGATTGCCTATGAGAAGTCAGATTACATGTATACTGCAGAGTAGACCACTTGGATATAATTGTACACATTGTAGTGGAAGTCTATTATTACAATGTAAACTGTTTTATAGACATGGACAGCCATCAACTTTTTATGTGGTTGGCGCTGTACAATCTTTGCCTACTGAGGCAATCTGGATCCTTTGAAGATCTACTCGATTCTCATACCACCAATGCATCACAACCCCCTTTTCTCTATAGCCAACCTGACTCATAATTTCTTGAAACAGAGCCTCAACCAATTCATCCCTAGTGCCATCTTTTTTTTCCTTATCTCCAT
>Ga0153941_1001230_pt1 | contig 10380 bp, 7 predicted proteins | sample TSNJ025MetaG_FD_104733 | JGI IMG/M metagenome (GOLD analysis project Ga0153941, IMG submission 104733) | Attine ant fungus gardens microbial communities from New Jersey, USA - TSNJ025 MetaG | ecosystem: Host-associated > Fungi > Mycelium > Unclassified | place: USA: New Jersey, Brendan T. Byrne...
CCGTTGTCGACGATTATTCTTAAGGCAGCCGGAATCGGCTGGCCGCAGTTCTGGGAAATCATCACGGCGCCGCGGCTGATCGCTTCTTATAAACTGAGCTTTGGTGCATCGCTGCTCGCTGCTACTATCAATGCCGTTTTCGGGTTGTTGGTGGCGTGGGTACTTGTTCGCTACTCATTTCCCGGCAGGAGGATTGTCGATGGTCTTGTTGACTTGCCGTTTGCTCTTCCGACGGCTGTGGCCGGTATCACCTTGACAACGCTGTATGCCCCTAACGGCTGGCTTGGTCAACATCTGGCCGATCTGGGAATTAAAGCTGCCTATTCGCCACTGGGCGTTGTCATCGCGCTTACGTTTATCGGTTTGCCGTTTGTGGTACGCATGGTGCAACCCGTCTTACAAACGTTAGACCAAGAAGTAGAAGAAGCGGCAGCCAGCTTGGGCGCCGGCCGTTGGCAAACATTTACCCGGGTTATCTTCCCGGCATTATTCCCGGCTCTGTTAACCGGGTTTGCCCTGGCGTTTGCCCGGGCTCTGGGCGAATATGGTTCGGTTGTATTTATCTCCGGCAATATGCCGATGCGTACTGAGATTACGCCGCTCCTAATTATGACCAAGCTTGAGCAATACGATTATGCGGGCGCGAGCGCTATCGCTGCTGTTATGCTGATCGTTTCGTTCGTATTGTTATTTTTAATTAATCTATTGCAGTGGTGGCAGGGCAAGCGGCATGGATGAGAGGAGGAGCTCTAATGGCTGGTAATGTAGCGCTTAGACAAGGAACAACGACAGAACGACCAACGACCGGGGCAATAACTGAATTGCCGTTAGTCCGATGGCTACTAACTTTAGCGGCTCTCGGCTTTCTCGGACTGATGCTGATCGTTCCGGTCATTGCCGTATTCGTAAAGGCGTTTGAACAAGGCTCAGAACTGTACATCAAGGCAATCACGGCGCCGGATGCGCTGGCGGCAATACAGTTGACGCTATTAACTGTAGTTATCGCTGTACCGCTTAATACATTATTTGGTTTGGCGGCCGCCTGGTCGATAGCCAAATTTGAATTTCGCGGACGAAGCTTTCTCATTACGCTGATTGACCTGCCGTTTGCCGTTTCACCCGTTATCGCCGGACTGATCTTTGTCTTTTTGTTCGGCAAACCGGGCGTGTTATGGCCCTGGCTATCGGCCAATGATATTAAAATAATTTTTGCTGTGCCAGGCATTGTCCTAGCGACAGTTTTTGTTACCTTCCCGTTTATTGCCCGGGAACTTATTCCTCTGATGCGGGCACAGGGAACGACTGAGGAGGAAGCGGCTTTAACCTTGGGGGCGAGCGGCTGGAAAACATTCTGGCATATTACTCTTCCCAATATCAAATGGGGGCTTATTTATGGCGTAATTCTGACAAGTGCGCGGGCTGTCGGTGAGTTTGGCGCGGTGTCGGTCGTTTCCGGCCATATTCGCGGCGAGACTAACACGATGCCCCTGCACATTGAAATTTTGTATAACGAATACCAGTTTGTTGCGGCCTTCGCCGTCGCCTCGCTGATGACGCTGATGGCGATCATCACGTTGATTGTCAAAAATATCTCGGAGTGGAAGGTGCAACAACAAAGCCAGGAGTCCGAGGAGGTTACAGCATGAGTATCGAGATTGTCAATATCAATAAGCAATTTGGCTCTTTTACCGCGTTAAAGGATATTAATCTGACGATTGCTACCGGACAGCTTGTGGCCCTGTTAGGCCCGTCTGGTTCCGGCAAGACGACACTGCTCCGGATTATTGCCGGATTAGAAGCTGCCGATCAGGGCTCGATTCTTTTTCATGGTCAAGATACGGCTAAGCAAAATGTCCGGCAACGGCAGGTCGGGTTTGTATTTCAACATTATGCTTTATTTCGTCACATGACGGTGTTTGAAAATGTTGCCTTCGGGCTGAATGTCCGTCCTCGGCACCTGCGGCCTAGTAAAAGTGAGATTAAGGAAAAAGTGCAAACACTGCTCAGCCTGGTAAAGCTCGAGGGCTTGGCCGACCGTCACCCAGGACAGCTTTCCGGTGGTCAACGGCAGCGGGTAGCGTTGGCTCGAGCGCTGGCTGTTGAACCGCAGGTGCTGCTGCTTGATGAACCGTTCGGTGCTTTGGATGCCAAGGTGCGTAAAGAGCTGCGTCGCTGGTTGAGACAATTGCACGATGAACTGCATGTCACTAGTGTATTTGTTACCCACGATCAGGAAGAAGCTTTGGACGTTGCCGACCAAATCGTTATTCTCAACAACGGGCGCATCGAACAGCTTGGCACTCCGGAAGAAGTATATGAACAGCCCGGCAATCCATTTGTATACGATTTTTTAGGCAATGTAAACCTGTTCCACGGTCGTATTCATCAAGGCCGGATTAATATCGGTTCAATTGAGCTCGATGCTCCCGGCTATGATGACACGCTGAATACGCGGGCGGTGAGCTTTGTGCGGCCCTATAATATTGAGGTTGAACGTGAACCAAAGGGTCAGGAATTTATTCCGGCGCGTATTTTGTTTATCCGGGCCGTCGGCCCGACCGTCCATCTTGAATTAAAACGAGAAGATAGCAGTGATTTGGTAGAAGTTGAATTAAGTAAAGCGCGCTTCCAGGCGTTGGCATTAAAGTCGGGCGAGCTAGTATTCGTCCGGCCAAAGGATCTCAAGATATTTATTCCCGATGACTATGTTATATAGAAGGTGTCGTGAAAATAGTGTGAGGTGTTGTGATGTTACAAGAAAAGCGACTGGCGACAGATGTACTCATTATTGGCGGGGGAACAGCAGGCTGTTTTGCCGCGCTGACAATTGCCGAGCAAGCAAGTGCCCAAGTCCTTGTTGCCGAAAAGGCCAATATTAAGCGCAGCGGCTGTCTGGCTGCCGGTGTTAATGCCCTCAATGCCTATATTGTCAAAGGTCAGACACCGCAAACGTATCTCGATTATGTCGAACACGATGCTGCCGGCATAATCCGGCAAGATCTTGTTTATACGGTGGCAGAGCGTCTTAATGGCGTTACCCGGAAACTGGAAAACCTCGGGCTTGTCATCCAGAAGGATGCGGCTGGCGAATATGTCGCACGGGGAATGCGCAACATCAAAATCAACGGTGAAAATATCAAACCGCTGCTGGCTCAAGCTGTGATAAAAAGTCACAATGTTACGGTACTCAACCGGATTAACATCACTGACTATATTTTACAGGACGGAAAAGTAATAGGTGCGTATGGTTTTTCGGTTGATGAGCCCGTTTTTTATATTATCTCGGCTAAAGCCGTCATCTGTGCTACCGGAGGAGCCGCCGGACTGTACCGGCCTAATAACCCGGGTTTTTCGCGGCACAAAATGTGGTATAGTCCGTTTAATACCGGGGCTGGCTATGCTATGGGAATCAGGGCCGGCGCCGAAATGACCACTTTTGAGATGCGGTTTATTGCTCTGCGCTGTAAAGATACGATTGCCCCTACCGGCACGATTGCCCAGGGAGTAGGCGCACCCCAGATTAATAGCCGGGGTGAGCAGTATGAGCAGCAATACGGCGTTATGAGTACAGCTAACCGCCTATATTCTACTGTTATGGAAAACAGACAGGGCAGGGGTCCCTGCTATTTGCAAACTGCCGGCATCAGTTCCAGCCAGCAAGCCGAGCTGTACAACGCCTATCTTAACATGGCGCCGGCGCAAACGCTGCGCTGGCTGGAGAGGCAAGGACCGGCAGCTGCCAACGTCGAGATTGAAGGCACTGAACCGTATATTGTCGGGGGCCACACGGCCAGTGGCTATTGGGTAGATACGAAACGAGCCACAACCTTGCGTGGACTTTATGCCGCCGGTGACGTAGCCGGCGGCAGCCCGCAAAAATATGTGACGGGGTGTTTAGCCGAAGGCGAAATTGCCGCAGCTTCGGCCTTAGCCTATATCGCAGATAAAAGCAATCTCTGGCCTGAGCAGCAGGAAATACAGGATAAAGCCCTGGTGTTTCAGAGCTTTTTGCAGGCCGGAGCAGGGTTTTATACCGCAGAAGTCCTAGAGGAAGCTATGCAAAAAAATATGGATGACTATGCCGGCGGCATTTCAGCAGGCTATGCTTTTAATCTTGAGCAGCTACAAAAAGCTGAACAGCGTACCGAAGAACTGCTGGAGTTATCCGGGACGTTACGGGCAGGCAGTATGCGCGAACTGCTGCACATCTGGCAAGTGATTGACCGTTTGTATGTTTGTAAGATTCTTATCAGGCATCTGGCGGCTAGAAAAGAGACTCGCTGGCATAGTTTTCAGCAAAATACCGATTGTCCGCTGCGGGATGACACTGCTTGGTTGAAATATGTAAATTCTTACATGGTGAACGGCGAGGTTCGGATGATCTTTCGCGACTTGGTAAAAAGGGATGAGAGCTATGAGCATCAGGATTGATCGGGAAAAATGTACGCGCTGCGGCCGATGCCGGGATGTATGCCCCGGTAATTTGCTTATAGCCGGAGCTGCAGGTAAAACTGAGATTACCGAGCCAAAAGACTGCTGGGGCTGTACGGCCTGTTTAAAGGAATGCCGTTATCAAGCCATTCAATATTATCTCGGAGCCGATTGCGGCGGGCGGGGCAGTGTGCTGTATACCCGCCGGCAGGGAAACCGGCTGCACTGGATCGTCGTAAAACCGGACGGCAGTGTGCAGACGCTGACTGTCGATAAAGACCAGGCCAATGCTTATTAGGGAGGCGTTTAACTATGGATCATTTAGACCGTTTGGAAGCCCAAAGTATTTTTATATTGCGAGAAGCTTATAAGAAGTTCGGCAAGCTAGGCATGCTGTGGTCAATCGGCAAAGACTCGACAGTCTTATTGTGGTTGGCTAAAAAAGCATTTTTCGGGCATTGCCCGTTTCCGTTCATTCATGTTGATACAAAATATAAGATTCCGGCAATGATTGATTTTAGAGACAAAGTAGCTAAACAGTACAACCTTGAACTGATTGTCCATGCCAACGAAGAGGCTTTGCAAGCGGGGATGGGGCCAGAAAAAGGCCGGCTGATATGCTGCAAAGCGTTAAAGACCGACGGTCTGCAGCAGGTCGTTGCCAAGTATGAATTTGAAGGGCTGATTCTTGGCATCAGACGGGATGAAGAGGGATCGCGCTCCAAAGAGCGGGTGTTTAGCGAACGAAACAAAGACTCAGAGTGGGATTATACTAACCAGCCGCCGGAATTGTGGAATCAGTTTAAAACCGACTTCCCTCCAGGCAATCATATTAGAGTTCATCCCATCTTACACTGGAACGAAATTGATATCTGGTCCTATATCGGCAGGGAAAATATACCGCTTGTCGACCTCTATTTTGCGAAAAACGGTAAGAGATACCGCAGTCTTGGCTGTGCTCCCTGTACTGGGCAAATTGATTCTACAGCAACAACTGTCGCCGATATTATTGAAGAACTGAAAAATACAAAACAAGGGGAGCGGGCCGGCCGGGCCCAGGATCAGGAAGATTCGTACGCAATGCAGAAGCTGCGAAAGGATGGATATATGTAATGCAGAACATTAATGGGGTAGGGGAGGCCGGAAAAAATGAGTGGTGAACGCGAAGTATTGAATATTGTCGTCGTCGGCCATGTCGACCATGGCAAATCGACTGTAATCGGCCGGCTGCTGTATGATACGAAATCGTTGCCTGAAGGCGCAATTGAGCGGGTAAAACGAATTGCCCGGGAAAAGGGAAAGCCGTTTGAATACGCGTATCTGTTAGATGCGTTTGAGGAAGAGCAAAAGCAGGGTATTACAATAGATACGACTCAACTGCAATTTCGTACCGAAAAAAGGGATTATGTAATTATTGACGCCCCCGGACATAAGGAATTCCTGAAAAATATGATTTCCGGGGCGGCTAGTGCCGAGGCGGCGCTGCTAATTATTGACGCCAATGAGGGCATTCAGGAGCAATCAAAACGGCATGGCTATATCTTGTCGCTGTTAGGCATTCAAAAAGCCTATGTACTGATTAATAAAATGGACTTAATTGATTACTCGGAAGCCAAGTTCACTGAGATTAAGCAGGAAATGAACGAATTTCTGCACAGTCTCCACGTCTTTCCCCTAAAATACATTCCAATCTCGGCATTTTTTGGTGAAAATATCGTTTCACCATCGGCTAAAATGCCCTGGTATCAGGGTGAGCCTATCCTCAAGGCTATCGACTTGTTCGAAAAGGATACCGGTTTAGCGACAAAGCCGCTCCGGTTTCCTATCCAGGATGTCTATAAATTCGATAACCGGCGAATTATTGCCGGGCGCGTTGAATCAGGTAGATTACAAGTAGGCGACGAAATTTTAATCTCGCCCAGCAACAAGCTGACAAGGGTTAAGACGATAGAATACTGGACCGAACTGGATAAGACTACTGCTGTTGATGCCGGCATGTCGGTGGGCATTACTGTGGCCGATGAGTTTTTTAACAAGCGGGGGGAGTTTATTGTTCATCCTGGCCAGGAATCGCTGGTAGCCGATACATTCAAAGCCAATATCTTCTGGATGGGAAAAAAAGCGCTTGTCAAGGGGCAAGAGTATAAGCTCAAGCTGGCAACTCAGGAAGAAGAGTGTGAAGTCTGCTCGATTGTAAAAGTTATCGATGCCACTACGTTGGCAACGGTCGAAAATGCCGGGCAGGTCAAAACAAATGATGTTGCCGAAGTTATCATTAAAATAAAAAAGCAAATTTGCTTTGACGAATTTAAAAATAATCAGCTTACAGGCCGGTTTGTTATCGTTGACGGTTACGATGTGTGCGGTGGCGGCATTGTATCCGGCCTTGTCGAACAGTGGCAGGCCGTGAGCAAGTTGGTTGGCAATGGTTTGGATCTGGCGGTCAACTGTTTTGATAATTATTTTTATGTGCTTTCGGAAGCAAATGTGAGAAAACAGGAGGCCAGACCGTATGCGTTTTCTCTCGGTGACGTCGTCGCCGTCGCCGGACAAACATACCAGTACCCGGAAGATTTTGATATTGTCGACATTCAGGGCAAGGTGGCTGCCAGAGTGCGCAAAGCAAGGCTCGTCAGCCTAGTTCGACTGGCGGCGTATGATTATGCGGGTGTGCCGGTGATTGAAACGAATGGCTGTTATGTAAAAATTGCGACGCAAGAGCATTTTACCCAGTTATTAGCAGAGCTTGCAGCTATCGATGATTGGAGCGGCAAGCAGGCTGCACGTTTTATCAGCAGGTGGCTTGACTTTACAAAGTATCGTACGATGCCTGTTGTGACGCAAATTGGGGTAACTGGCGCCGATTATCAAATATAGATAAAGAGAGACTTAGTTTCAGATGGGGTTTTTACCCCATCTGAAACTAAGTCGACCTTATCCAGAAACTAAACCGCTCTAACTCCTCTTGCAGAAGAGGGAGTCTTAGAGCGGTTTAGTTGTACGTCCTGGCCAATAAGTTAGCTCGCAGTTGTAGTCTCTCTTTTTAATAGTATAACCAGTACCTACTACAAGAGCATAGGAATATTCTTGAATATTTTAGAAGATCTTAGAATATTTTGTAGGAATTTTGAAGTTTTCATTGAACATAATTCTTAGTAGGTATTTATCCGAATAGCAAAAGCCTTGGGAGATTCTTATTTAAGTAAAGTATCTCCTTACTTTCACGTTAAATTAGGATAAGAATATAAGCTGATTAAGCTAATGAAAGGAGTTTAGCAGAAAAGCAATTCATTACTCCAAACGTAAAATGTCTCATGTTTCCTGGATTTTTAGATTTTGCCAAAGGAAAAACGAAATAAAATTTATAGAGACAAGGAAGCGTCGATGACGCATGTGAGGGAAAACATAAAACAGAAAGGAGCAAATCTATGGAACAAAATAAAGAGCAGTGGTTTAAACGTTCTATGTCCAGACGAAAATTTTTGGAATTAATCGCTATAACTTCTGGTGCTGTGTCAACTTGCAATTTATGGCGGCCAGACATTTTTTCTTTAGGCTCCGGTATTATTGAAGCTAATGACATAGAAAAAGTTTTTTATACTTCGGGCGGGCATAATTGCGGCGGTCGGTGCGTAATAAAAGCGCATGTAAAAGATAATCAAATTGTGCGTATTTCTACTGAAGACGATATACCTGATACTGAACAAACCCCCCAACTTCGCGGCTGCTTGCGCTGTCGCTCCTATAAGAATAGACTCTACCATCCTGACCGCTTGAAATATCCAATGAAAAGAACTGGTAAGCGGGGAGAAGGAAAATTTGAGCGTATTACCTGGGATGAAGCAATAACTGCTATCGCGGATAATACTAAGCGAATCATGCAGCAGTATGGCCCTGAAGCCATTTACCTCAATTATTGTACAGGCAACCAGGGTAAGCTCGGCGAGAGAGTTTGGATGGGCAGACTGATGGGGCTTTATGGCGGCTACCTCTCTTATTACGGCACCTATAGTACGGCCTGTACTTCGGCGGCCACACCATATACATATGGAACGACTTTAACAGGAAACAGCAGGGAGGATTGGGTTAACTCAAAGTTAATCATTTTAAGCGCCTGTAACCCGGGTGAAACCATTCATAGCACCAATACCGCCTATTATTTAAAACTGGCTAAAGCTGCTGGAGCCGAAATTATTGCAATCGACCCCATCTACTCGAATACAGCTATCGGTTTGGCAGACCAATGGATACCTATCAGGCCGACGACAGACAGCGCGTTATTTGATGCTATGGCTTATGTCATGATAAACGAAAATTTGCATGATCAAAAATTCCTGGATACTTACTGTTTGGGATTTGACGAGGAACATATGCCGCCTGGAATCCCTCCGGGTAATTCTTTTAAAAGCTACATTATGGGACAGGGTGAAGACAAGACGTCCAAAACACCATTATGGGCGGAGGCGATTACAGGTATTCCTAAAGAAACCATTATTAGCTTAGCCAGAAAATACGCGACCATGCGCCCAGGCGTATTGCTCCAAGGCTGGGGCTCGCAACGGCATGCCAACGGAGAACAAACTGTGCGCAGCGCTACCGTGCTTGCGGCTATGACCGGAAACGTAGGCGTCAAAGGCGGCTGGGCTTCGGGTCAGGGAACACATGCCAGGCCGCATACCGTTGGCTCGATTCCTATTAAAAACCCTTGTAAGGCGAAAATATCGGTATTTGTTTGGCCAGACGCCATTAAAAACGGCAAGGGAATGGGCCCCGAAAAAGGCGTAAAGGGAGTGCCCCAATTATCGTCAAGTATTAAACTGATTTTTAACTTAGCGGGTAATTGTTTGGTTAATCAGCATTCTGACTCAAATGGGACGGCGCAATTACTGGCTGATGAGAGTTTGGCCGAATTTATCGTAGTAAGCGACCATTTTCTCACTCCCAGCGCCAAATTTGCCGATATCCTCCTGCCTAGCGATAATTTTATGGAACGTGATGATATCGCAACTCCTGCAGGTTTAGGCGGCGACTATATAGTTTATATGAACAAAGTGGTAGATACTATATTTGAATGTCGCAACGGCTATGACTGGATTGGCGACTTGGCTGAAAAATTAGGAATTAAAGATAAATTTACTGAAGGACGGAATCAGGAAGATTGGCTGCGCTTCATTGTAGAAAATACCCGTAAAGCCAATGCTGGATTTCCCACCTATGAAGAATTTAAAGCCAAAGGGGTATATCGTTGGCAATACCCTGAACCTGCTATCGCCTTTAAAAAACAGATTGAAGACCCTCAAAACAATCCTTTTCCTACTCCGTCCGGCAAAATAGAAATCTTTTCGCCAAGGCTTTGGGCTATGAATAAGCCCGAAGAAATTCCCGCCGTCCCCCAATATGTCACTACTTGGGAAGGGCCTGAGGACCCGTTAAGAGAAAAATACCCGCTTCAGTGCATAGGCCACCATTATAAACGCAGAGTGCATTCCACCTTTGATAATACTAGTTGGATGGAAGAAGCGGGAGCGCAAGAAGTATGGATGAGCCCGTCGGACGCTAAAGAGCGCGGGCTTAAGAATGGCGACAGTGTTAAATTGTATAATGATAGAGGGATAATGATTTTGCCTGTAAAAGTAACTGCCAGGATTATGCCTGGGGTTGTATCGGTGCCGCAAGGAGCGTGGTGGTCGCCTGACGAAAAAGGAATTGACAGGCGCGGCAACGTTAACACCATTACCAAATATCACCCCACACCACTAGCTTTTGGCAACCCGCAGCATACTAATCTCGTAGAAATAGCAAAAGCATGAGGGGAGTGAAAAGTTGAAAAATGAAAAAACAACTTGCATTTTATTTTCAGCAGGAAAATTGTGTTGGCTGTTCAACTTGTCAAATTGCTTGCAAAGACAAAAAAGATTTAGCAGTGGGGCAGCTGTTTCGCAAAGTTCA
>Ga0153941_1001231_pt1 | contig 10378 bp, 5 predicted proteins | sample TSNJ025MetaG_FD_104733 | JGI IMG/M metagenome (GOLD analysis project Ga0153941, IMG submission 104733) | Attine ant fungus gardens microbial communities from New Jersey, USA - TSNJ025 MetaG | ecosystem: Host-associated > Fungi > Mycelium > Unclassified | place: USA: New Jersey, Brendan T. Byrne...
AAGGGTAGAGTCTGGGGAGGTGCAGAAGAGTTAGTAGGAGGAAGGACTTTTCCCTTGCCCTTGCACTTCTTGTTAGTCACAGAAGTAAAGGGAGCTTCCTCCACTACTGGTGGTTCATCAACTGCCATCTCCACATCTGAAGATGGTTCCTGAGGTAGGTTGGGACTATAGAGGGTCCTCATTGCCTCCACAAGAGAGGGGGCATCAGAGTGAGGTGAGATCTTAAAGTGATCCCATGCCAGGAATGTGGGGAGTAGCATGGAAAGGCTGTGAATATACTATGAAATTACTGTGAATATACTGTGGAAAGTGCACTCCAGTTTCCAGAAAGTAATGCAAAGGACAGAGTCAGAATGAGGAACATACTACTAAGTGAAATAAGAGATGTTGCTCTCCAGTCCTGTGGTTTTACAGCTAGTCTGGAGGGAATGTTAGTAATGATGAAGAAGTGGAATATGTTGAAACATGGAAGGGTACAAATGGATGATGAGTACAAACTTATTTTACTTATATACCTATCTAGAACAATAGAAAGTGAAACAATAAGAAGCAATAAAAGACTAATTTTAGTATAGTCTTTGATATTCTAATACACCCCTGCAAACAATATACTAAATTCACCAATGTACCTCTGCAATTAAAAGCTATTATCATCTTTCTCCTCAATAATAACATTTGTGGCTTCATTTTTGTAAAACACTAGTATAGTATTAGCACAATTGAATTGGTAATGGCCCCTTTTTTCACATTTGAAGCAAGTAATCTCAGAGACAGAGTAGCAAAGACAAGGAACAGTAGTAATAGTTTAAGTAACTGAAAAAGCTTTGTTATTAAACTTCAGAATATTGTCTTCTTTATTAATATTACATGATTCTATAAGGGCAACCAAAGCAAAGTAACTCCAGGAGAATTCTCAGTCTATAATTAAGTCCAGAGTATATTACAACTTACCTCTAGAAGAATTCTCAGAGAATAGAATAAGGCTACTAAAGGATAATCTATACTATATATACAAGATCTCTAGTTATGGAATGTCTCAGTAGTTAAGGTCAGAAATGTAGAGGAAGAGACAACTAAATATTGAGTAATTGTTATTTAATTAGTATAGGATTACTCCAGTAGACTACTACTGATATATTAGGAGTAAACTTTTGTGCAGTCCTCTTACAGTTCCCTTACATTTACCCCCTCTCCAAGATTGCTATGTCTCAAAGCAATAGGTCTTGTAGTAACTTAGCCTGAGATGACTTAACCTTACTCTTGGTCCAAGTTGATGAGGAGAATTCAATAGAGTTCTTATTCAATTTCTGTACACTACTTATACATCTACTACATGGTCTATATACTACTTTTCTACACTCATTATATAACTCATCATGTGACATCACCCTGACTTATGACATATAACATATCATATGATACTTTTCTATATTCCTTTCTTGTGTAGTAAGTCCAAATATAAAAAGAAAAGAAAAGAAATATAAATAATGACTTAGCCATTTTGCCAAGTCATAACAGGTCCAGAGTAGAAAATTTTGTGAAACTCAGTTCTATAGATGTGTTTTGGTACTCCAGGATATCTACAGTAGAATTCTGCTATGAGGTCTAGTACAGAAACTTCAAAAGTGAACTTTTAGAAATTATGTTCTCAGTTATAACCCTTTTACTTGATAAAGTATTAGAAATGTCTCTGGTACCAATAACTGTCTAGGATTTCTTCTACTTTCTACTGTAAAAAAACAGTAGTCACTCTAGGATAGAGCTTAGCTAAGTATCTGATTTATAATCTATCTAGTGGATCTTATCTTATAATATATATCTATCTACTCTCTTATCTCTCTATTTGTATACCATCTCAATTATTCTATTTATCTTAATTAGGAAGTGCTATTATTGGACTGTAGCTTATATGACTGTATACAGACCATCTCTTATAGTATATATAGGAGCCTGTATTGGTAGATTGATTTACCTTTACTTGAATATTACTCTAGCTTCTGGAATCCTTATTTAGTTTTCTGATATGACCTTCAGCTATTTGTCTGACATTACTCTTACATCTACTCCTTTTCTCCATCAATAACTACAGATAGTGGTGGAACCTCCATTCTCTAACCTGGTATAAGATTCTTAGAGATAGCTATCAGTTTTATTATATTAAATACCAGATAAAGTTGTTTTATTAAGTGTAGTAGCTTTAGACAATATACCATTGATCCAACTTGCCTTTTTACTACAAAGGGACCCAGCTTCTAATACAAGAGTTTTAGGAGAGCCTAGTAGTCCAAATATCTGAGACATTAAGGAATACTTTGTTACTAAGTTTAAATAAGAGGGCTAGAAACCTTCTTTGGTTATAGTATCTCACTATATCTTTCTAGATCTTGTATATTACAGATTTTGCTTTCTCTGTAGCTACCTTCATTCTGTTTATGAATTTGTTTACTATTTCTAGACTAGAGAAAGGTTGCCTGGGTTCAAAGCATATATAGGGAATTTGTCTGGTACCTAACAAAAACAAAGTCTGCTGAGTAGAAAAGTAAACATAATTGTTGTGCTAAAACTTTGCTATAGACAAGAGATTGTATTAGTTGTTCTGTTATTTATTCACAAAGATCTGTAGATACTAATCTAGTTCCTGATTTATATGCTCTATTTGTCTATTTATCTGAGAGTGTCATATAGTAAAAAAGACTAGTTTAACTCCAAGCAGTGTAATGACTTAGTCTGAGATAACTTAATTATACTTCTAGTCTAAGTTAACAAAGAGAACTCAATAGAGTTCCCATTTGATTGTTGTACACTACTTATATATATTCTGTATTTACCCTTGTTTACAAAGTTCCATGCATCCTTTCTAAGTCATTCTTGCTTACATGTTCACCAATTACCTAATTAAAAGAAAATAAGTAATAACTTAGTTGTTTTGACTGTATTATAATAAATAGCTGGTAAAGTTTCTGAGTGAAAAGGGCTATAAACTAAAGATCTTAATCCAAAACTACCTTTCTAAAAAGTCTGTACAGTTTCCAGATATAGTGGAGAAAAAGTCTTGCCACTCTTTCTACAGTTACTATTGTGTGTATTAGAAGAAATTGAGCTTGTTTTGATACCAAGTCTACTATAGTCATTACAGTATCATATTCAGAGAATACAAGAAGTTCAACCATAAAGTTTATACTAAAAATGTCCTATTGTCTATCTAGAATCTGTAATAGATAGAGTTCTTCTATCAGAGAGGATTTTACAAGCTTGGTTTGGAGACAAAAATTGTAGATGCTAATGTACTGTTCTATATACCTAGACATCTGAGACTACCAATAGTTCTAGGAAACTAGTTCCAAGGTCTTCTAGTATCTAGAGTGCTTTGCAATTTTTGTGTTATAGCACAGAGTAACAATATATTTTTTCAAGTCTGGATTCTATAGAACATATATTCTTTCTCAAAAACAAAGCAAACTGTCAACATTAGACTATTCTATTAAATACATCATTCAGGTAGGCAACTATCAGAGTTTATGTACTACCTTCACTATAGGCTTTTTTTGGTCTCTAGTCTTATTACCATATTGTATTTCAGAGAATAAGTCTCTTTTGAGCTCTTTAAGCTCTACTCCTTTTAGAGTATAGATTGCCAGAAGTTCAGAACAAAAAAGAACAATGTTCTCATTATCAAAGGACCTATCTCTATGGTTTAACCATCTAAACAAAGTGTTTGGCTTTTCTATAAAATATCTGGGGCAGTAAACCAAGAAAAAGTCAAATTAAGCCAAGTAAAGAGATCAGTAGATCTAGTAGTAGTTGAATTTCTTAGCTGTTATGAAATACTCTAGGTTCTTGTGGTCAGTTTATATCTCTACTGGATGTCTTGCTCTTTTCAAGAAATATCTCTATTCTTCTAGTACTCAAATAATAGCTAGTATCTTTTTGTCATGGATCTTATAATTGTAGTAACTTAGCCTAAGATGACTTAATCACCCTCTAAGTTTAAGTTGACAAGAAGAACTTGATGAAGTTTCTATTGGATTCTATATACTATTTATACAACTACTATATAGTCTGTGTACTACTCTTCCACACTTATTATGTGATGTAATATCCTAATATATAACATTAGTCATATAACACTTTTCTGCACTCCTTTCTTGTATAGTAAGTCCAACTAAGAAAATAAAAAAAATAAAGGAAAATAAATATAAATAATAACTTAGCTATTTTGCCAAGTTATGACAATAATTTCTTTTCACTAGAGACAACAACTTACTATAGAAGGCAATAGGATACTACTTTTTGTGATAAAATAGCTTTAGTAGCATAGTCCAAGTTATTTGTCTTGATATAGAAGGGTTCTGTATTCTGTGAAAATGCCAAGACTAGTATAGTAGTAACTACTATCTTCAATGTATTAGAGATTTTGCACTCCTTCTAGTTCTATGTCTATACCTTGTCTATCTTTATGATATTAAAGAGAGGTCTAGCTATAGTACTGGATCTATAAAGACTTTGTTTTCAAATATTACTAGACCCAAATACTTAACCTGTATCTTCTAGAACTTATACTTTTTCTAATAGAAGAATAACTTATGCTCTACAAGTATCTTCAAAACTCTCTATATAGCTTAAACATGTTCTTCTATAGTTCTGGTGAAGATTAGTACATTGTTTAGGTATACCACTACCATTTTTTCCACTATCAGTTTATAAAATATATTATTTATTATAGTCTAAAAGGTAGCAGGGCTGTTGGTTATACTGAAAAATATTACCAAGGGTTTAAAGAGACTATAATTAATCTAAAAAATAGCTTTCCACTCATCTTTAGGCTTAATATATACATTGTTAAAGCTCCAGTAAATGTTCAACTTGATAAAGTACTTTATTTTGCATAGCTGAGAGATAAACTTAGAAATAAGAAACAGAGAATACTTATTTTTAATAGTTATTGAGTTCAATATCTGATAGTTTTAGACCAAATAGAAAGAACTTTTTTTTCTTGATGGAAAAGATAGATGCTGCTATAGAAGATCTCAAAAGATAAATACAACCAGTGTATAAGTTCTTTTCCAAGAATATATCTAGCTTGGTTTGCTTGGCTAGAAATAAAGAGTATATCTTTAATGATTCAGGTCCAGAGTCTAGAGTCAACTCTATAGTATGGTTCTATTTGCAATATTCTGGAAGAGTGTCAAAGTCCTTTTTTATGAATATGGCCTTAAAACCTTAAATATAAGTGAGTAAAAAAGAAAGATAAACTTGCATTTCTGTATTATATTGGGATTTTTTAGCTAGATATTGTAAGATGGTGGTCATAGCTTGGATATTAGCTTGGAAGAGTTTTGGAGAGCATTCTAGTAATGAATAAGCAATTGTTCAGTTTTCTATTTCTACTATTGGTTTTAGAAGGGCAGTAGTTAGCTTCTTTTTCTTTTAGCAGTAAGGAAAATAGTCCAGTGCAATATGTCTACAGGGCTTAAACTTTAGGGTACTTCTGGCAAGCTTGTTTCTTATATAGGACATGTCTACCTTTGTAATAGAGAGAGCAGTGGGACATCTGAACTTCTTCTATCTCTTAGTCAATCTTAGGATTATAATCCTTGAGCCAGTTATAGTCTAAGATTATGCTTTACTTTTTAAGTCTAGAGATAGCTAAGAGCATCCTCTTTAAATGGGATTTATACCAGAGTACTATGTTAACCACTTCTGAAATCTAACCTACTTCATTAGGAGAGCTGTCTATATTGAAGACCAGGATAGGACAAAAGATTGTCTAAGTGTTCATGTCTTTGGAACAAACAAAGTCTTGATCTATAAAACTTTCTGTGGTTCTACTATTTAGTAACATCTTAACAGAATAGAGCTTGCTGGTATTAGTAATACCAATCTTGACTTGAAGGTATAAGAATATTCTATTTGTGTTTAATATACTAGCAGAATATTAGCTGGATAGCCTCTTAGAAAAGGATTTTGTATAGAGCAACCAGTAAAAGATGTGCTTTGGTTGCTTCAGAAAATAGGTTCACTGTACTTGAGATAGAAGATATTAATTCAAGTAACAGTAAACCAAAAGACATATTCCTCCTTTTTACCTCAACTGTCAACACTTCTGTTTAGAGACCAAAGTAGAAGAAACAACTTTCCAAAGAACTCTCTGCCAATGCTTTTAATACTTATAGAATGTCTCTGGTTCTCATAGTGAAACTTAGCATGACCAACAATAGTCAACTCTATTTTGTCAATGTGCTCTTAGACTATGGAGCCACTAGCAGCTTCATGAACTATGACTTTGTCCACTTTAAGAAAATCAATACTCAAACTATTTTGTATTCTATACTAGTCTTCAATGTAAATAGCTTTTCCAACAAAGCTGGACAAATATCAAAGGTAATAGATATAGTTCTTTATTACAGAACTTAGAGCAGATACTCCTAGTTGTCTTTAATTTAAGGAAGCTAAAGTTGATCTTTGGTTATACTTGGCTTAAGGACCATAACCCAAAAGTATAAGAGGATATCCTAGGAGCACACTTAGTTATTAGGTAAGCTCAGTATCTATGGACTAAGAATATTTTTCTATATTATGTTTCTATTTTCTCTTATACTTCTCCTATCTTGTGTTATTATGGCAATGCTTGTTTAACTATATAAAAACATTATGGTATTATTGGTTAGTGTTTACATGACTGTGAACAGACCATCTGTTATAGTGTATATAACAGCTTGTATAGGTAAATCTATCATTACTCAAATATTATACTAGTTTCTAGGACCTTCTCCTAGTTTATTGAGTGACTACCTCCAAGTGTTTCTTTTACAAAAAGTCAACTGGAAGAAAGAAAAAGTCTATATGACTTGATGTTCACTTTACTGTGAAAGATGCTATATACTGCAGAAAAAACAAACTCTAAAGAAGAAACAAGAAATTCAAGCTATATAGTATTGTTGGACTAGACCCTTTCCCCTTTTGGACAACAACAAAGAAGAACTCAAAACTTTGTGTGGAACCAGTAAACAAGACTAGAAGCTTGGAGACCAACTGTTTATAACTTAGTTGTTTCCTAGACCCTCTAAAGAAACTATCCAGGTCTCTACCACTACTTTCTAACACCTGGCTCAATAGAGTATGGAAATGCAGACCACCTCTGTCCTTCTACTCTCTTATATCAAAGGCTTTAAGTTTATATTTACCAAAAACAACTTTAACATCCTTCCAAAGTACTACAGATAGGGCCCAATGGCCTTTTTACTTCTTGGTACATGAAGATATTACCAACACTTGAATTGCTATTGGTTGACATCTATCTATCTCCCTAGATGCTCTTTATTCTAAGAGTGCTGCTTCATGTTTGGATGCCTGGAGAACTTTCTTTAGCCATTTCTTATATCAAGGTTACTACTTCTTTTCTCTTAAAGATGGTAATTATAAGCTCCTCTAGCCCTTCTATACCAAAGGTGGTAGCTGGCTTCTATTTATTGGCAAGTCAGTTATATTGTATACCAGGACAACTCGAGCTATTCTCAACCATACTCCTATTGGGGAGTTCAGACAGTACTTTTTCCCTGCAAAGTGCACTCAATGTCTGTATAGCCATTACTAGATAAAAATATATCAACATATCTTTGCCAACTGTTGTTAGTTTACTCATACTCCCTTGACTGATCCATTACCATTGGTCAAAGACTTTGTTAAGTTTCTAAAGAAGTATTCCAGTGTATTTGCCTTTGCTTTCTAGGATTGCTTGCCTTTTAAGCTTCTATGAGTCTTCTCAGTTTTTCTTTTCTGTTTCTGTAGATAGTTTCTCAGTTTTATCTCTTACAGTTTCTCTTGACTCTGTATTCTAGGTATAATAGGTTATTAGACCTGAACGTGTTATTCAAAGGTTGATTACAAGCAACCTAGATTGAGTTTTCTCTTCTTTCTTAGGTTAGATTTCTTTTCTGATACTGATAGTGTCTTTTACTAGTGATAGGACAGCTGTGGTTTCTGAGGCTTAAGTAGGTTACTTGTTATAGATAGTTTGCTATAAACTGCAATTGAGTACTACATTATAAATTTTTAAACAAAAAAAAAAAGTACTACAAATAGAATCATATTATAGAACTCCTTTTTGGCTTGAACTTTAAATCCTTCAAGGTTTATCCCCTATCTCTAGTTGAACAAAAGAAACTGAATATCTTTCTAGAAGAGAACCTGTATACCAAATGCATTTATTTATTCAAGTTGTCTATGGCTGCTCTAGTGTTTTTTATTAAAAAAAAAAGAACAGCTCTCTTTGATTGGTGTAGGATCACTAAGTACTCAACTCTATGATAGTGAAGAACAAGTATCTTCTCTCTCTCATTTCCAAACTTGTTTCTCAGCTTCACAGAACTAAGTATTTCACAAAGTTAAATGTCTGCTGGAGATTCAACAATATATGTATTAAGCCTGAAGATAAATAGAAGGCCATCTTCTACACTAACTGTAGTCTGTTTGAACCCCTAGTGGTATTCTTTAGGATGACCAATAGTCCAGCTATCCTCTAGATAATGATAAACAATAAATCCTTCTTTTTCTATAACTGCCATTATAGTTAAACCAGATACTCAAAATAAATTGTCTTCTGCTAATGCTTATCCTATTGGTCCTTAGGCCATCTCTTCTAGCACTGGTGAGTTTCTAGACTTACTCAATATTATCTCTTATACCAGTTCTAGAGCTGGAAAATTCATTTATTCCAGAGAACACTCATATACTCATTGCACTATCAAGTACTCCTCCAGAAGTGTCTCTACTACTGAGGATTCTAGAAAAGTATCTCCTAAGCCCTCTTCTACCTCTGAAGAGGAAAAAAGTGATAAGAAAAAGGTTAGTTCTGGCTCCAGGATATCTATTGCCTCAAGAGTTACTACAAGCAAGCTCTCTTACAGAGTTGTCCCTCTCCAGTTTCCTGTTGCTCTCTTTTCTTCTGCTTCTGAAGAGAGAACACATTCTATGAGTTGGAATGACCAGATTGTATCTGAGGAAAGCAGAAATATTGCTTCTAGAGTGGTCTCTGTCCTCCAGGTCTCCATATTAACTGGTTTGATGCCTTATAGCACAGACTATAGAACAGCTGAGTCATTGTCCCAATTGGAAGATGGTAGTATAGGGTCAGATACCTGTCATGTCACAGGTGACCATGACACATTAGTTACCCATGATAATGATAGCTTATCTCAGGTATCATAACCAGTAACAAGTAACATTGTCATATCTAATATCATATATGATAGTGACTTTTAGGATGGTGACCATTATGTCATATCTCTCTTTGGTTGTCCTGGCTATTTAGAAACTAATGCTAGAGTTCTTGTTTTGTTTGTTTTGTGTATTGTATGCTTTATTCAAAAGCATGTTATTAGGAGCTGTCCAATTGAACAGTTCTAGGCTATATCTGCAGCAGAGTGGGATCACTTTAAGATTTTATCTCAGGCTGATGCTCTCTCTCTTGTAGAGGCAATAAGGATCCTTTATGGTCCTAACTTATCTTAGGAGCTATCTCCAGATATAGAAATGGCAGCTGATGAACCACTAGTAGAGGAAGCTCTCTTTACTACTGTAACTAACAAGAAGAGCAAGGGCAAAAAAAGGCCTTTTCCCTCTACTAACACTCCTGTATCTTCTCAAAATATGTCTCCACCAGCAACAGTGGTCTCAAGAGTACCTCTTCTTTCTCAGCCAGCTAGAACAGCTAATGTCAAGCTTACTCCCATGAAGGTAGCCACTAACCCCTAGGTATCCAAGCAGATACCCAAGTCCTTTGCCTAAGCAATACACAGTAGAAACTCCTAGCCCACTCCAAGATTTGCTCCAGCCTCTGTTCATCTAGAGTATGAGAGCCTTTTTTGTTTCTGTGATATATTCCCTGACCTTCCTATAGAGAAGGTCCTAACTATGTATTAGTTTAGATTTGGTGCAAGCACTTCTTCTAACAGAGGAGGTACTGTTTATTCTAGTACCTCAATATAAGATAACAATACATGGGCCTATAAGGTGCCAAGTGTTAATTTCACTTGACACTCTCATTGTAGAGGTTGCTGTGGCTAATGCTGGTACTATAGTTGAGTCCTATAATAGGGGCTTAGTTGAGGCTTACTCTAAGTTAAGAGTTAAGTCAGTTTGTAAGGTATGGAATAGTGTCTCTATATCTACCAACTTTGTTGTGTCAGCAACAGAGCTGGAGGTTATCAAGCAGTGGCTTAAGAAAGTTGCTGGCTTGATTGTCAATACTGTAGTGGAGCCTTATCTACTACAGTTTAAGTCATTCTTGAAGATCTTGGGTGTTTCTTATTGGGGCAATAACTCTTCTCTTTCTATTACATAGGCTCAAGTTGAGACTATTATTGCTAACACTCTTGTC
>Ga0153941_1001235_pt1 | contig 10361 bp, 8 predicted proteins | sample TSNJ025MetaG_FD_104733 | JGI IMG/M metagenome (GOLD analysis project Ga0153941, IMG submission 104733) | Attine ant fungus gardens microbial communities from New Jersey, USA - TSNJ025 MetaG | ecosystem: Host-associated > Fungi > Mycelium > Unclassified | place: USA: New Jersey, Brendan T. Byrne...
AGCAGCCTGGATCTCTTCTTCAGTTGGCTTGCTTCCATCAGTATTGCTTACAATCACACTAATTGTCCCGTTCCTGGATATTCCCTCACCATAGTTCTGCGCCATTTTAAAGCTGCCGCACGCACTATCATTAAATACAACTTCAATCATATTTACACCCCTTGTCCGCTCAAGCTCAATTCAATATTTGAAAGTGACCTTCTTTCAAACTTCCATTCATGCCGCCTCTGGCGGCACAAACAGTCCTCACGAAAACCCGGGAGACTTGCTTGATGTAGTTAATTAGTAACCTTCTCATTTTCTTCCTGTATAAATGATTCATATTCCGTAGACATATTCCGTATTTTCTCCACAATCTTCCTGATTGCCTCCACTGTCTCATCCAATTCCTCCCTGGTATTTTCCCAGGATAAGGTCAGCCGCAGTGATCCATTGGCTTCTCCCCGTTCCAGACCAATCGCAAGAAGTACATGGGATGGCTCTACAGAACCTGAGGTACAGGCTGAACCACTGGAGGCACAGATTCCATTCATATCCAACATAATCAGTAAGGATTCTCCTTCTATAAATCGGAAAGAAAAATTAACATTATTGTAAAGCCGCTTTTCCCGGTGTCCATTCAACCGGCAATACGGTACTTCAGCTTCTATCTTTTCAATGAGATAATTCCTTAATTCCAGTTCTTTTTCCATTCTTCGGGACATGGTTTTTACAGCCAGCTCTGCCGCCGCGCCAAAACCAACGATACCCGGTACATTTTCCGTTCCCGCACGCCGGTTTCTCTCCTGGGCGCCGCCGTGTATAAAAGCCTTGACTTTAACATCATTGCGAATATAAAGGCAGCCGATTCCCTTGGGACCGTTGATCTTATGTGCACTTGCGCTGAGAAGGTCAATGTTCATCTCTTCCACCTGTATGGGGAGGTGTCCATACGCCTGCACCGCATCTGTATGAAAAAGTATCCCCTGTTCCCTGGCAATTGCTCCGATTTCTGAAATCGGCTGAATCGTTCCGATTTCATTATTGGCAAACATGATACTGATCAGTATCGTATCTTCCCTGATAGCAGCTTTTAAATCCTCAGGTCTGACAAGCCCTTCCTCATCCACATCCAGATAAGTGATATCAAAGCCTTCTTCCTGTAAATATCTGCAGGTATGCAGGATGGCATGATGTTCTATCTTAGTGGTAATGATATGCCGTCCCTTTGTCCGGAGGGCTTCCGCTACCGCCTTAAGCGCCCAGTTATCAGCTTCGCTGCCGCTTGCTGTAAAATAGATTTCTTCCGCTTTGGCACCGATACTATCCGCAATCACACGCCGGGATTGGTTTACTGCTTTCCTGGCTGCCGAACCCAACGTATATATGCTGCTTGGATTCCCGTAATACTCCGTGAAATAAGGAAGCATTGCTTCCACAACTTCTGAAGCAGTCCTGGTTGTTGCTGCATTATCCAAATAAATCATTTTTATACCCCATGCGCGCTTCAGCGCGTATTCAAATCAATAGGTTGAAATGAACTTTTTCAACCTTATCTCTACACTTGATTCTTTATTCTTATCGCTTTTGTATCAATAAAATCATCATATGACTGAAATTGACCATCAAAAGATAATTCATTCAGAATTAACTCCATTATTTATCTCCCCGCAGTCCAATCATTTTATTTAAGTCTAGATCAAATTGATCAAACATGTACATTTTCTGATTCTCAATTCTACCCATGCGGCCAATCTGAACCTGTAAAGTCTGAGAAACATTTTCTTCATCCAGACTGATAAACTGAATATTGATTTTTTCCTTCTCCATCTCCCCTGCAGCAATCCCGGCACGAAATCCGTTGAACACATGGTCACTGTGAGACTCTATAAACAGCTGGCGATTATTTTGAGAAATAAAATAGAAAAATTCACATAATTTAGCCTGAGCCATTGGATGAAGGTGAATTTCTGGATTTTCCATTGCTATCACTGAATTTTTCGGAGATGATAGACAAATGATTAAGATACTAATTAAATAGCTGATTCCTGAACCAATATTAACGGGTCTGGTTTTTATAACATCATGCATTGTATAAGATGCCTTTACTAAATCCGCCCCAGATATTTCTTCTGTACTGATTTCTGCATCCTCAATATATGATAACCACCAGTTCACCTGACCCTGAAGAGTATAGTCCATATCGCCTTTACACAGTCCCGGCTCCAGAATATCAGCAGCATGTTTATTCAGAAATGCAATCGCATACTCTCCATTTATATCAATTACATCATCCATTGTCATGCTCTTGTTATAAACATTTAATGGACCCACTCTATGACAGGATAAAAATTGAAAATTTCTTTTCTTATAACTCCATTTATTGGTTAATATATCCCACTCTTCCTCCTGCCCGGAAAATCTGCTTAGAAACGTATCTCCTGTTTCGTTTTGCTTTAGTGAAACGGAAGCAAAATATTTTCCATCATCCACCACAACCTTTATTATTTTATCATTTGCATAAACACAACGATTTTCTTCAAATGTTCCCAAAGATATCAGTGCTCCATTCAGGCCACATGGCTGCTCCATATTTTGAATGACAAAAAGTAACCCTTGAATCACAGAAGACTTACCTGATGAATTTGTTCCGATCAGAAGATTAATATCCGAACATTCCATCTGCATATGTTTTATGCTCTTTAAATTATCAATCTCTATTTTTTTAATCACAACAAAATGCCCTCCCGATTTCTTCTGCTCTGCTCAGTCTCCACTCCTCCTATTACTGATAGTTGTTATATTCTACCATATTATATATTACTTCGCAATTTAATAATCCCACTAACGAGCATAAGAATATTATAAGACTGAACTGTTAGCTCCCAAGTCATTAAATGTTACTATCCAGGCTTCGCTGGATAGTAACATCTTCATATTAACCATCTTTCCGCAGCCGCTCTACCAGTGTTTGTTTTTTTAGAGCTTTCATTGCGAGACTGGAAATCAGGATCGGTGCTGATAGTGCAAAAATTGTGTATGCCACAACCGGAATGAGGGGAAAGGTGTATTGTAGATAACTTACTCCTATGCTGCGCATAATGCTGACTGCGGCATACCCAAGTAAACCGCCAATTGTAAGACTGATTACCATATTAGCGGCAGCAATCAGTAATCCCTCGTATTGTATCATTCTTGTCAATTGGCGGTCTCCCATGCCAACGGACTGTAGTAATGCAAACTCCTGACGTCGGGACACGATACTGCTAATCAGCGTATTAAGCAGATTTATCACGCTAAAGCCGATGATAAAACAGCATAAGCCCATAACAAGCCGGTAAAATGAGTTGAAAAAGCTGATATCGGCTTTCATGCGATCCTTTAGTGTAATCATGGAAAGTAAAGGACTTTCGTCCACAATAGCCTGCAAAGCTTCATTCAATGCCACGTCTTGATAATCCCCCTGCACAATGACTGTCTGAGTCAGATCAAATCCGGGCAAAAGCTTAGTTAATGTTTCCTCCGGAATCAAAAACCATCCGCCATTCATACTGTGCTTTCTGTTGCGGTCAGCACATGCGGCAATCGTAAATTCAACCTCAAAAGATTGGTCTCCATTCCAAAACTGGATTTGTATAATATCCCCTACTTCAAACTCCCAGCCAAAGATTTCTTGTGCAGTAGAATTACCTACAACTATGAGCTGATTACCGTTGAGAAGATCCTCATATGTTGGTGCATCCGCTAAAAGTGCTGTAATTTCCGGATATTCTTCCTGGTCAAAGGGAGCAACGCTGTTGGGCTCTGTTATATCCTTGTATTCGTAGTGTACATCGGTGCTTAAAAACGTACGGATGCCCATTACACCTGGTACTGAAAGAAGATGTTCCTTGAATGTCTCTCCCATCGGATTGTTCAGCTGAAAGTCCGCCACACCATGAACTGCCGACGCAAGGGGGTTAAAAGCAAAGGAAATTGCATATTCACCATAGTATAACTCTTTCTGTCTGGAGTAAGCCTCCCGGTTATGGGAGATGAGGAATGTGGTACTGGCAAGCATAAGAACCCCGCCAACTCCCAATGATATAATTGTCAGTAAGGTTTTCTTGCGATTATGATAAAAATTCATTTTGGCAAGGTTGAATGGGGTTAGTGGCCGCCGAAGACTCCGGGATTTTTTATGGGAGCTCCCCTCCGCGTGTCTGGCAGCTTCGATTGGTGAAATGCTTGCCGCCATCCGGGCCGGTCGGTGAAGCGAGACAAGAACCGTAACAATATCCGCCAGCACGGCTATCAGGGCAACTACCGCAGAATTGATCCAGCTCCACCCGGCAGGATTCAGTGTGTAGCCGATGATTCCGCCTGCGATTACACCAATGGGTGCTCCGATGGCACAGAGCAGCAGACCTTCCCGTGTAACCATTTTGCGTATCTGCCGCTGGGTCATGCCGATGGTTCGCATCTGACCAAACTGGCGGATACGGCTGATTACAGAGAGATAAAATACACTGTAAACCACCAAAACGCTGACTAATAAAAACAGCATACCCAGACCTATGATGGCGGTCAGGGTGCTGGGATCGCCTTCCAGCATCTCAATGAAGTAGCCATTGTCGTTAACATCCCGTTGTGGAATATCATATTTTGCTCCCAGGCTTATAATAAATTCCTTGAAGCCGGAGGCGGACATATCCTCCGCATTTAATATCCGCACCGGTGCGTTATAGTTTACATTCTGCAGCTGTGCACCATGATCGGCATATTCTTTGGAGTGTGAGAGATAGAATACGTTGCCCGGATCCTCCTCATCCAGAAAAGCGGTTACAGTAAAGGACTCCGTACTGCCATCAAGGAAGGTGACTGGAATAACGACTCCCAGTTCAGGTTCTATTCCCAGACGTTCCAGAAACTGTCGATCCACCGCAACCTCGTTTAAACCAATAGGGATGGAACCTTCTCCGATTTGTATACTCTCTATTATAGCGGCAGAATCGTCAAAGTAAAGGGACCAGATTATATAGTCCTCCACTTCCACTGCCGGACCCCACTTTACCAGCATCAGATCCTCAATATACGGATCTGAACGTAATCCGGCAATTTGCTCTGTATCCACATTGTGATAGATTACATGCTGCGTACTTGAAAGTTCCTTTCTTTCCACGACCATTTGCCCGGTATATGTAAGTGCCATCACCATCAGGAGGCTTACAGAAAGAGCAATGGTCAGCACAATAAACAGGTTGCGCATTTTACTGTGAGTGACACTGTTTTTCGCTAAATGACTTATTACTTTTCTATTATTATTACCAAATAAATTATCGCTCATAATTTATTGCCCTCCTGCAATTCTGCCGTCTTCAATACGGATGATGCGGTCGGCAAGCTGAGCCAATTCATTATTATGGGTAATCATAACCACGGTCTGGTTAAACATACGGCTGGAGTGCTGTAGCAGCCCCAACACAACAGCACTTGTCTTGCTGTCAAGATTACCTGTGGGTTCATCGGCCAATACGATTGCAGGTTTTGTTATTAATGCACGGGCAATGGCTACTCGCTGCTGCTGGCCGCCTGAAAGATTATCAGGCATATCCATCAGCTTTTCCTCTAATGCCAGCATGTGTACGATTTCATCCATAAATTTCTTGTCTGCTGTTTCACCATCAAGTTCTACAGGTAAGACTATATTTTCATAAACGTTCAAAATGGGTACAAGGTTATAATTTTGGAACACAAAGCCAATATTGCGGCGGCGAAAAATGGTAAGCTGCTCATCGCTCATTTTAGAAAGTTCCTTTTCCCGTACTTTCACACTGCCGGACGAGGGAATATCAAGCCCGCCAATCATATTCAGCAAAGTAGTTTTGCCACTGCCGGACGTACCTACAATGGCAATAAATTCACTTTTTTCTATTGAAAGTGAAACACCGTCCAATGCTTTTGTAATATTTGAATCTGCTCCGTAGTATTTCCTTAAATTTGTTGTTTGTAATATGCTCATTAATATACCTATCCTTCCTGTTTGATAGTATTATTGTAAACGCTAAATCTCACAGAAATATCACGGCAGGAAAAAAAAATACTATAAAAATCCCGGCAAATCTCACAATACTGTGATATTTCAAAAGTTGATATTCAGGAAGTTCCTTGATACGTTTAAAATGGCTTTATCTATTTGGAAGAAATATGGAAAAAGTGGAGCCTTTTCCTACATCTGAAGTTACTTGAATATAACCTCCCTGCATGGTGATAATCTTACGTGCAAGATACAATCCTATTCCAATTCCCTCTATGCCGTGAACTTCTGCCTCACGGTAAAAGCGTTTGAAAATTTCTGCCTGGTGACTTTCTAAAATGCCTTTTCCCGTGTCTGCTATATCAATTTTCGTATAAATTTCCCAACAGAAAACAGACACATGAATGAAACCGTTATTTGTCGTATATTTTACGGCGTTATCAAGGATATTGAATAAGGCTTCGGTTGTCCATTTTCGGTCGTGGGATACGGTCAAATCCACCGGACAGTCTACGCTGACATGAATATTTTTATTCTCAGCAGACAGCAGGATACCACCCAAAGCCGCCGCAAGTGTTTCATACACGGTGCATTCCTTTTTTTTCAAAGTAATAACGCCTGTTTCCAGGCGTGATATTTTAATGAGTGCCTGCATCAGAAAATCCAACTTATCAAGCTGTCCATCCATCGCCAGTAAAAAGTCCCTCTGCCTGTTTTCCGGCACATTCTGTTCCAGAAGCGTAGCATTTACCATCTTCAGGTTAGCAATCGGCATTTTCACTTGATGTGAAAGATTGGAAGTTAACTCCTGTAAGTCTGCTTTTTCTTTCGCAATACGGCGATTATGCTCCTGTGTAACCTCATATAACCGTGTCAGCCGATGATTGATTTTGGTAAATAAAGTTTCTTCTTCGTTGTTTTGCTGTAAATCAATTTTTCCAGCCATCATATCATCTATATTACGACATATTTCAGATGTAAAGGTGGTTAGCTTTTTTCGTACAAGAAAAATGAAAAAAACAAACCAGGCAGTTAGTAGTAATATAAAGAACACTCCACATAAAACAGCACTGTAGTTATCAGTCAGCAGATAGATTACAAATAGCATTACAACAGCGGTTGACCCAAACCCTATACTCGTCATTATATATATTTTTCTCATGAATAATTTTTCAGCAATCATTTTTATACCCCTGTCCGCTTCAGCGGACTCAAAATCAATAGTTGAAAATGACTTTCTTTCAACCTTATACCCCATGTCCGCTTCAGCCGGCGGCACAAACAGTCCTCACGAAAACCTGCCAATCCACATGTATCCCATACCGTAAACAGTTTTAATGTACTGATGATCACCTGTTTCAATTTTGCCGCGTATACGACTTATGTTTGATGTAAGAGCGTGTTCGTCCACATAGTTCCCGTCAATATCCCAAAGCTTTTCCAATAAAACCTGCCTTGTTAAAACAATCTGGGGATTCTTCACAAACACTTTCAGGGTACGATATTCCGCTTTCGTAAATACAATGGAATTATCCCCAAGCTTTGCAGTCATTTGCGAAAAATCTATGAACAGATTACCATCTTCATAACAGTCACCACCCTCTTGTTTTGTTATCCGGTTGAGAAGTGCAGCTACTTTTTTTTGGAATACACTGATGGGAAATGGTTTCGTTACATAGTCGTCCGCACCAAGTTCAAAGCCTTTTATCATATCGCTTTCCATATCGTTTGCAGTTAAAAATATAATTGCCGTATCCGCATTCTGTTCTTTAATATCATTGCATAAATCAAAACCGTTGCCGTCCGGCAGGTTGATGTCAAGGATAATCAAATCATATTCCTTTTTTTGATATAACTCTTTTGCCGAAACAGCGGACTCAGCTGAATCCACTGTATATCCGGTAATCGTAAGATTATAGCAAAGCGCTTTATTAAGCAAGGTATCGTCCTCAACCACTAATATTTTTCTCATCTCATCACTTCCTTTGGTTTTGACCCTCGCGGGAATAAATCGTTATATATTTATTAAGTTCTGTCTTCCTTGTCTGGGGAATATAATATTGCAAAACAACTTTGGTGTTTTCATGAATAAATATAAACAACATCCTCTCATTACAGGAACCTTAATATTAACCATTACAGGGCTGATCACCCGCATTATAGGCTTTTACTACCGCATTTACCTGTCGCGTCTGTTCGGTGAGGAAGGAATGGGGATCTATCAGCTGATTAACCCTGTATTATCCTTATCTTATTCTCTGGCGGCGGCGGGATATCAGACAGCGATTTCAAAACTTGTGGCAGAAGAAACAGCCAAAAGAAAAACTGCCTCTTATAAACCGCTTATTCTGGGTTTGAGCATATCCATACCTCTTTCCCTGCTTTGTGCTGCTGCCGTTTATTTGGGTTCAGATTTTATAGCGATATCCCTCTTATCAGAGGCACGTACGGCATCCATGCTGCGTATTGTAGCCTTCTCTCTCCCGTTAAGCGCTGTCCATGCCTGCATTAACGGTTATTTTTATGGAAGAAAGAAAACCGGCACTCCTGCTGTCGCACAATTTATGGAACAATGCTGCCGCGTCGGATGTGTGTATATTATTTCTTACTATGCCACCGCAAATAACAGCACTCTCAGTATCAATGTGGCGGTTCTGGGGCTTGTAATCGGTGAATTTATCTCCGTGATAATATCCATTATCTCCATATACCTCAGTTATTGCAATGAACACCCCGCCTTTTCCCCGCTAAAAAAACTGCCTGCCGGTACCGGTTATACACTGCAAACCTATCGCAAGATCCTTGTTATGGCGCTTCCCATAACTGCAAACCGTATTGTCCTTAACCTGCTGCATAGTGTGGAATCGGTTTCCATTCCGTCCTGTCTGCGGCAATATGGGTATGATAATACAACCGCGCTCAGTGTATACGGAGTTCTTACCGGTATGGCTATGCCGGCTGGTGTTATTTAAGGGAATAAAATACATTGCTTATTTCATTAACTATCATACTCGTCTTTATATAAAAGGTCAATCCGAATATGGGTCGTATTATATACATATATTGTATCAACCAGTCTTTCAATAATTTCTCTGGTTAATTCATTTTCTGACCCCTGCTTCGCTTTCGGCAGACATAAATGCAAAAGATGGGAATGGATTATATCAACCTCCTGATTACATTCCGTCTCCTCCGGCTTCGTCATATTATGTTTCTCTTTTTCCAATGATACTGCTTTCCTGGAAATCTGCTCCTTATCCAGTATAAATTGCTCCTTAGATATTTCACCTTGTCTATATTTTAAATATAATCTGCTTTTTGCTTCCATAGACTTATCTCTTTCCGCCTCAGTCATCTTTAAGACTCTATGAGGATCTTCTTTCGCTTTTATATCATTCATTCGCCGCTGCTCCATATGTGCTGCAATACCAGCATGTACATTGATTGTACCAAATAAAGCATCCAAAATATCCTTCTCCTTTATATATCCTTTAAAACACGAGCTATTACATATATGCGGCTGCTTACAAAAGAAGCTGTTATATTCCTTTCCCTTATCCGAAGGCTTATGGTATAAAAATCTGCCGCAAGAAGCGCACTTGATTTTTCTGAATAGTATATTTTTAACCTTATGTTTTCCTTTTTCAATATATGGAGATTTTAGCCGCTGAACCGTTTCAAATTGCTCTCTTGAAACAATTGCCGGGTGATTGTCCTCCTTTCTGTACCATTCATTTTGGGGAACGCAAATAGTTCTGCCCGTTCCTATACCGGCACTTTTATGCTGGCCCAAAAGCAATACTCCTGTATAACGCTCGTCCCGCAAAATTTTATTTACTTTTGCAGAATCCCAGTTAGGATCAATTCCTTTTCTCACTCCATAAGCACAAAATCCCTTTGATTTTTTATATAGGGCCGGTGTCATAATTTTCTTTGCATTTAATTCTTTTGCTATTTCAATATCGCTTTTGTTTTCCAATGCCAGTTTATAAATGAGTCTTATAATCGTTGCTGCTTCTTCATCAATTTTATAAGTTTTCTTCCCCTGCTTGTCTTTTATATAACCATATGGATGTGAACCGCCGGCTAATTTCCCCTGCTTTAACATTTGCCGTTTAGCGCTTTTTACTTTATTTGAAATATCCTTACTGTACAAATCATATAAAATTCCTTTAAACGGCACATCTAAACCGCTTTGCATTAAATTGGCTGATTTACTGTCATATTTGTCGTTGACCGAAATAAATCTGACTCCTTTAAATGGAAAAACCTGCTCCAAATAATTCCCAAGTTCAATATAATCTCTGGAAAACCTGGAAAAATCCTTGACAATAATACAATGAATCTTTCCTTTCCGCAGTAAATC
>Ga0153941_1001238_pt1 | contig 10349 bp, 6 predicted proteins | sample TSNJ025MetaG_FD_104733 | JGI IMG/M metagenome (GOLD analysis project Ga0153941, IMG submission 104733) | Attine ant fungus gardens microbial communities from New Jersey, USA - TSNJ025 MetaG | ecosystem: Host-associated > Fungi > Mycelium > Unclassified | place: USA: New Jersey, Brendan T. Byrne...
ATCCCGTTCTTTCAATAAGCTTTCTTTCACGAATGAAGGCAGGTGACGTTCTGTCTCTATATAAATAACGGCAGTAAAGTAGTGGGAATAATTTCTTTTCGAAATTTTTTGCAGCAGCAACTGGGCATCTTCCTCCGTAATCAGATGACGAATCTGCGATTGAGGTATTTCTGGGGGAGGCTGCAGTCGCTCCATTTCTTTTATAGAAGTTTTAATCAGGGTATAAAGCTGTTCCGGTACAATGGGCTTTAAAATATAAGCAGACACTCCATAGGACAGGGCACTTTGGGCATATTCAAATTCTGCATAACCGGTCAGTAGAATCATCCGGCCTTTAAAATGGTGTTCATGAAGCTTTTTCATCATGGTCAGCCCATCCATGAGCGGCATTTTGATGTCACTGATCACGATGTCAGGATTCCATGAGCAGGCCAGCCTAAAACCATCCAGACCGTTGGCGGCCGAACGAATCTCCAGTGGTGTCTGGTAAGTGGCAAGCAGCGAACAAAGTCCATCCCGGGAATTTGTCTCGTCTTCGACGATAAGTACTTTATACATAAGAACCCTCCATTTCAGATAGTGGAATATAAAGCCGGAAACAAGTACCGTAAACATTGGAGCTGGCAACAATACGGCTGCCGGGATAATATTCTCTGGTGCGGTAGGCAATATTGCTTAAACCAACACCGCAGCCATGATCAATGCCTTTGGCGAATAATAAGTTGATATCCATCAGCTTCGCAGCAGGAATCCCATAACCATTATCCAAAATTCGGATCAACAGGAATCGTTCTTGCAACAATTTACAGCGAATCTCCAGAATTCCCTGCCGGTTCAGGTTTTCAAATCCATGAATAATTGAGTTTTCCAAAAACGGTTGCAGCAGCAGCTTATGAATCCGCAGCGGATAAACCTCCGGTGCAGCATAAATATAATAATCAAACTGTTCATGGAACCGGCGCCGCTGCAAATCCAGGTAATGGGTCAGCCATTGCAGGTCTTCTGAGACGGTGACTACATGATTCATGTTGTATACGGTGTAGCGCAGGATATAGGCCAGCTTGCTTAACTGCTCACTGATATCGGTACGATTATCCCGGATCGCCATCCAATTAATCGCATCAATTGTATTGAACAGAAAATGCGGATTGATCTGTAATTCTAATGATTTTAACTCAGCTTCACAGGCTTTTTTCGTAATTTCTAAAATATGTTCATACTGCGTCTTGTTTTCCGTTAGCAGCTGATTGATTTGGGCAATCATCTGATTAAAGGAGGACTCAATGATCCGGACTTCATTTCGGCTCAAAGTTTCAATCGTAATATCCAGGTGATTTTTATCCACCTGGTTCATTTTTTTTGCCACCCGTTCAATCGAATAGATAAACTTCCGGCAGGAAAGATAAGCAATGATCAAAGAGATGACCAGGACTACACCCATAGCAATAAAAATAGTCAGCCATAGATGGTGGATATCATTATTTAACAGGTCATAGTTGACAATGTTATACAGGTTCAGATTAAAAAAACTTAACTGGGAGGTGGAGACCAGGTAGTTGTTCTGTACAGACTCTGAGGGAATCGGGATTCCTTTAAAATCAATTTTCTGATAATCGGTTAAGTCCGTCAGCTCGAAACCAGTCATGCCGGAGCGGGAGCAGACCAGGGTGCCATCGGAAGTGGTTAAAACCTTATCGACGGCATGATATACCTGTGATTTCGGATTGTTGATAGCTTCGTTCATCCGTTCCGGGTCAATAAACAGGATGATACTGCCGGTTATCTGCATTTTCTCATAGTGTAAGGTGCGGCTCCACAGATAGAAATAAGGTGCCTGGGCATCATAATAGGGACTGTCGGCCGAAATACAGCTTAAGCCGACCTGGGAATTGGCTAAAATCATGGTATTCAGGTTCTCATAAGAATGATTAAAAAAATCAATAATCGTCTGGGTTTTTTCCCGTTTCTGGACATAAAGGTAAGGAACCTGGTTCTTGCTGATAATGCCAACACCCTGAATCTCCGGATACATCAGGATATTGGAACGGATAACGGTTTCCAGTGAGTCGGATATCCGGCGGTATTCGCTGGCGTCCGGGGTGACCTTATCAAGCTTGGAGATTCCTTCCATACAGGTAATATCCGTGGATATCTGAAATAGGATCTGACGGTAATCACCCAGGATATTGTTTAAATTATTGGTAGTTAATGACAGGTTGTCATCCAGGAGCGATTGATTCTGCTGCAGCATCATCTGTGACGTGCGGCGGTAATTGAGCAGTTGAATACAGAGGATCGGTACAATGGTAACAAAAAACAACAGGATTACCAGCTGATATCGGATTTTATAGAAAAAACGTCGTTTCATGAATCGTTCCCCTTTTCTGGTTTGTGGACTGAATATGTATACCTCATTATAAAACCATTGTTGAAATTGGTCAATCGTGTTTAAAATATTGGAATGGATTCTGGTTAAATTTACAAACTAATGTTAAAATAATGGAATGGGATAAATGACTAAGTTTCGTTATACTGAGATTATCAAAAGATCTTATCGATAAAATTGAGGAGGGTTTCAGATGAGAAAAAGAATATTGCGAAAAGTAACAGCAGCAAGCATGGCGGTGTTAATGACGACGGGATTGCTGTCAGGTTGTGGCGGCGGGGCGAATAGTGGCAGCAGCAGTAATACCGGAGCCGGTACCGCTGCCGGGAGTCAGGCAGATTCGGGGGCAGGAGTAACTTCCGCCGCCGGGGTTGCCACTGAGGTGACCGGAGAACAGACGACGATTGAGATGTGGTATCACATTTCACCGGATCAGGCCACGGTATTGCTGGGAATGATCGATGAGTTCCAGAAGCTGAATCCGGATATTAAGGTGGAAACTCAGAGTGTCGCATTTGCGGAGATTAAGAAGCAGTTATCGATTGGTGTAGCGGCGAACCAGCTGCCGGATATTACCTTGTGTGATACGGTGGACAATGTATCGTTTGCAGCAATGGGAGCAGCTGTGGATATTACAGATGAAGTGACTGCCTGGGGCGAACTGGACAATTATTTTGAGGCTCCGCGTAATTCCGCGATGTATGAAGGCCATTATTATGGTGTGCCTTATTATAGTAACTGTCTGGCAATTATGTACAATAAGGACATTTTTGATGAAATGGGAGTGGCTTATCCAACAAATGACTGGACCTGGGATGACTTTAAGAGTATGGTGGCAGAGACGTCAACGGACCAACATTATGGTTTGACCATGTCTTTGATTAAGTCAGAAGAAGGTACATTTAATGTATTACCGTTTATCTGGCAGGCGGGAGCGGATTATGACAGCCTGGATTCAGCCGGCGCGAAAGAAGCAATGACGATGATCAATGACTTTTATCAGAATGGTTATATGAGTAAGGAGTTAATCTCCATGACGCAGGCTGATATGTGTGCATCACTGTTTGCTACCGGTAAGTCGTCGATGATGGTGGCCGGCAGTTGGCTGCAGCGTAATATTGCAAATGAAAATCCTGACTTAAACTACGGTGTGGTAACCTTCCCGATGTATAAGAATGCAGCATCCCCAATCGGTGGCGGTAACATTATGATGATGAAGGATGATAACAAGGCCGCAGCCTGGAAACTGATGAGTTTTTTAAGCGGTAAAGAAAACTCTCGCAAGTATTGCGAAGATGCCGGTTATATCTCGCCACGGATGGATTCCGTAGCGGATAGTAAACTATGGGTGGAGGACCCGGTTTTATCTGTGTACACCGAGCAATTAAAGCTTGCCAAGGCCAGAGGACCACATCCTAAGTGGCCGGAGATTTCCAGCGCCCTCCAATTTGCTTATCAGGATGTTCTGGCTGGAACTGCCAGCGTTGAGGCAGCATTTGACCAGGCAGCAAAACAGGTTTCGGAAATTAAATGATGAGAAAAAGGGTTAGGAGTGATGGAGTTGAAAAAGAAATGGATATTTTATGCATTTGTTTTTCCCGGCGCGGTGTATATGACGGTGATGATTATTCTACCGATTTTCTATAATATTTTCATGAGTTTTAAAGACGTGAATCTGATGAATTTTGCCAGGGGCGGCAGCAAATTTGTTGGTTTTGCGATGTATGGCGATATCTTTTCCCGGAGTGTCTTTTGGGTGGCACTGAAAAATACACTGGTATATACCTTGCTCTGCCTGCTCTTTCAGTTTCCCATTGGTTTTGGGTTGGCAATGTATTTTAGTAAGAGCTTTCGAGGTGCCGGTTTTTTGCGGGGTATCAATGTCATTGCCTGGATGATTCCGATGGTGGCGGTGGCTGGCGTATTCAAGTATATGTTTAATACGGATATCGGGATTATCAATCGGATCTTACTGGGCCTTCATCTGGTGAAAAAGCCGGTGGAATGGTTATCTCATGGCAACAGTGCCATGGCAGCGCTTGTAATTGCCAATACCTGGAAGGGGGTGCCATTTAACATGATTCTGCTGGCTACGGCACTGACGACAGTACCGGCGGATCTTCATGAGTCGGCCAGTATCGATGGCGCCAGCCGGCTTCAGCGGTTTTTATTTATCACCGTACCGATTTTGAAACCGGCGATTATCTCGGTGCTGACGTTAGGATTTATCTACACCTTTAAGGTGTTTGATCTGGTGTATGTGATGACTGGCGGCGGTCCTGGGTCTTCCACGGAAATGCTCTCGACTCTGGCATACCGCTATTCTTTCAGCGAGTACAATTTTTCCCAGGGAGCGGCAACAGCCAATGTGCTGTTTGTACTGTTGATGCTGGTGGGGCTGGTTTATATTGGAATTGTGTTGCGGGAAGATCAGGCGTAAGGAGGGCTGGATATGGAACGTGAAACGAAAATGCGCAGAAAACGTTTGCCCAAGAAGCAGGCGGATGGGTTATTACTGCTCGGTGGAATTTTATTAACAATGCTTTTTTTGTTCCCGCTGTACTGGATGGTTACCACGGCACTGCGGCCACCGGGAGAATCTTTTTCCAATCCGTCTTTTTTTCCTTCGCGGATTTGCTTTGATGCGTTTGTGCTTAAAAATGAACATGGTGTCAGTTTGCTGACTTATTTGAAGAACAGTATTATCGTTTCAGTTGGTGCAACGCTGATCACCCTTTGTCTGGGCGTCCCGGCTGCTTATGGTCTGGCCCGGTTCCGCAGCAAATTGGTTAGTGTCATGCTGTTTATCTTTCTGGTGGCGCAGATGTTGCCCAGTTCCCTGATTCTGACGCCGCTGTTTATTAATTTTAATAAGTTGGGTCTGATCAATCATCATTTAAGTGTTATGTTATCGGATGCGACGATTACAATTCCTTTTGTTGTAATTATCCTGCGCTCGTATTTTAAGGATATTCCCAAGGAATTGGAAGAGGCGGCGATTATTGATGGATGTGGCGCTTTTGGGACATTTATACGGGTTATGTTACCAATTAGTTATCCGGGGATTGTAACGGCGATTTCCATGTCATTATTTATGGCCTGGGGAGATATGGTGTTTTCCCTGACCTTCCTGAACCAGGAGAAATTAAAAACCTTGCCTTTGATTCTTTATAAAGCGATGGGGGAATTGGGCGTCAGATGGGAGATTCTGATGGCATATTCCACCGTAGTGGTAATTCCGATCGTAGTCATTTTTATTATTATGCAAAAATACATAGTCAGCGGTCTGACTGCAGGTTCGGTGAAAGGATAGACAGGATATGAAAAAACAGGTGGATATGGGGAACATTATGCATGGGCTTTCTGATCAGAGTGCGGTCGGAGAGGATATAGTACGTGAAAATATGCCGGTATTTCCAAGAATCAGCCGGTCAAAGAATCTGAGCATGCTGTTGGCAAATCGGATCAAAGGGTATGAAACGATTTCACAGGGGGTACTCATTCTGGCGGAGGGGATTTATATTGACGAAAAGTATACATACCGTTACTTTGATTATCGACAGGTGTTTACACCAAAGCAGAACACATCAACATTGGCGATTCGGGTACAGTTTATCAATGAGCGTACGATTCGGGTTTCCATGGCCGAAGGGTTTGCAGTACCAGACAACCGGACGGAAATGATTCGGGAGATGGAGATAGAACCGGTGGCGGTCCAGGTAAGGTCGCAGGGGAACGAACTTTTTATTACCGGGGGTGAGTTGACGGTAGTGATCGAAAAGGAACCATGGAACCTGCGGATTGTCAATCGTCAGAACCAGGTGGTTTACTGTCAGTTTGGTAAGGATGAGCATTCTTTCATGCCATATGAAATCTGCCCGTTTGGCTTTCTGTTTGATCAAAATTCCGGCAAGCAGTATGCCTGTGAAGCGAATACACTTGGGGTTTATGAAGACATTTATGGACTGGGTGAAAACTTTACTTCGCTGCGGCGTAATGGGCGGGCGTTTGATCTGTGGAATACCAATTCACTGGGGGTAAATACGGAGCGCGGGTACAAATATATTCCATTTTATATCAGTTCTCAGGGCTATGGTATGTTTATCAATACCTCCCGGGAACTGCGGTGTGATATGGGAGCGGCCATTTCCAAGGCGAATAGTATTATGGTGGAGGGCGGACTTCTGGACTTCTTTATTATCGAAGGTCAGGGGGCAAAAGAAATCCTGCCGTATTATTACCGTTTGACTGGTTTTCCGGCGTTGGTGCCCAAGTGGTCTTTGGGGCTTTGGATCAGCAAGATCAGTTACCGGTCCCGGGAGGAAGTGGAGACGGTAGCAGCTAAAATGCGGGAATATGATATTCCTTGTGATGTAATTCATATTGATACGGATTGGTTTGCGGAAAACTGGGTATGTGACTGGCAGTTTGATGAAGGACGTTTTCCGCAGGTGGAGGAAATGATTGCCGGTCTGCACGAGAAGGGCTATAAGATTTCACTGTGGCAGCTGCCTTATGTAGAACGGGGAAATATTTCTACAAAGGTGTATGATGAAGGTGTTGCAAATGGATATTTTGCCAGCAATCCGGCAGGGGATATGCAGTTTGCCCATGGGTTAATTGATTTTTCCAATCCGGAGGCAGTTTGCTGGTATCAGGATCAGTTAATTAAACCATTGCTGCGTAAAGGGATTGATGTGATTAAGGTGGATTTTGGTGAGTCTGCGCCGCCATTTTTCAAATATGCGGGACTTGACGGTGCAGAAATGCATAATTTATATGCGCTGTTATATAATCAGGCGGCTTACGAGGCAACGAAGGAAGAACTTGGGGAAGAGCAGGCGCTCATTTGGGCCCGCAGTGCCTGGGCTGGTTCGCAGCGGTATCCGGTGCATTGGGGCGGTGATGCCGGTACAGACTTTGGCAGTCTGGCCAGTTCGCTAAAAGGATGTCTAAGTCTGTCGCTGAGTGGAATTCCGTTTTGGTCCAGTGATATTGGCGGATTTTGGTTTGAAGGAGGGCCACAGCTTTATATCCGATGGGTGCAGTGGGGAATGTTCTGTTCTCATGCCCGGCTTCATGGATTTTACAGCCGGGAGCCGTGGGATTATGGTGAGGAAGCGCTGACGGTCTGCCGTGACTTTGTCAAGCTGAGATACCGGCTGCTTCCTTACATTTATAACAATTGTCTGGGAGTAAAGGAGACCTGTCAGCCGATTCACCGGGCGATGGTTTATGAGTATCCTCATGATCCGCAGGTGGTTAGTCTGGATACCCAGTATCTGTTTGGCCGGGATTTGTTGGTGGCACCGGTGCTGCGGGAAGACAGTTTGGTGCAATATTATCTGCCGGAAGGGCAGTGGACGGATTTCTTCACGGATGAGCAGGTCCAGGGGCCGGTTTGGCGGCGAGAAACTGCTGCTTTGGACCGGATACCGGTATTTGTCAGGGAGAATGGGATGATTCCCATGGGGCCGTCGATGAATTATGTGGATGAGATTACGGATTATCCGCTGGAAATCCATTGTTATCCGGGAAATGGCGTTAGTGAGTTTGCTTGTTATGACCGGGGATTTGTATTACGGATGGAAGCCGGGAAGGATGAGATTCGGATTACGACTGATCGTTTGGTGAAGAATATTCGGATTTATTTGCATAACCTGGGGCCTGTTGTTAAGACCGTAATTCTGGATGGCAAGGAACTGTCGGTTGTGCGGGAGAATCACCGGATTATGGCAGCTGTTCCGGAATCGGCAGTGACTGGTATGGAACTGGTATTCAGATAAAAGATAGGGGAGAGACGACATGTATTATACAATTCCAAAATATGAAGGAAAAACAGAGGGCCAACGTATTATCTGGGAAACGGCCGGGGAACTGGTATATATTGAACCTTATGGCAAGGACCGGATTCGCTTTCGTTCCAGTAAAAGCCTGCATATTGATGAAGATTTGAATTGGACCTTGCTCCCGGCACCGGAAGAGCCGGAGGTGCAGATTACAGTAAGTGATGAAAAGGCAGTGCTGGTCAACGGGAAAATCACGGTCAGTATCACCGGTGACGGAACGGTAACTTACTATCAGACGCAAACCGGCCGGGTTTTGTTAGAAGAGTACTGGATTGATGGCCGGGTTCATACCGCACCGCTGCGACGGGCCAGGGAATACCGGGTAACTTCCGGTAACCAGTTTAAAATGAGTCTTTATTTTAAGGAAGATCCGCAGGAACATTTCTATGGTATGGGGCAGGATGCCAATGACTGCTTTGATTTAAAAGGCAGCACGGTAGAACTGCTGCAAAAGAATGGAAAATGTACCATCCCTTATCTGTATTCGTCCAAAGGGTATGGGTTCATCTGGAATAATCCGGCGGTTGGGCGGGCAGAGTTTGTAAAGAATCACACGTTATGGCATGCTCAGTGTGCCAGGCAGATGGATTACATTGTGATTGCCGGTGACGATCCGGCGGAAATCAACCGCAAGTTTACCGATATTACCGGCCGGGCGCCGATGCTGCCTAAGTGGGCGGCCGGTTTCTGGCAGTGCAAGTTACGGTATGAGACCCAGGAAGAACTGCTGTCGGTGGCGCGGGAGTATAAACGCCGGGGCCTGCCGATTTCAGTAATTGTCATCGATTATTTCCACTGGACCATGCAAGGTGAGTGGAAGTTTGACCCCCAGCGATGGCCGGATCCAAAAGCGATGGTAGAGGAACTGAAACGTATGGGCATTGAGTTGATGGTGTCTGTCTGGCCCACGGTTGACCCGCGTAGTGAAAATTACAGTGAAATGCGGAATAAAAACTATATGATCCGTGGCGAAAAAGGGGTGGATGTGGTTTTTATGTTCTTTGGCCCACAGACTTATGTAGATACTACCCGTCCGGAAGCAAGGCAATATTTCTGGTCAAAAGCGAAGGAGAATTATTATAAATATGGTATTCGGATGTTCTGGTTAGATGAAGCAGAACCGGAAATGCGGCCATATGATTATGATAATATCCGGATGTATCAAGGCAATGGTGAGGAGGTCAGCAATCTTTATTGTGATGGTTTTGCCCAGGCGTTTTACGAGGGTTTGAAGGCAGAAGGAGAAGAGGTGTGCAATCTGCTTCGCTGTGCATGGTTAGGGACGCAGCGGTACGGGGCGGTTCTTTGGTCCGGCGATATTGCTTCCACCTTTGACAGTCTACGAAAGCAGCTGAAAGCTGGATTAAATGTCTCGCTATGCGGAATTCCCTGGTGGACTACAGACATTGGTGGATTTATCAATGGTGATCCGGAGGACGAGGAGTTTCGGGAACTGATCGTCCGGTGGTTTGAGTTTGGTGTGTTCTGCCCGATTTTCCGGCTTCATGGTTTCCGGCTGCCGTATCCGGTGCGTGATATTTTAAATCCGGATGGCTACTGTGGTTCTGGTGGACCGAATGAGGTTTGGAGTTTTGGGGATGAGGCATATGAGATTATTGCAAAGTATATGTTTTTGCGGGAGCGTCTGATTCCTTATATTATGACACAGATGGAACTGGCAACGGTAGACGGAACACCGGTGATGAGGCCGCTGCTGTATGATTTTTCACAGGATCAGCAGGTTTATGAAATCGGTGATGAGTATTTGTTTGGACCGGATCTTCTGGTGGCACCGGTAGTGGAAAAGGGCGTGGCAGCGCGGCAGGTGTATCTGCCGGAAGGAGCAGAATGGACCGATGCTTACACCGGCAGAAAGTATGACGGTGGCCAATGGATTTTGGCGACGGCAGAGTTAGATATGATTCCGGTGTATTATCGGGATGGGGCGGATTTGAATTTGTTTGATATACCTTCTGCATGATGTCAATTAAAGCTGAACTGAAAAAGTAAATTCCACTTTGAAAAGACTTTTCATTAAGTAGAAAGCACTCTTACAAAAGCAGTAAATATAACGGTTAAAACCTCTGGAAATATAATGAAATAACTTTTGCATC
>Ga0153941_1001248_pt1 | contig 10309 bp, 8 predicted proteins | sample TSNJ025MetaG_FD_104733 | JGI IMG/M metagenome (GOLD analysis project Ga0153941, IMG submission 104733) | Attine ant fungus gardens microbial communities from New Jersey, USA - TSNJ025 MetaG | ecosystem: Host-associated > Fungi > Mycelium > Unclassified | place: USA: New Jersey, Brendan T. Byrne...
TCTTCCACCAGTGAATGGTCCCTGGTTATCTGTTTTATTTCCCCGTTTACCACATATAGTCTGCTGTCCCCTACGTTAGCCACATGAAGACAATCATCAATTATGGCGGCAGCGACCAGCGTGGTACCCATACCGGAAAGTGAAAAATCTTCCCCTGCCTTCTTTCTGATACTTTCATTGGCTTTTGTAATGGCTTCCCCAAGCAATTCATCAGTGCTTTTCTTATCTGATGCCGCTATTTCCCTTACAATAATCTCTACCGTATACTTGGATGCATAGTCACCGGCATTGTGACCACCCATACCGTCTGCCACTAAAAACAAATTGGGAAGCAGACCAACAGGCTGTTCAGAGGTATACACATAGTCCTGATTCAGTTTTCTCTTCCTTCCTGTGTCTGTTATGGAAAAAGTCTTAAGCACGTTGCAACCCTCCTGTTTCGTAATCTGATGTTCCTGTTATCCCCTGTTCTGTAATCTCTATAGATCCTTCAGGTGCAGCATGACGGTGTCTGAGTTGTCCGCAGGCGCCGTCAATATCTCTGCCCATTTCCCTTCTTATAGTAACATTAATTCTATTTTTTTCAAGTTTATTTTTAAAGAATATGATTCGCTTACCCTCTGACTGCACATAATCCCTTTCTTTGACAGGATTGACCGGAATCAGATTAACATGACAATTCAGGGGCGCAGCCAGCGCTGCCAGCAATTCTGCATCCTCATCCGAATCATTAAGACCTCCCATAAGACTGTATTCAAATGTAATGCGTCTTCCCGTATTTTCAAAGTAACAGGAGCAGGCTTCCATAAGCTCTGCTATGGAATATCGCCTGGCAATCGGCATAAGGGTCCTTCTCTTTTCATCTGTTGCCGCATGTAGTGATACTGCCAGGGTTATCTGCAGCTTCTCCCGGGCCAGCCTCTTCATTTCAGGCACCAGGCCGCAGGTGGATACTGTTACATTCCGCTGGCTTATGTGTAATCCGTTTTCATCTGTCAAAAGTCTGATAAAACGCAGCAGATTATCATAATTATCAAGGGGTTCCCCACATCCCATTACCACAACATTGGATACGCGCTCCCCTGTCATTCTGCTGATCATATAGATCTGATCCAGCATTTCCGACGGTGTCAGGTTCCTTGCAAGACCTTCCAGGGTGGATGCACAGAACGTACAGCCCATGCGGCAGCCGGCCTGGGAGGATATACAGACACTATTTCCATGCCGGTACTTCATCCATACACTTTCCACCATTTGTCCGTCTTCCAGCTGAAACAGATATTTTCTGGTGCCGTCAGCTCCTGATTCCTGTACCCGGACCACCTCAGGCGGTGTACACCGATACTTAAGCTTTAAACTTTCCCTGAAAGCCCTGGACAGATTGGTCATATCATCAAATCCTTCAGCCAGGCGCACATGGAGCCAGTTATAGATCTGCCTGGCACGGAATGCTTTCTCCCCAAGCCGGATTATTTCATCCTGCAATTCGTCCAATGTAAAAGATTTTATGTCTTTTAATTCATATTGTTCCTTATCCACTTTATACTCCCCTTATGGATTTATTTTTTTCGTTTTAATCTGGCTATATAAAATCCGTCCGACTCCATGATTCCCGGCAGCATCTGCAGACTGGCCGGCCGTTTGGCAGAACCGTCAATCAGTTGCTTTTTATCCTTTATCTCTTCCGGCAGGTATTCCATAAGACTATCCGGCTCAAAAGGGAATTCCTGTAAAATCCAGTTTAGCATTTCCTCGTTTTCTTCCGACCGGATGGTACAGGTACTATATAAAAGGATGCCGCCCGGCTTTACATATTGCCAGCAGCCTTTTACGATTTCTTTCTGCAGTCTGTTGATACTCTCAAGGCTTTCTTTGGTAACATGGTATTTTATATCACTTTTTTTACCGATTACACCCAGACCGGAGCACGGTACATCCAGCAGCAATACATCCGCCTTTTCCCGGTAATTTTCATCAAATTCCCTTGCATCCCACTGCTCAATCAGCAGATTAGGGGTATTCATCCTGCCGGCATTTTCATAAAGCAGCTGCACCTTGTGCTCTGTCACGTCCCTGGCAAGAACCTTATGTGCTTTTTCTGCTGCCAGAAAGCTTTTTCCGCCGGGCGCAGCGCAGCAATCCATAACGAAATCACTGCTTGTGATACCGGCAGCTTCCACACACAGCATGGAGCTGACATCCTGTATAGTGATCATCCCTTCTCTGAATCCGGGCAGGGATGCCGCGCCTTCCATCCCGTTCAACAGCCGGGCATATGGCAGATAAGGCGAATCGGTAACACCCACGCCAGCCTCTTTCATCTGCCTGATATAATCCTTTTGTACCTTGTCCGAAAGTGTGGTCTTAAAACGAATACTTACCGGATGGACGCACAGAAGTCCTTCTAAAAGTCTTACCGTTATCTCTCTGCCATATTCACGAATCCAGTCTTCAATCATCCATTGCGGCATGGAATATTTCACTGATAAATAGGTGATTGGTTCTTTGTCTTTATCCGGATATGATATATTATTCTTATTTTTGGCTATACTTCGCAGCACACCGTTTGTGAAGCCTTTCAGATTCCGGAACCCGCGCTTATCCGCCAGCTTTACTGCTTCATTGCAGGCTGCGGAATCCGGCGTTCCATCCATGTACAGAATCTGATAAACACTCAGCCGGAGCAAAACCCGGATGAAGGGTTTCATCTTCCTTACAGGAAGACTGGCATAAGTGTCAATAATATAGTCCAGTTCCAGCTGCCGCTCCAGAACACCTTCCACCAGACGTTTTAAAAAAGCCCTTTCACTGACGGGAAGATAAGTGTATTTATCCAGCACCTTTTTCAGTAACCGATCGGCGTATTCTTTCTTCTGCTCCAATACCAATAAGGTATCCAGCGCAATTTCCCTGCTATTTTCTGCCATAATATTTAATTATTTATCCTCCGTCAGCATTTCGCCTTCCTGCAGTTTCACGCCCAGCAGAAAATCATGGGCGCTCATTCTCTTCTTGCCCTCCAACTGGAGGCTGTACACCAGAAGGTTCCCTTTGCCCGTACCGATGGTAATGTGGTCTTTTGCAATTTCCCGTATGGCATAAGGATACGCATCATCAGATTCATCTGCCCATGCTTCCCAGATTTTAAGTTGTCTTCCTTTATAAAAAGTATATGCGCTGGGCCAGGGATTCATCCCTTTCACCAGACGCTCCAAAGTCTTCGCATCTTTCGTGAAATCCATCTTTCCCTTGTCCTTTCGGATCAGCGGTGCATAGCAGCTAAGTGCTTCATCCTGCTTCTCGGCAAATAATTCTCCCCGGGCAAGCAGGGACAGCGCTTCTGCGATTGCCTCACCGCCGGCTGCCATCAGTTTATCATGAAGGCTCTGGAAGGTATCCTCCCGATTAATGAGCACTTCTTTTTTATAAAGCATGTCTCCGGTGTCTATCCCTGCATCCATTTGCATAATGGTGATACCGCTTTTTTCTTTCCCATCCAATATAACATGTTGAATGGGCGAAGCACCCCGGTATTCAGGCAGCAGAGAAGCATGGATACACAGGCAGCCCAGCGGGGGCATATCCAGTATTTCCTGGGAAAGAATCTGTCCGAAAGCCGCTGCTATAAATATATCCGCCTTATATTTCAAAAGCTCCTCCATTGCCTCCTGTGCTTTAATACGAACAGGCTGCATAACCGGAATATTGCGGCTAAGTGCATATTCCTTCACGGGAGGACAGATCAGTTCCTTGCTTCTTCCCTTCGGTTTGTCCGGTTGGGTCACAACTGCCAGGATCTCATGTCCGGCTCCAATCAAAGCATCAAGCGCTCCTACCGCAAAATCAGGAGTTCCCAAAAATACTATTCTCATTCCTGCTCTTCCTCTTCCGCTTCGTTTTCATAAGTTGAATCCATCAATTCGCCTTCCACCTTATCAACATATAATTCTCCGTCCAGATGGTCAAGCTCATGGCAGATTGCCCGGGCCAAAAGTTCCGTTCCTTCCAGTTCAAAGGGCTTCATATTCACATCCAGTCCCACTGCTTTTGCATAAGCAGGTCTGGTTACCACCCCTGTTTTACCTGGAAGACTCAGGCATGCTTCCTGCCCGGTCTGTTCCCCGCTTACTTCCGCAATCCTGGGATTGATGAGTATATGCGGATCCTCTCCTGTCACATCGATTACCACGATTCGTTTCAATACCCCTACTTGTGACGCTGCCAGACCCACACCATTGGCTTCATACATGGTATCCAGCATGTCTTCAATCAGCTCCTTTATCCTGGGTGTCATTTCCTTTACTTCCTTACATTTCTTAAGAAGTACTTCATCTCCGAACTCCCGTATATTACGAATTGCCATATTTGCTCCCATCTGCCCGTGCAGTTCTCTAAATTGTCCAGAACGGGCGCCCTCTATTTCCAAGACTATTTTGTTATCGGAATAATCTACATCATATTAACAGGATTGAAATCAAACTGCACATTCTCCTGCTTTAACTGCATATCCTGTATTATTCCTTCCATTTTATCTTTTATGAATACCAGTTTACCATAATCTGAATACTTCACATAGAATACAAATCTAAAAATATCATTAATTTTTGTTATAGATGCCGGTGCCGGACCAATCACTGTCATAAATTCACGGCCGTTTTTAATGGAACCGGCTTGCTTCCTGGCTGCCAAAGCCAGATTCCCGGCCAATGCACTTCCTGCCTCTTCTGTTTTGGCGAAAATCTGTACTGCCAGCATATTGGCCGCAGGCGGATAAGACATAATCTCACGATACAAAATCTCTTCACTGTAAAACGCTTCATAATTCTGCTCCGCCGCATGAACCACCGCATAGTGTTCAGGCTGATAGGTCTGGATAATCACTGTTCCCGGCTTCTGCCCTCTTCCGGCACGCCCTGCCGCCTGGGTTAATAACTGGAAGGTTCTTTCCCCTGCACGGTAATCAGAAACAGCCAGTGACAGATCTGCCGCCAACACACCCACAAGGGTTACATTGGGAAAATCATGTCCTTTTACAATCATCTGGGTTCCCAGCAGGATATCCGCTTCCCCATTTGCAAAGGATGACAGGATTTTCTCATAGCTGTTCTTCTTCCTGGTGGTATCCGCATCCATCCGCAGTATCCTGGCCTGAGGAAGAAGTTCCTTAAGCTTTTCTTCTATTTGCTGTGTACCTGCCCTGAAACCTGATATATAACGGGATCCGCAGACAGGGCACTTGCTTACCTTAGGTTCCGCATAACCGCAGTAATGACAGATCAGCTGCCCATTCTTATGCTCTGACAGAGACACATCACAATGAGGACATTTCATTACATGACCGCAGGCACGGCAGGAGATAAATCCCGCATATCCCCGGCGGTTAATGAACAACATGCTTTGTTCTCCCCGCATCAGGCATTCTTCCAGGCTCTCGTATAGCTTCCGGCTGAAGATAGAGCGGTTTCCCTCTTTTAATTCTGCTCTCAGATCCACCGTATATACCCTGGGCAGCATACCCCCGGTCAAACGTTCATTTAAACGAAACAGCTTATATTCTCCTATGCTTGCCCTGTAATAGGCTTCCAGGGAAGGTGTTGCAGAGCCTAACACCACGCTTGCTCCATGGAGCCTTGCCACTTCTTCCGCGGTTTCCCGGGCATGGTATTTCGGTGTGCTTTCACTTTTATAGCTGCTTTCATGCTCTTCATCCATGATAATAAGACCAATTTGGGGAAAAGGCGTAAACAGGGCGGAACGCGGTCCGATGATAATATCAATTTCACCGTTTTTAGCCCGTTCACACTGGTCATATTTTTCTCCGGGAGATAATGTGGAGTTCATAACACTGACCCGATCGCCAAAACGGCTGTAAAACCTGATCAGCGTCTGGTAAGTAAGGGCTATTTCAGGAATCAGCACAATTGCCTGCCGTCCCCTCCCCACAATTTCTTCTATCAGCTTCATGTATACTTCTGTCTTACCGCTGCCTGTAATTCCATGAATCAAATAGGTTCCGTAATTATTATCATCAAAATCCCTGATCACCTCGGTAACGATCTGCTGCTGTCCCTGACTGAGTATCCTGGGCGTATCCGTTTCGTCCCTGGCTTTCACCGGATTCCGGTAATAATCTTCGCTTATGATCCTGACCACACCGGCCTTTTCCAGATTCCTGACCGTTATACCGGATACTCCCAGCTTACCGGTAATCCATTCATAAGGAAGTTCTTCCTGCATCAGGAGCTGCCCCAGCAGTCTGGCTTTTGCTGTCTGCTTCTTCCTTTCACATTCACCCAATAATGAAATCGTTTCTTCTTTTGACATACAGCGCTGTATGGTTTTATGCGCAAGACGTTTCACAGACTGCTTTGCCGGCAGAACCGTCTTAAGGGCCTGTATCATAGTGGAACCATAATTCCTGCGGATCCAGACAGCAAGACGAATCAGTCTGCTTTCCACACAGGCGCCCTCTTTTTCAATACCGCATATATTCTTTATCCTGTCCGGAGCAAACTTACATTCTTCGCCTATTTCTATCACATATCCCCTGATCAGCTTATTTCCGTTACCAAACGGAACGATTACGCACATACCAATCTCCAGCCGATCTTCAAATTTTGGAGGAATCCTGTACTGAAAGGGTCTGTCAACCTTTTCATGGGATATGTCTACAATAATATCCGCATACTTTTCTTTCACTATTACACCCCTTGTCCGCTTTAGCGGACATCAATTCAATATTTGAAAGTGACTTTCTTTTAAGTTCCAGCCAATATTTCGCGGATTAAAAGTCTTTCATCCATTGGATATTTCTCACCTTTTATTTCCTGATAATCCTCATGCCCCTTACCTGCAAGCACAATAATATCGCCCTCTTCCCCATTTTCTATAGCATAGGCAATGGCTTCCTTTCGGTCACAGATCTCCACAAATTTTCCTTCAGTCCTTTGGATACCGGTCTTGATATCCTCAATGATTGCCTGCGGTTCTTCAAAACGCGGATTGTCTGAGGTGATAATGGTCAGATCTGCCAGACGCCCGCTTATCTCTCCCATTTCATAACGGCGCATTTTAGAACGATTTCCTCCGCAGCCAAACAGGCAGATCAGACGATTCGGTTCATATTCCTTAAGCGTCTTCAGAAGACTTTCCAACGCCATGGCATTGTGCGCATAATCAATCAATACGGTAAACCGGTCCGATACCGCTGCTCTTTCCACACGCCCTTTTACCTTTACAGCCAAAAGCGCCCGCTTGATATCGTCTTCCCGTACCCGAAAATTCCGACAGATAGCTATAGCCGCCAGGGAATTATAGACACTGAATCTTCCGGGGGTAGGGACCTCCACTTCAAAATCCATTAGTCCGCTGACTGTAAATGCAACACCCAGACTGCCGCCTTCCCGCACCAGTCTGAGATCTTCAGCCCTTAAATCTACATGATCTCCTATTCCATAGCGTTCAATCCTGCAGGTATGCCCTTTAATAACCTGTTCGCAATGGACATCATCCCCATTGACAATACCTACCTTACACTGCTTAAACAGCATTCCCTTACAGGCCATATACTCTTCAAAGCTTTCATGTTCATTTGGTCCGATATGATCCGGTTCCAGATTGGTAAAAATTCCCAGATCAAATACAAATCCCTGGGTCCTGTGAAGCTTAAACGCCTGGGAAGATGCTTCCATAACCACCGTATCCAGACCTGCCTCCACCATCTGTGCAAAATATTCCTGTAAAAGATAAGATTCCGGGGTGGTATTTCCTGCTGCTATGTGCTGTTTCCCAATGATCACTTCAACAGTTCCCACCAGGCCCACCTTATATCCTGCATTCTCCAATATGGATTTTACCATATATGTGGTGGTGGTTTTACCCTTTGTACCTGTAATACCGATCACTCTTAACTTTTCAGCCGGATGCCTGAAATAGGCTGCTGATATAAATGCCAGGGCATAACGGGTATCCGCCACCTTGATGACCGTTACATCTTTACCCATTACCTCCGGGATATCCCTGGATACCACCAGCACCTTCACACCTTGCTCCACTACCTGTGGTGCAAATTCATGCCCGTCATAAACAGCGCCTTCGATACAGACAAAGAGACTGGACTTTCCTGTTTTCCGTCTGGAATCATAAATAACTTCTGTAATTTCACATGTCAGAGTTCCCTGTACGCATTCATACTCAATATTTTCCAATAAATCTGTCAGTTTCATACAATACCTCCTTTAAAAATGTTCTGTTTCATTTTACTCTATTTTATGAGATTCTACTACCCTTAATTTTATAAATGAGGCTTTTAATCTATGTTAAGCCGGGAGGCAGAGGAAGAAGGGAGCCTTTAGGGGACATATCCGGACAGGGATACCCAGCCCCCACAGGAAAACATAACCCCGGAAAGCAGGGCAGGCGGTTGTACCTGTCTTAGTCAGTGCGGAAGACTTTACCCAGAGATTCTAAGAAATGATTTTTTCGGCGCCTGATTTTTCGCTTCTTCCGGGCTAAGGCGACACGCGCAGGTATCCGGCAGCTTAAGTCGCTGCAGGTGTGTCGCAACGCCCTGTTTTTGGAGCCGTAAAAATCATTTCAAGAATCTCTATGGGTTCGTCGTCATGCACTGACTAAGACAGGTACAGCCGCCTGCCCTGCTTTCCGGGGTTATGTTTTCCTGTGGGGGCTGGGTATCCCTGTCCGGATATGTCCCCTAAAGGCTCCCTTCTTCCTCTGCTTATCATAACCGTAAGGCATTAAACATTGTATTTACCAGGTGAGTAAGATTGTAATCACTATATATAAATAATACAATAACTGTATATCGGACATACTGCAGCAATGTGAATTATCGGATTGGGAGGGAATACAGCAGTTTTTTCTGCAGTCAGGCAGGCCCCTGACAGATCATATCCCGACTTTTAAGTTGCAAAAAACAACAGATATACAGCAACCTGAGCCGCCGGATACCTCTCACACTCCAACATGCAAGAAAACCCTGGTTTCCACCAAGGCTTCCTGCGATTTTCTTATGAGGGGGGGGAGATAGTGAGTTCATCAACTATCTGAATACTACTATAACTGTAAATTGTGTCCAAAATGTGTCAAATATATAATAAAAGAATTAAATAACTCTTAAATAGAAATTGTTATCCTATAAAAATATTATGTTCAGGCTGAACAGTTACATGAAAAGGATACGATTTACGTTCTTGTCCTTTTATTTACAATTCCATGCTTATGTTATATAATGCGTATAATTAAATTTTTTATATTAGCGGGAGATGAATATTATGAATCAAATAACTATCACACAATTGCAAGAATATATTAAAGAACAAGATAAAACCCGAATCGAAACAAGGATATTTTTATGAAGCTTGTTGAAGAAGTCGGAGAGCTTTCACGCGCAATACAAAAAAACTCCACTCCTGCTACAATGGCATCTTTAAAAGGTACAATAAAAGAAATATATGATGTTATCTATTATGCTCTTGCCATTGCGGATTGTTATGATATAAATGTTGAAGAGTGGATTTACATTAAAGAAAAGATTAATGATGAAAAATATTCAAGAAATCATGCTGATTCTTTATTGCGTACGATAACAGTAAACAGATAATGTAGAAAAAAGGATATGTAAGGAGGATGGCTTTGTTAGGAGTTAAGCGGAATGAGGTTACTTTAGAAACCTATAACAACGAATGGGAACGGGAGTATGAAGCCACAAAAAAAATTATTTTTGAGACTTTGGGTGATAATGTAATTGATGTTTATCATGTTGGCAGTACAGCTATTAAAGGCATTGTTTCAAAACCTATTCTGGATGTAGGTGTTTTTGTAAAAAGGTTTGAAGATATAAATATTAAAGGGATGCAGCACATTGGTTATGAATATTGTGGTGAAGCAGGTGTTAGTGGACGATGTTTTTTTGTCTTAAGGCAAGATGGTGATATGTCAAAACACCATATACACTGTTTTTCAGATAATCATTCAAATTTACTTGATACCATTCGATTTAGGGATTTTCTTAATAAGCATTCTGAATATGCTAAGCAGTATAACGATTTGAAAATACAACTTTATGAGCTTTATCCAACCGATAGAATCAAATACACAGATGGAAAAGAAGCCTTTATTAGTAAAATTATTGAATTGGCAAGAGCAGAACGAAATGAGTAGCTTCTGTTTATCTGAACTGGGGGAGCGAAAAATCTGGGAGTAGGAGTAACCGAAAGGTTGCTCCTGTTTTCATTATCCAGTCTTGCAGGTTATGTATCCCACCGCCACGCCCTGACGGGTATCTACA
>Ga0153941_1001249_pt1 | contig 10308 bp, 8 predicted proteins | sample TSNJ025MetaG_FD_104733 | JGI IMG/M metagenome (GOLD analysis project Ga0153941, IMG submission 104733) | Attine ant fungus gardens microbial communities from New Jersey, USA - TSNJ025 MetaG | ecosystem: Host-associated > Fungi > Mycelium > Unclassified | place: USA: New Jersey, Brendan T. Byrne...
ACATCGTAACCATTGCATTTCTCTTCTTTGCCATCCAGGGTAAAGGAAGCCGCTTCTCCGGCCTTAACTTCCATTGCCGCTTTGAAATTATCCCGGGCACTGCAGCCCTTTTCATACCGATCCAGCATCGTCTTTAAATCTAAGGCCTGAACTTCGGTTCCTTCCTGGTCTTCCGCCTGGGCAACCAACTCATCCATATATGTAAGGTAGGCATCCAGATCCACACCATTTTCCGCTAAAAGCGGTCCTACGATAGGTGAATTCTTAATTCTGTCGCCTAAGGTATCATCGATTTTTAACGTGAATGCCTTACTGGAAAGTTCCGGAACAGCCATCACTAACGTTTCATCGCCTATATAAAGATTCAGATTAGCCAGATCCATATCCTTATAAAGTACCGCAACATTCATCTCGCTGTTTTCCGCAGCAATATCCTCTTTTACGCCCATGCGCAGACCGATGCCGGCATAGGCATTTACATCGGCATAGGAACAGCTGTCCATCTTCACCGTCAGGGCAATCTCACTGGATTCCTGCTTCAGGTTCTCCGGGATCTTGCTCCAGCCGAACAGCTCTTCCATCGGCGAGATCTCACCCTCGGGATTCACTGTCTTAAATGCATCAAGCACCACCTGTTTCGGATCGGCTGTCTTCGTGTTCATAATGGCAAAAGCGCTGATACCGACAATGGCTACGACTATTGCTGCCACGATGGCTATGATGGTTCCTTTTTTACTTTTGGCCGGTTTTTCCGGTACCGGAGCTTCGCTAAATGCTGCCACAGTTTCTGCCGGTAATACATCGGAAGTCTCTGCTGTTTCTGCTGCTGCTGTCTCTCCAGCTGTTGTCGCAGTTGGTGCTTCTGTAACCGGCGCTTCTGCCGCCGGCGCTTCTGTTTCGACTTGTGCTCCGCACCCGTCACAGAACGTTACATCTTCGTTCAGTTCTGCTCCACATTTTTTACATAGCATACTTTTTTCCTCTTCCTTCCTTATTTACATGGCCTTCGCCACTTACTACCGGAAGCGGGCAATCAGCTCTGTTTCTGAATCCCAGGAGTCAATTGTTTCCAGCTTTCCGTCTTTCAACACATACATCATATCACAAAGTGTCAATTCTGCCAACTCATGGGAAGTCAGAATTACCGTTTTGCCGGCTGCTATGTAGTTTTTCAGATAATCCCGGATGGCCGCCTTGCATTCCAGATCCAAAGCGGCTCCCGGCTCATCCATTACCAGTACCGGTGCATGGTTGGAAAGAGCACAGGCGATACTGAGTCGTTTTTTCATCCCTCCGGACAGCTTTCCGACGGTACGGTCAAGCATCTCTGATACCCCCAGCATGGCCGCAGCACCATGTTCCAGATCGGCCTGTATTTCTTTCTTATTACCACGATACCACAAACACAGGTTGTCGTAAGCCGATAATTCGACCATTAAAGGATTCTCCTGGGGGACATAGGCCACTTCCGCCGCAAATACCGCCGGATGTCCGCTGGCTTCCCGGCCCCGATACATGATGCTGCCGCGGTCTGCTTTCAGTGCTCCGGCCAGAATGGATAACAATGTTGTCTTGCCGCAGCCATTGCTGCCAACAATCCCCACACAGCTGCCCGGCAATACCGTCAGGTCCACACCCGTCAGAACCTTCCGTTTACGATAGGATTTATGAAGTCCGGTTACCTTTAACATCCCTATTCCCCCTTTCCAACCTATTCTACTGTCGCAATATCAATCAATGTCAGTTCTTTCGCCCGGTTTTCCAGGCTCGTCGCCAGCGCCGCCGCCGTATCCAGTGAAGTAAGTACCGTGACCCCGGTTTCAATGGCATTCCGGCGGATAACAAAGCCGTCCTTGCTCCGGTCAGCTCCCTGCTGCGGAATATCGATAATCAGATCGATCTCATGCCCCAGAATCAAATCCAGGATATTGGGCGATTCCTGTTCCAGTTTTCGCACCGGCAAAGCCCTCACACCGTTGGCATTGAGCACCTTAGCCGTGCTTCTGGTGGCAAAGATCCGGTAGCCCACATTCTGAAAACGCCGGGCAATCGGGATGACATTTTCCTGCTCTGATTTTCTGACGGTAATAATCATGTTCTTGTGCTTTGGCAGCTTTATTCCGGCTCCTTCAAAAGCTTTATACAAGGCCTCATTAAAGGTTCTGGCAATTCCCAGGCATTCACCGGTGGATTTCATCTCCGGCCCCAGACTGATATCGGCACCGCGAATTTTCTCAAAGGAGAATACCGGCATCTTAATGGCAATATATTCGGATTCACGCTGCAGGCCCGGGGTATAGCCCAGTTCCCGGATGGTATGGCCGCAGATCACCTGGGTTGCCAACTGGACAATCGGGATTCCGGTCACCTTGCTGATATAGGGCACCGTTCTGGACGAACGCGGATTCACTTCGATGATGTAGACCTTTTCATTGGCCACAATAAACTGGATATTGATCATTCCCTTAACGTGCAGGGCTTTGGCCAGCTTTTCGGTATATTCGACCAGCTTGGCCTGGGTTGCCGGTGTCAGGCTCTGGGCGGGGTAAACTGAAATACTGTCACCGGAGTGAATACCGGCACGCTCGATATGCTCCATAATTCCCGGAATCAGGATATCCTGTCCGTCACATACCGCATCTACTTCAATTTCTTTACCGACGATATATTTATCTACCAGAATCGGGTGATCCTGGGCAATTTGATTAATAATACCGATAAATTCATCCATATCATGATCGTTGATACAAATCTGCATCCCCTGACCGCCAAGTACATAGGAAGGTCTTACCAGGACCGGATAACCCAGTTTGCCGGCTGCTTCTTTTGCCTCTTCTACAGTATATACTGTATGACCTGCCGGTCTTGGAATATTACACTGTTCCAGAATCTGATCGAACAGTTCCCGGTCCTCCGCCGCATCTACATCTTCGGCAGCGGTACCAAGAATCGGTACGCCCATCTTCATCAGGGCCTCGGTCAGTTTAATCGCCGTCTGTCCGCCAAATTGCACCACCGCTCCATCGGGTTTCTCTATATCAACAATACTTTCCACATCTTCCGGCGTCAGCGGTTCGAAATACAGCTTATCCGCAATATCGAAATCGGTACTTACCGTCTCCGGATTGTTGTTAATGATAATCGTCTCATAGCCTTCTTTGCTAAAGGCCCAGGTGCTGTGTACCGAACAGAAGTCAAATTCGATGCCCTGACCGATGCGAATGGGACCGGAACCAAGAACCAGGACTTTCTTCCGGTCATGTTCCTCTTCCACCTCATTAACCCCGTCATAACAGGAGTAGTAATAGGGCGTCTCGGCGGCAAACTCAGCGGCGCAGGTGTCTACCATCTTATACGCAGCGATAATACCGTTGGCTTTTCTCATCGCCTTGATTTCATCCTGGGCCAGCCCGGTCAGACGGGCAATTACATTGTCCGGGAATTCAAGCCGTTTTGCTTCTTTTAACAGTTCTTCGGTCAGCGGGCCTTTTTTCAAAGCATCTTCCATCTCGACCAGAATCGCCAGCTTATCAATGAACCAGCAGTCAATCTGGGTGATGGCGTAGATCTGCTCATAAGCCATCCCCCTGCGCAATGCTTCCGCAATCACCCAGATCCGGCGGTCATCCACTTTCTGGAGCTGTTTTACCAGCTCATCTTCATCCAGATCACTGAAATCATACGACAGCAGGCAATCCACATGCTGCTCCAGGGAACGGATCGCTTTCATCAAAGCACCTTCAAAATTCGTACAGATACTCATTACCTCGCCGGTAGCTTTCATCTGGGTTCCCAGTGTCCGTTTGGCACTGATGAACTTATCAAAAGGAAGCCGCGGCATTTTGACCACACAATAATCCAGCATCGGTTCAAAGCTGGCATAGGTTTTCCTGGTAACGGCATTCTTAATCTCATCCAGAGTATAACCCAGGGCAATCTTGGCAGCTACTTTAGCAATCGGATAACCGGTCGCCTTGGAGGCCAGGGCCGAAGAACGGCTTACCCGCGGATTTACTTCGATTACACAATATTCAAAGCTGGCCGGATGCAGGGCATACTGGACATTACAGCCGCCGGTAATTCCCAGCTCCGTAATAATGTTCAATGCCGAAGTACGCAGCATCTGATACTCTTTATCGCTTAACGTCTGGGAAGGTGCCACGACAATACTGTCACCGGTATGCACACCGACCGGGTCGATGTTTTCCATATTACATACGGTGATGACGTTGCCGGCACCATCGCGCATTACTTCATACTCAATTTCCTTCCAGCCGGCGATGCAGCGCTCCACCAGCACCTGTCCGACCCGGCTTAAGCGAAGGCCATTGGCCAGAATCTCAATCATCTGCTCTTCGTTGTCGGCAATGCCGCCGCCGCTTCCCCCCAGGGTATAGGCCGGACGCAGCACTACCGGATAACCGATTTCGTTGGCAAAAGCAATACCGTCCGCAATATTTTCCACTACCATCGAGGGCGCAACCGGTTCATTGATTTTCTCCATGGTCTCTTTAAATTCCAGGCGGTCTTCCGCTTTTTTAATGGTCTGGGCGGTGGTTCCGATCAAGCGGACATGATTGGCTTGTAAAAATCCGCTTTCTTCCAGTTCCATCGCCAGATTAAGCCCGGCCTGTCCGCCCAGGGTCGGCAGAACACTGTCCGGCTGCTCCAGCTTGATCAGCTGTTCTACCACGGATACCGTGAGTGGTTCAATATAAACCTTATCCGCAATGTTTTTATCGGTCATAATCGTCGCCGGGTTGGAGTTCAGCAGAACCACCTCAACTCCTTCTTCTTTCAGGGAACGGCAGGCCTGGGTTCCGGCATAGTCGAATTCAGCGGCCTGGCCGATGATAATCGGGCCGGAGCCAAGAACGAGTACCTTTTTAATGTCTGGATTCTTTGGCATTATTCATTTCCTCCCATCGTCTGAATAAACTTTTCAAACAAGTCAAACAAGCCACCGGAATCCAGTGGGCCCGGACAAGCTTCCGGATGATATTGAACGGTAAAAATACGTTTTCCTACATATTTTAAGCCTTCATTGGTACCGTCGTTGACATTAACAAAAGCCGGTACTGCTACCTGCGGATCCAGGCTGTCCGGATCGACAGCATAGCCGTGGTTCTGGGAAGTAATATACACCTGGCCGGTTTCCATATCTTTTACCGGATGATTGCCGCCGCGGTGGCCGTATTTTAATTTATAGGTGTCGCCGCCGGTAGCCAGGGCCATCAGCTGGTGGCCCAGACAGATGGCAAAAATCGGCACTGCCGACTGATACAGCTTGCGGATTTCGGCAATAATTTCCACATTTTCTTTCGGGTCGCCGGGGCCGTTGGATAACATGATCCCGTCGGGGTTGGTCGCCAGAATCTGCTCCGCCGGGGTATCGCACGGATAGACCGTCACTTCACAGCCACGCCCATTTAAGGACCGGGCAATATTTTTCTTGGCGCCCAGGTCCAACAACGCCACTTTTTTACCGGCACCCGGCAATACCGACGATGCTGTGCAGGAAGTTGCCCTGACTACGCCTGTTACTTTGTAACCTTTCATCCGGCTGATGGGCTCACTCAAGTCATGATACACCTTTGTGGTAATCATGCCGTTCATTGTACCTTTTTCTCTCAATATTTTTGTTAGGGCTCTTGTATCGATACCACTGATACCGGGAATATCATGTTGCTTCAAGAAATTCTGAATAGTATCCTCGCTTCGGAAATTGCTGGGGATTCGGGATAATTCTCTTACTATATAGCCATCCGGCCATGGTTTGTCTGATTCCATATCATCATAACAAATACCATAATTGCCAATTAATGGATAGGTCATCACTACTGCCTGTCCGGCATAGGATGGGTCAGTCAAAACCTCCAGGTAGCCGGTCATGGAAGTGTTGAACACAATTTCACTGATTACTTCTTTGTCCGAACCAATGCTCGTTCCTTCAAATACGGTACCATCTTCCAATATGAGGAATGCTTTCATATATAGGGTCCAATCCTTTCTGAAAATCAATTTGTTTGCATGAGACGCTTAGGCTTATCATACCTCAGCCCAAATTGGTAAGATTATACACGATTTGGTTGGTTTTTTCAAGCAAATTTTTTTTGTGCTTGGCTGAATTTTTTGCAGGTTTTTAATCGTACTTGCATATTTGCGGTCTCTATAGTAATATGTATCTATGAAACGAGTTATTTTACCGGCCGGGATGTATTTCCCAGGAAGGCTTACCCGTTTCTTTTCCCTATTTTTCTTGCCATAACTGCAAATGCTGCCGAACAATCATCAGATAACCATAAAAACAGCAAAAAACAAATATCTTGACACGCATTTTCTTCTTCATTTTTCGCCTCTTCTTCTATTTTTATTTCCGAATATATTCGCAATATCAAAATTCCATCTCAATCAAGTCACAGTATATCAAATTTGCTATTGAATCATTATATCAAATTTGCTATAATAATATTGTAAGCAGGGAGACTACTAAAATGTACGATGTGATATTTTACAGCGACAGCAAGGGAAACGAACCGGTAGCAAAGTATATCAATGGGTTAAGGCAGAAATCTCATACCAACAAAACCGCAAGGATAAATTTCAATAAAATTGTTGCGTATATTGATATACTTTGCGAAAAAGGGACGAGAGTGGGCGAGCCTATCACTAAACACTTAGATGGTGATATATGGGAACTTAGACCGCTTGACAACAGGATTCTGCTTGCATACTATAAGGATAACCGGTTTATTCTCCTACATCACTTCGTCAAAAAAACACAAAAGACCCCTCCGCGAGAGATTGATCAGGCAAAGCGGAATCTTGCAGATTTCATCGAAAGGAATGATAAATAATGGCTACGAATTGGAATGATTTCCGTAAAACATTAAACTTAACTCCCGAAGAAGAAGAAATAATAAACCTTGAAAAATCGCTCATAAGCGCCGTTGTAGAGGCACGGGAGCAAAGCGGTTTAACACAAAAGCAATTATCTGAATTATGCGGGATTAAGCAGCCGGTAATTGCACGGCTTGAAAGCGCGATACATTCACCACAAATTAACAGTATGATTAGGATTTTAAAACCGTTGGGCTACACATTGGCGGTCGTTAAGGAAAAAACACCCCTGCCATAAACAGTAAAAGCGGAACACTCGTGTTGAGGCGTTCCGCTTTTCTGTTAGGCATACACTATTTCTTCCATCACTTTTTCTGCATGGCTGATCTATAACGCACATATTAGTTACTAATCACAAATATTGAGGAAGTTTTTGTTTTTTTTCGATTTCTTTGTGGGTTGTAAAAGTCCACGCTCTCATCTGTGCATATATCATAACAAAATGGTTGTGATGTCATCTGATTTAAGCATTGTACAAGCACTTACTATTATGCTTAAATAAGTTTATAACAAAAATATACACAATATGTAAAGGAGAGAAATCAAACATGGATGTAAAGTATATCCCTGAACCATTCCGAATTAAAATGGTAGAACGAATTAAAATGTTAACGCGAGAGGAACGTATCGAAATAATCAAAGAAGCTAAGTACAACATGTTCGGCTTAAGTGGCAAAGATGTATATATTGATCTTTTAACCGATAGCGGAACCAACGCTATGAGTGATGACCAATGGTCAGGCATCATGAGAGGTGATGAAGCATATGCCGGTTCATCCAGTTACTATCAATTAGTTGATGCCGGTAAAGATATCTTCGATTATGATTTTATACAACCGGTTCATCAGGGTCGTGCTGGCGAAAAGGTACTTTTCCCCATCTTCCTGTCCAAGGGCAAATTTGCTATTTCCAATATGTTTTTTGATACCACAAGAGCACATGTAGAGTTGGCAGGAGCCAGAGCCATTGACTGTGTGGTCGCAGAAGCAAAAAACCCTTCGATAAGAGCTCCTTTTAAAGGCAACATGGATGTTGCTAAATTAGAAAAACTAATCGAGAAACTGGGTGCCGAAAATGTAGGTCTCGTTGTAATGACTATTACCAATAACTCCGCCGGTGGTCAGCCTGTATCTATGGCAAACATGAGAGCCGTATCAGAAATTTGCAAAAGGTATCATATTCCTCTTAATATTGATGCTGCCAGATATGCGGAAAATGCATTCTTCTTAAAGCAGCGAGAGGAAGAATGCAAAGATATGTCGATAAAAGAAATTGTCAGCAAGTTTTTCAGCTATGGCGATATGTTTACAATGTCTGCCAAAAAGGATAGCATTGTAAATATTGGCGGCCTGATTGGAGTAAAGGATGGCAATTCACCAATGATATTAAAAATAAAAGCTAACTGCATTTCATTTGAAGGATTTTATACTTATGGGGGACTTTCCGGACGTGATCTTGAAACCCTGGCCATTGGACTTTATGAAGGAATTGACGAAAACTACTTAAGATATCGCATTGGTCAGATGGAATACCTGGCCGGTAAACTAGACGAGGCAGGAATCGCTTACCAATCGCCAGTTGGCGGCCATGGGGTGTTTGTGGATGCCGCAGCATTTTTTCCGCATATTCCATATAATGAATTCCCTGGCCAGGTGCTGGCAATAGAACTTTACAAGGAAGCGGGAATCCGTACCTGTGACATCGGTTCCTTTATGCTGGGCAACGATCCTGATACAGGCGTACAGCTTCGTTCTGAGTTTGAATTCACACGCCTTGCGATTCCCCGCCGCGTTTATACACAAGCACATATTGACATCATGGCTGATGCGTTAATTGCCGTCAAGCAAAGGGCATCCGAAATCAAACGCGGATACCGAATCACCTGGGAGCCGCCGGTTTTACGGCACTTTCAAGCATCTTTGGAACCCATCAAATATTAGGGGGGGCTTTCATAGATGCCAATTGCAGAAAAGTTTTTATAAAAGGATTCTCATTGGATTTCTGATACATGGCAACAAAATTCCCGGGATCGAAATCCTTTAAAATAATAGCTTTCGCATTCGGTGTTAGATGATTGATGCAAATACTCGGTAAAAATGCCACACCCAGCCCAGATTCTACCATTAACATCTGTGATTCCAAGCTATTGGCATTAATAATATCTTTGATGTTAAGACCGGCTGTCATCGTAAATTGTTTTAAGACCTCCAGAGAACAAGGACCTGATTCTTCACTTAAAGTAATTAAAGTACATTCTTTCAGTGAATCGACTGATATGGTATCAAACTGAGCAAGCGGATGCTTTTTATTTACCACGATATACATCGTGGAAGGAAAGACCTGCTTCACCACAGTCTCATCCAGTGATACAAAGGCGGAACTAAAGGGAAGTGTAAAAACTACATCTATTTTTCCGGCTTGTAAATGTGTGATAAGGTCGTTATAGCTATATTTCGCAACCAAAACATCAATTTCCGAATAAAGGGAGCGAAACTCTGAAACAACTTGCGCAATTAAAATATGTTCATAATGACCAAAGCCAATTTCTAATGCTTTAGGATGCAGCTTCGCTGTCTTTTGGGTTTCCGAGATCATCCCGTTGTACAGTTCTATAACCTTTAATGCTTTGATATAAAAAACTTCCCCAGCAGGTGTAAGTAAAACCGTCCTGTTGTTGCGCTTTAACAGAATGACTCCCAATTCTTCTTCTATTGCCGCAATTTGGCGGCTCATTGCTGTTTGCACCATGTGATGTTCCTTCGCCGCTTTTGTAAAATTCTTATGTTTTACAACTGAAACAAAATATGACATTTTTCTGATATCCATTGAACCACCGTATCTTTTTGCTGTGATAAATATGCCTGTCTTTTACCAAAACTATTTTACCAAGATGCCTGAAAAATTGCAACCTTAAGTCTTGGTTTGTTTCAGTGATTTGTTTGAGCTGATCTGGATTTGCTCTGCAAGGGCAGCTGCTCTTTTGTGAGATTGGTCTGTGTCACCTGCGTCATTTTTCTGCTCAATTCCCCAAAGCGCAAGGTTTCTTGACGCAAATGACGGGAAAAGTTTAATCAATTTATTTGTGGGAGACGCTTGGACTTATCGTATCTAAGCCCAAATTGATGAGATTATACACGATTTGGTTGTTTTTTTCAAACAATTTCTGCTACAATTCACGGCCTGGCCGAATAGGAAAAACTCGCAGGATTCACACTGCGAGTTTTTTGCAATCTAAAGTTTGAATCACAAAGATTGTACCCATCCCGGAAGTAGTCGCCTTCCTCGGTCACTGGTCCCAAATGAGCCTTGACGGTCTGTACAACATGTCCATCTATACGCTTGTTTTCGACAAGGCTGGCGTAATAATGTTTTTTTCCACCGAACTCTTTTGTTAAAATCTTGATAAAC
>Ga0153941_1001250_pt1 | contig 10308 bp, 7 predicted proteins | sample TSNJ025MetaG_FD_104733 | JGI IMG/M metagenome (GOLD analysis project Ga0153941, IMG submission 104733) | Attine ant fungus gardens microbial communities from New Jersey, USA - TSNJ025 MetaG | ecosystem: Host-associated > Fungi > Mycelium > Unclassified | place: USA: New Jersey, Brendan T. Byrne...
GCACAGGTCATTCAACAATCTGTGGTTCTCCATCAGATCCTCGGTTACGCCGCCGCTGGCCGTGATCTCATTGGAAAGTCCCCAGCATACAATAGAAGGATGATTATAATTCTGCACCACCAGCTCTTTCATCTGACTGAGTGTATTTTCTCTGCCATTTGGCATATGCCGGGTAATATACGGAATCTCCGCCCATACAATCATACCGTATGTATCACACAATTCATAAAAATACTGGCTGTGCTGATAATGGGCAAGACGTATTGTATTAGCTCCCATCTCACGGATGATTGCAAGGTCTTCCTCATGCATCTCCTTTGTCAGAGCATTTCCCGCACCAAGACGGTCCTGATGCCTTGATACACCACGCAGCGGATACTCCCGTCCATTGAGGATAAATCCCTTCTGCGGATCAAAGGCAATGGTACGGCAACCGAACCTTGTGGAAATAACATCGCTCTTTTCTTCCATGGAATATTCTTCTTTCATGGAATGTCCTGCTTCCATGGAAAGTCCTTCTTCCACGGAATATTCTGCTTCCATGGAAGGCATTTCTTCCATTCTTCCCTCACAGATTGCTGCTGTAATTGTATATAAATAGGGATCGTAAATTCCATCCCATAAATGAACGTTATCAATGGTAAAGACAGCCTGGGCATATCCGTCAGATACCGCGGCTTCCTGTGACTGTTCTCCCATTGTAAAGCAGACACGCTCTGCCGGACCTTCCACCCACGCTTCTGCCGTCACCCTTGCACTACATCCCCTGACCTCCGGCGTCACCTTAATTCCTGATCCTCCGACATATCCCAATGCAAAATGTGCCTTGGGAACCACAATCAAATTCACTTCCCGATACAATCCCCCATAGAATGTAAAATCCGCTTTCTGCGGATAGACACGGTCATTATCCGAATTATCCACAGATACAGCAAGCTGATTCTCCTCCTGCAGATAATTTGTCAGGTTAACACGGAATGTAGAATATCCCCCCTCATGATGTGCCAGAAGCTCTCCATTCAACCAGACATCCGTTGTCATAGCCGCCCCGCAGAACTCCAGCCAGACTTCCCTGTTTACTTTTAAATTCGCAAGAAAATCTCCCCCTGCAAAATTTTGTTCAGCAAAATCTTGTTCAGCGAAATCTTTCTCATCAAAGTCTACCCCTGCAAAATCTGCCTTACCAATACTTGCCTTGCTAATACTTGCTCTACCAATACTTGCCTTGGAAATACTTGCTCTGCTAATACTTGCCTTGGCAATACTTGCCATATTCAGTTTTCTCGTATACCAACAGGTTCCGCGGTAATAATCATTCCCGCCATCCTGCCCATCCACAGCATTCCACGTATGAGGAAGCGTCACCGCCGCCCCCACAGCCTCACATGCCGCTCCTGCATCCGCAACCTCTTTCACAAACTGCCATCCTCTGTCTAATAATATTATGTCACGCATTTATATTTCCTCCCATCTGCCACCACAGTCGCAACGCCGCCTACAATGGCATACAAATCAAGAACCGTAAAGACACCTTTTCTTCACTCTTCCATCCATATCGCCTCAACCCACACAAACAGTCCCCACGAAAATCCGGAAGAATATGAAAATGAAATTCCAATGGATTTCATTTTCATATTCTTCCCAGACGAGACATAGTTTTACTTAGGTGGCGTCCTCTGACACCTTAGTAAAACTTCTCGTCTTCTGTTGCCTGTTCCTTTTTATCTTGAATATTCTTCTGCACCTCTACCATCTTCTCCTTTGACAGCGGAGAGTACTTCAGTGCAACCAGCGTACAAATCCATCCAAGAATGGGCAAGCCATAGGTAAGAGCCAGGGTAAGAGCCAGGGTCATAACAAAAATCGCAGGTGTCTTTTCATCTGTAGGCTGGGCATAACCGTAGTGTAACCAATCAGTGCCACACAGCCTGCCGCAACTGTTGCTCCCAGGGAAGAAACCATCTTATCAATAAAGGAATATACACCTGTTATAGTACCCGGCATATACTTACCGGAACGATCCAGCTCATAGTCAATGATATCTGCCATCATTGCCGCAGTTGCAGTTGTTATACACATCTTGCATCCATTGAAAATCAGTGTCAGCAGGAAAAAAATAACAATCAGCGGTATAACTTCTGAAATTGTAAAGGAGTAAGTCACAATAAAAAACACAGCCATAACAATACCCACAATCAAACTATACCATGTCCATGTGACAACAGATTTCTTGCTTCCATGCTTTCCGGCATATCGTGCTCCGAAAATTGCAAAAATAATAGAGGGAAGCATAGCAACCATGCTGACTATAGTAGAGAGCTGCATGTTTCCAATGATAATTCCATACATCATAGTGGTAACTATGGTCTGACCAGCTGTCTGTATTGCCAGCTTATCTGACGTGGCTGCAATAATATAGGTCTGCAGTGCACGGTTTGATTTCAGCAGTGCAATCGCATCCCTGGCTTTTACCTTCTCCTTGCTGTTCTTCGCATTAACCCCCATAAAGTTTTCCGGCTTATCCACACTGCTAACACCCACACAGGCCAATATCTGTAGTACAAAGGAAACCGTTACCGCAAAAGCACAGGCTGCTGCCAGCATGGGAACCGTATACTCATTTCCATACCTGGGCAGGATTCCTACTGTAATTCCCATGGACACAACCATGGGAACAATATAGTTATATACGGTTGACCATACGCTTACTGTCGGACGCTGTTTGGGATCATTGGTAAGTACCGGACCAATAATCTGCCCTGCCATATTATTCATGGTATAACCGATAATATACAGCATATAGATCAGAATAAAGATAACCACTCCATAACCCTTCCCGCTGAACCAGTTAAACATCATGAATACCGCCAGCATTTCAATTAACCATCCGCCAAACATGAAGATTCTCAGCTTTCCGAAACGGGTACTGGTCTTGTCAATCAGCATAGCCAGTAAAGGATCCGTAATGCCGTCAAATATACGGGTACCGGTAATAATCATCCCAATAAGCGCAGTTGCAATACCATACCCCAGATTGCCGACATAACTGGCATAACCAATCAGTATATAAAAACACATGGAGGAACCGCTGTTCATCTGTGCCAGGGCAATTTGCCATGTTTTTGCACGCCTGTACTGTATACCATCAATTTCACTTTGTGTATGTGTTTTGCTCTTTCCCATTGTTTAACATCCTCTCTATTTTTCAATCAGGTCTCCCAGTACCTGAAGGCTCTCTTTGGGATATCTCGTCTGCGTACTCCGATCCACACCAATCAATCCGAAAGTCATGCCATATCCCTTCTGCCACTCAAAATTATCCAACAACGACCAGTACATATATCCTTTTACCGGAATGCCATCATCGATACAGGCCCTGATACCGTCTGCCGCTTCTCTGATAAAGGCACAGCGTCTGCTGTCATCTGCGGTTGCGATTCCGCTTTCCGTAACAATCAAATCACCGTGGAAGTCTTCTGCCACTTTGCGAATCACATTGGCAATTGCCATGGGATAATCCTCATACCCCATCTGCGTCCGCAGACTTCCCTTTTCTGCCTGTGCTCCGCCATTTTCATCAAACCGTTTTCTTGTATAGCACTGTACGCCCAGGAAATCATCCTTACTGATATACGGCAGATAGTGCCGGAACTCTTCGTCCCACTCTGCTTCAGCAAATGCTTCTCCTCCCGGATAAGGCTGCATATCATGCAGGGATAATGTCAGTCCGACTTTCAAATGAGGACAGATATCCTTCATCGCTTCCCTTGCAGCCTCATGTGCTTTCATTACCAGCAGGTCTCCTTCCGGTGTACATTGTGATACAAAGGTGTGAACCCCACGAGGATCCTGAATGCCGAATGCTTGTGCTGTCTCCATCATTCCCAGCATCATGTTTTCCTTATTCAGATTGATTCCTACCTGCACATCACTCTCACTGGCTGTTTTCTGTTTCCCGGCATCTGCCTTTTCATCTGCCTTTGCGGCTGTCTTTTCATCTGCCTTTGCGGATTCCTCCTGACCGGCCATTCTAAGCATCATCTCTTTCATCAGAGCCGCCAACTGAAGCCGCATATTCGCCTCATTAATAGTACAGACATATTCCATCTGTTCCCCCAGTTCACTTGCAAGACGTCTGCAGTAAAATGCAAACTTCTCCACCACTTCCGGGTTCTCCCACCCGCCCTGACTGATCAGCCATTTGGGTGATGAGAAATGATGCATTGTTACAATTGGCCTCACTCCATTGTCATGACAGCATTTCAGAACATTACGATAATGCTCCACTTCTTTTTCTTCCCATGCATCCGGCTCCGGCTGGATTCTCGCCCATTCAATGGAAAAGCGATATGTATTCAACCCGGCATCTGCCATCAGACGGATATCCTCCTCATAACGATTGTAGTGATCCACCGCATCCAAAGAGGGTTCGTTGAACATGGAGTGGGGAACCTGCTCCTGCGCCCAGTAATCACTGTAAATGTTGTTGCCCTCCACCTGATGCGCTGCAGTTGCAGCACCTAACATAAAATCTTTTGAAAACATTCTGTCTCCTTTCTTATCGCTTTATATTCTTTATTTTGCATTAGCTTTCTGTATTTACGGCGAAAATGATATTCAACTATGATACAGTATCTGATAATATTTCAGTATATTTATTGAAATGATTATCGCCGTCTTTATATAGATGTTACAGTTCAGAGGGCGAACTGTAACACGCTTCGCGATGCACACAGAATTGCAAAACGAATTTATTCGTTTTACGAACAAGTTCGTTTTAAAACGTGCAATTTAGCGCTTGCGACCCTCGGGATTTTGTGCAAAAGCAGCACAAAACACCTCGCATGTTCAACTACGTTGAACTTAGATACTACCCTCTGAACGTAACATATAGATGCATTATAAAAGATAAAACCTGTTCATGTTTTAGAATTTTAGCTTTTTTGTTTAATTATTTGCTATGATTTTTACTATCACTATTTATTTAACAATTTCGCAAATTATTGTACATCGTTTTCAATTATAATGCTATAATGTTAAAATACAATAACTACTATTCCGTGAGGTGACTTTTTGCACATAATACCATGGGCAGCAAGAGACAAATCACAGGATTTTTTGCATTATAATCCAACTTGTTGTTTGTGCATCATATTTCAATGAAGGAGAAACAGCAAAATAGTAACAATGCAGAAATAAGATAAGCAGTATGAAAGCAGATATACATTACCTGATTTGAATATTGCCTGCAACGGCAGATGGGAGCAAATATGCGATTAAAACATGATACCGATTTAACAAGATTTTTACAAAACATACGAAATTGTAAGAGTGATGTTTATTTTGAAACACAGGACGGAGACCGACTCAATCTTTCTTCTGCCTTAAGCCAATATATCTTCTGCTCTGTCGTCGGTCAGTCTTATGACTGGACTCTGGGAACCATCCGGTGTGAGAATCCTGATGACATTTTGATTCTTGCGCCATTCCTGCAAGAAGATTAACTATGAATTAATGGAATATTGTGCGGACTATAACACGGGTTTAAACTCCCGCAGATTTTTTTCTGATACTTTTCAGAAACTGACCGGGGAATCACCATGAGAATATCGGGAAGAAATCTTGAAAACCTGAAAATATGAACATTTACCTTGTAAAATATACCTACGTATGTTATATTTGGATTAGAGATAGGCTTAGTCATCCACAAAGGTGGCAACCAGTTTTCAGGTATTTGTCCTAATGGACACACCTACCCTGTTGGTTAGAACAGGGTAGGATTTTTTATTTTCGCTTGCTTCTACTCTCTATGTAGGCAAGCAGTGCAATAATAAGCTTTCCAAATGCAATCAATAAAGTATGTATTCCAAGTACTATTGAAATTATCTCGAATGCTGACATTAACACCACCTCCCTTCTTTTGTAAGTTAGGGAGGCTACCACCCTGCTTATGACTAAGCCATAGCAATAGTTTAGCATAAAGATAATAACTAATCAACAAATATTTTCATTCAATAAACAGATAGCTTTCTTCAATTAATATGATACCTTTTGTCACATTAAGCTGTTCCTTACATTTTTATTATATTTACTTCCCTCAATATCATTTTCAATATCAGGCATCATTTTTTCCAGTTCTGATAATGCAAATGCTAATAAAACTATCAGTATCATACAGATCATTGGAATTATGCTATACAGACACCGTATCATTAACAGTGCCGAATCCGGCTGCACAGTAACAGCATTCCCGGCAGAGCTTATATATCCCGCTGCACCCAGCAAAATACCAAGCATCCCTGTCCCAATCCCGCTAAATACTTTACTTGCAAAGCTGGAGACAACATTTGTTGAACCCTCCATTCTGGGAAGCCCCGACCATTCATTAAAGCTTGCTAACTGCATAATGACCAGCACCTCCAAATATGCAATAGGAAATCCTGCAATTCCTGCCAGCATAGAACCTGCAAATAATACAGGAACATTATCACCTGCGAAAAAGATGATACCATAACCTAATGCACCCAATCCGGCTGCTATTCCAATCAGCTTTGATACACCTGTTTTCTTCATCAAAGTCGGAAAAATAAACATAATTGGCATTAAAACGATAGAAATCATCCCCATAACACTCAGCATCCCGATATTTCCTACTATATATGTAAAATAAAAAGTACCTGCATTCAGCCCGACACTAAGACTATATATCCCTGTCAATAATGCAAAATACCACACGTATTTATTTACCTTAAGCATTTTTAACACTTGTTTCACATGTACCTTTTGCTGTTTTTCTTCTCCCTCAATTGAAAACTCTTCCTTGACGAATAGGAATCGCAGTATTCCAACGAGTGCCAATGGTATTGCATATATTAAAATTAATGTACGCCATCCTCCTTCAGCGTTTGCTAACTTTGCCATCAATACAGGAAAAGTAATTGAGATCACCATTGCCCCAAGTGTAGTAACAATGCCGCCATAGGAAGAAACCTTGGTAATCTGCTCCTTTCCCTTAAACGCACGTATCATATACGGAGTCATATTTGCACCCAGCAGTGTGGAAAATATTGAAAAAATCAATGTATACATCACAAATACCCATATGGACTTTACCGCTGTTCCCCACTGCGGTGAACAGAAAAACAGAAGCAATGTGCATCCCCATGCACCTATGATACATAACTCATATGGCCTTGCTTTCCCCCATCTTGTGTTGGTATTATCAATAATAAGTCCTGCAAACAAGCTTGTAATACCATCAAATACTTTACTCACCATAAGCAGTGTACCTACCAGCGCCGATGATAATCCTAATGTATCCGTACAAAAAATCGTCAGATACATCATGACTATCGTTATTGCAGCTAATGACACATCCCTTGATTTCCAGGCAAAGAATTTGCCAACTGGTAATCTTCCAGATTTATCCTCTCTTTCTCTATCCATCTCTTCCATCTCTTCCATCTCTTCCATCCTCTTTCATCCTCTCCTCTTTAACATTTCGTCAGTATAACACCTGTCCTTCTTAAGCATAAATATACACTCTATTTTCCTTACAGCCAAATGACATTTTATCATTCTGGTATTGTGACAAAACACAGTGTATGGTAATATAATACTATCGTATCAAATGTTTCATTTCCCTATTCAGAAAGGAGTGCTTTTTCTATGAAAAGCAGTTTGCAATACCGGCGGACAGATAAAGCAATTATCAATGCATTTATGAAACTTGCTTCAGAAATCCCCTTTGAAAAAATAACCGTGCAGGATATTCTTGAAGAAGCTTTGGTCAGCCGATATACTTTTTATGCCCATTTTCATGATAAATTTGAGATTGCCGAGCGTTTACAGGAAGAATTATATCAGGATTTTTTATCATTTATGCAAGAAAAGATTCCCGAGATACATGCAAAAAAAATGCCTGCCAGAGAACATCATCAGCATTTTGATTTTGAGATCGCACAGTTTTCTGTTAAGAATCCTGAAAAATTGAGGGCAATTAAAAACATCCACACCGAAACAATTGATTTTTACCGCCTCCTGAAATCATATTTTATGGATCATTACAAGGAAACTTTACCGAACCATCCGGAAGCAGAACTGGAGGCTAAAATATATGCTAACATGGTAGCAGCTGTAATGGAATATTGTGCTGACTATAGCACGGATTTAAACTCCAATATAAGCGTATCGGTTATGCAGGCGCAAATCCATGCATGTCTGTACGGCATTGGGATTCATGATGACAAAAGTGTTCAAAAAGCGCAGGAATATTTGTTTTCACTTGCACACAAAGAAAAATAGGTAACAGTTCCGCCGCCAGGCTGAACTGTTACAAAAATAGAGCTGCTGCATGAGGTATTTTGATATGAATATAAAGGAAAATCTGGAATTATACCAGGAGCTGATTCAATGCAGTCATAACGTCTACTATTGGTGCTACACCCCTGAACTGACACTCCTTCATACAAGCTGTCCAAAAGAACTGGCTGATGGTAATAACTACTTCCTTTTAAGCCAGTCAGTTCCTTTGCTGAATCATGCCAAAAATGGGCATTACCCCTTTATTATGGATACATTTCTAAATCTTCTCTGGGTTGCTGATTTTGAGTGGGAAGGTGATAATCTTTACCGGATTCACATTATCGGACCGACTTTTTCAGGAAGAACTTCCTATCAGAAGGTTAAGGAAAGTCTCGACCGGCATAATCTATCCGTTAAAATGCGGTTGGATGTGATGCGGCAGCTTGAGGGAATTCCAATTCTTCCAACGAATCTGCTGTTCCAGTATGCGATCATGCTGCACTACTGCATTACAGGAGAGAAAATCGCAATTCATAATCTGGAATATATAACTTCATTGGATGAACATAAAGATACGCAAGAACTGTCGCCCGCTTCCGATGATCATCGGGGAATCTGGGTCACTGAGCAAGTATTGCTTCAAATGATACGGGAGGGAAATCCAAACTATAAAGAAGCACTCAACGCTTCCAGCACACTCAGCAGCGGCGTAAAGTTTGACTCCGGTGATACACTGCGGAACGCCAAGAACAATCTCTTTGTTCTCCTGACGCTATGCTCCCGTGCCGCAATCGAAGGCGGACTCTCCCCCGCCGTATCCTATACCATGCAGGATTATTATACCCAAAGAGTGGAGGACTCCGGTTCCATTCCCGATACATCAATTCTTGCGGAAACCATACTGGAGGATTATATCCAACGGGTCAGACAGGTTCGGACAAACAGTAGTATATCAAAATCCGTTCAGAGCTGCTGTAACTATATTCAAGCCAATATTGGGGAAAATCTGTCTATTAAACATCTTGCTGCCCGGGCTGGTTATACGGAATACTATTTTTCCCGTAAATTCAAACAGGAAATGGGATGCAGTATCAGCGGATATGTGAAACAGGAAAAAATCAGAAGAGCCAAATACCTCCTGAGTTCATCAAATATGAGTATCATTGATATCAGTAACGAACTGGGGTTCAACTCCCGCAGCTATTTTTCTGATACTTTTCAGAAACTGACCGGGGAATCTCCAGGGGAATATCGTGGGAAAAACTTGAAAATATAAGCATATGCAACTAATTATAACAAATTTTCTTGCTTTGTGTTAATATTAGTTGGTGGAATTTTTCCTGTAGCGAGATATAATAATACAAAGAAGTGTGAAATGTACGAAATGTGAGAAATGTGAGAAGAAATTCTAAGATGCCAAAGTACGGCATCTAAGGATTTCTAAGTCTCACATAGGAAGAATATAAAATGAAATCCATAGGAATTTCATTTTATATTCTTCCGGGTTTTCGAGAGGACTGTTTGTGCCGCCAGAGGCGGTATGTTTGGAAGTGTGAGTATGTTTTTATTCACAATCTTTGAATAAAACGTCTGCATAGGCAGACCGGAATATGAAGGTTACTTGCAAATATTGAATTGATTTTCGCGAGCTGAGCATGCTCAGCGAGTTGAGCAGGAGCGGACAAGGGGGGTAATTATGATAAATGAGAATCTACGGAAATTAAGGAAAGAGCATAATATGTCGCAGGAATATGTTGCAGAGCAGATACAGGTTTCCAGACAGGCAGTTGCCAAATGGGAATCGGGTGAAACCATGCCGGATATTCAAAAATGTGATGCGCTTGCGAAGTTATATGACATAACGGTAGATGATTTACTACATTATGACGAATCCCAAAGCTATCAGCTTAACATCCCACCCAAGGGAAAGCATTTATTCGGAACCGTGACTGTAGGAGAACGGGGACAGATTGTTATCCCCAAAAAGGCAAGGACTGTCTTCGA